>Ga0209091_10000174_pt1 | contig 63542 bp, 65 predicted proteins | sample ArcticOcean_MG_C_6_FD_187438 | JGI IMG/M metagenome (GOLD analysis project Ga0209091, IMG submission 187438) | Marine microbial communities from western Arctic Ocean - ArcticOcean_MG_CB8_128 (SPAdes) (version 2) | ecosystem: Environmental > Aquatic > Marine > Oceanic | place: Arctic Ocean...
CTTACTCGTCACTTTGAATGTGTTGTCTACTACAGAAAAGCACATTGTCCTACATAAAACAACCTACCTCAGCGAGAGGCTTGCCGCTAAGGGCTTGCCGCTAAGGGCTTTTCTAAGGGCTTTTCTAAGGGCTTTTCTAAGGGCTTTTCTAAGGAATTTTTACTGTGGGGGGATGTTTATTTCAGCGGCGTTTCCTCGTTGACCTCAATTTTTCGATGTGGGTCTCTTAAGAGTGGCAAACTCTTGCTTCCGCGAATAAAAAGCGGGGCTTCCGCACCGCTTTTTATTAACCAGATCAACGCCCATGCAAGATCACTCGATGGAAATTCTCGACAGGTTCTTTTCCACTGTTGACTGGCCAACGCCCTTTACCGAAGTAAGCTCTTGGGCTGAGTAGAACCGGCCGTACTGATCACGATAATCCACAATCGCCTGGGCTCGTGAAATACCAATTCCAACCAGCATGTTGGCAATGGATGCCGCATCGGCCTCATTAACGTTGACTGTCGTCACATCGCCACTTAGCTGACCCGAAAGGTCATTCGCCTGCGCGACGCTGCTGAGACAGAGAACAAAGACTGCGAAAATTGCAGCTGTTATGTTTTTAGGACTCATTGTAATTCTCCTGTTTGTGTTGGGTTGCTTTGAATGCAGGGTGAAAGTAACAACACTCGGAGCATGAGGAAGTAGGTTATTTCTACTGTCGGTGTAGGTGGGACTACCCAGAGATTGGCAGAGAAGAGATCTCTCCACTTCGGTCGAGATGACGTTTAGTAGAGATGCCATTTGGTTGAGATGACGTCTGGTAGAGATGGCACTTGGTTGAGTCGACAGGTGGAGGATCCACAGCATCGCCGTGAATCACGATGACGGGAACCTAAACTACTCGCCTTCGAGCCCGAAGATCGGTTCTATGGTTGCCCAGTCTTTGCATACCGGACAGTGCCAGCGCATTCGTTTGCCTTCAAAGCCACAACCATTGCAACGATAGGCGGGTTTGTCTGCGACCAGGGCTTCGGCGAAGCTCCTGAGGATAGCCAGGTTTTCTTTTGCGACTCCCTGGGTGTTATCAATGTGCAGGTCAATCAATTGGGTCAGGCCGCGAATAGTTGGATTCTTTTTCAGGTGGCTGGCGATGAACTTGGCAACAGCTTCGTCACCCAGTTCGTCACGGATGCTCTTTGCCAACATCAGCACGATTGAAATTGATGGCGTGAGGTCCAGGCAGGATGTCAGGTACTGGCGCAGTTCTTCCTGTGGCCGTTGGTCCAACCGATAGGCGTCCTCGAGGGTTTCTAGTGACTCTGGCACATAAACCGGATCCTGGTCACGAATTCGTGTCAGCGCGGCAATAGCGTGGTCATAATGCCCTTCTTCAACATCAATCCTGCCACGAACTAGAGATGTCCTGGGGTTATTAACATCGTGACCGATGGCTTCCCTAACTGACTCACGCGCAGATGAAAGTTTATTACTGGTTAGCAATTCTTCTGCTAATTCGCAGTAGTAGTGGGATATCGCCTTCTCATAGTGATCCACGGCGCCACCAACGGCCAGCAACTTGGCGACTTCTATAGCCTGCGACCATTCCTTCTCACGCTCATAGATCTCCAGCGTAATTTTCAGGCTCTCTCGCCTGATGGAATCCGGTTTGCCGGTTTCCGGCTCCTGGCTGAGTTGAACACAAAGTTCCTCGGCTCGGTCCAGCAGTCCTGCCAACAGGTAATCCCGCGCGAGTTCTAGCTGGACACCCTGCATAGCCTCCTTAGATAATTTGGCATTGGCCAATATGTTTTCGTGGACGACGACAGCTTTGTCCAGTTCCCCTCTTCGCCTGAGTAACCCGCCCAACGCGAGATGGGTTTCCAGCGTGTCGTTATTAACCTCGAGGTTTTCAATGAAGGTGGTTACCGCCCTATCCGGCTCTTCGTTGAGCAGGTAGTTCAGGCCCTGGTAGTAATTCGGGCCAACTATTTCCGACGTTTTGGCGCGGTCGCGTCTCCCAAGCAACCAACCTATACCAATAGCCCCGACGATCAGTGCGTAAAGTATGAGGTTATCCATAATCGTTTATTATGTTTCCGCTGGAAGTTGTGAAACGGGCTGGGCTCTTGCCTGATCCAGCTCCTGGGTCCGGCCATCCGCAGTTTTTCTTGCGCGGCGAGCATCCATTCGCAGGCGAGTATTAGCAACCACGTTAAGCAGGTTGCCGAAGACAACGCCGACGACGAAAGCGGAGATCATCCACCAGGAAATCGGCCAAACAGGTGTTTCGTATTCCAGGAACCTGAGGGCGACTTCGGCACTATTGTCGGCAGCCGCGAGCAGGGCAACCAGGAAGGCAACCAGCGCGATAAACAGGAAAAGTGTTTTTTTGATAAAACCCATGAAGGGGCCCTTTCGATCAGATGGGGGGATTCTACAACGAATGGGGATTTTGCGCTTCTGCGCATGTTCTTGGCTATCAGGGGATGGCGCGATCTCGGGCCAACAATAAAAAAGGCGACCTAAGTCGCCCTTTTTTGTACTACTGACTAGAACTGCGGAGGTGTTTCTTCTAACACTTCCAGTAACGAAAGATTCACACGCTCTCGCAACTCTTTGCCTGGCTTAAAGTGCGGCACATACTTGCCTGCAAGCTCTACCTTCTCGCCGGTCTTGGGGTTACGCCCCAGTCGCGGTGCCCGGTAGTGTAGAGAGAAACTGCCGAATCCTCGAATCTCGATGCGCTCACCTACGGCAAGCACTTCGACCATATGATCGAGGATCATTTTCACAGCAAGCTCAACGTCTTTGGCAGACAATTGGCCCTGAACTGCAGCAATTCTCTCTATCAGCTCCGACTTCGTCATGCTTACACTTAAGGCTTAGCCTCCTCGGTACTGGTGTCCATCTGCTGCTTGATCAGGTCACCAATAGTAGTAGGAGCCACATCTGACTCTTTCTCACGATGTTCCCTGACAGCTTCCTGCTCATCAGCCACGTCCTTGGCTTTGATGGAAACACCCAGTGTGCGATTCTTTCGATCGACCGAAATAATCTTAACTTCAATATCATCGCCTACCTTAATGGCGTTTCGAGCATCTTCAACCCGATCGACACTGATTTCAGAAGCTTTCAGCACAGCTTCAACTTCTTCAGCCATCTGCAGTACAGCCTGCTTGGCGTCAACCTCTTTAACCTTACCGTTGACAATCGCACCACGCTCATTGATAGCAATATAGTCATTGAACGGATCTTCTTCCATCTGCTTTAAGCCAAGAGAAATACGCTCGCGTTCAGCATCAATAGACAGGATGATCGTTTCAATTTCATCGCCCTTGGTGAATCGACGTACTGCCTGCTCGCCCTGCTCGTTCCAGGAGATATCAGACAGATGCACAAGACCATCGATGTTGCCGTCCAAGCCAATAAAGATACCAAAGTCCGTGATGGACTTAATGTAGCCCCGGATCTTGTCACCCTTGCCATGAAGCACAGAAAACTCTTCCCATGGGTTACCCTGGCACTGCTTGATACCGAGAGAAATTCGACGACGTTCTTCGTCGATATCCAGGACCATGACTTCAACCTCATCACCTACCTGCACAACTTTGCTTGGGTGGATATTGCGATTGGTCCAATCCATTTCAGAAACGTGAACCAGGCCTTCGACACCCTCTTCGATCTCTGCGAAACAACCGTAGTCTGTCAGATTGGTCACACGAGCCATGGTGCGCGCACCTTCAGGATATCGTTGGGTAATAGCAACCCATGGGTCTTCACCGAGCTGCTTGAGCCCAAGGGATACGCGGTTACGCTCGCGGTCAAACTTGAGAATTTTAACGTCGATCTCGTCACCGACTGCGACGATCTCACCCGGATGCTTGATTCGCTTCCAGGCCATATCGGTAATGTGAAGCAGGCCGTCAACACCACCAAGGTCAACGAACGCACCGTAATCGGTAAGGTTCTTGACGATACCTTTGACTTCCTGGCCTTCCTGCAGAGATTCCAGCAGCGCTTCGCGCTCTACACTGTTCTCTGCTTCAAGGACTGCTCTTCTGGAAACGACAACATTGTTGCGCTTCTGGTCCAGCTTGATCACCTTGAATTCCATTTCCCGGCCTTCAAGCTGCTCGTTCTCACGAAGCGGCCGCACATCAACCAGTGAACCAGGCAGGAATGCCCTGATATCCTGGATTTCAACGGTGAAACCACCCTTGACTCGACCACTGATCAAACCATTAACGACTTCCTGCTTCTCGTAGACGCTTTCGAGCATCATCCAGGATTCGGCGCGTTTCGCCTTTTCCCGTGACAGACGTGTTTCACCGAATCCGTCATCCACTGCATCCATAGATACCTGAACTGTGTCGCCAATTTCGACTTCCAGTTCTCGATTATCGTTAAGGAATTCTTCTCGGGGGATCACACCTTCGGATTTGAGCCCGGCGTGTACCGTGACCCATTCACTATCGATGTCTACTACGACTCCGGTGATGATTGCACCGGATTTCATATCTATTATTCTTAGGCTTTCTTCAAAAAGCTCTGCAAAACTCTCGCTCATTCAATGACTTCCTGGGCTTTCGCCCTACGTTCTCCACGGTTCCAACACCCGCAGGCCTGATTAAAGTAAAGTTGATTCGATTGCCCCCTGTGTGTCGCATAAATCTCGCGAACGATTCAGGGTGTTGGTGCCCTCGATCAACCCAGTTTTTCAGTCACGATAGCTTTGACATTTTGCAGGACTTCTTCGATGTCCATGTCGGTGCTGTCGATGACTAAAGCATCCTCTGCCGGCCTAAGGGGAGAAACCGCTCGGTTCATATCCCGCTCATCCCGAGCCTGGATGCTCTGAAAAAGGTCGTGGAGGTTAACACCAATACCCTTATGTATCAACTGGTTATAGCGCCTCTCGGCCCTTGCCTCAGCAGAGGCCGTCAGATAGATTTTGACGTCTGCTTCAGGGAAAATGGCAGTCCCCATATCTCTGCCATCGGCAACCAGCCCCGGGGCCTTTCGAAACGAGCGCTGCAGCTCAAATAGCCCATCACGCACGGCCGGTAATGACGCGACCCGCGAAGCATCGACGCCGGCCTCATTAGTACGCACTTCATGGCCGACCTGTTCCCCGAAAAGCGTTATTTCCAGGGGGTCTTCGGGATCGTTAGTGGAGGTGAACGCCACATCAAGGCTACGGGCGATTTCACCAAGTACAGCCTCATCCAGGGGCGAATTTTCCAACGCTATGCTGGTCCGTCGCGCCGCAATTCCAACCAGTCGATACAGTGCTCCGCTATCGAGCAGATGAAATTCATACTGAGTAGACAAGAAATTGGCGACGACGCCTTTGCCTGAGCCACTAGGACCGTCCAAAGCAATGATTGGTACATGGTTAGTCAATTTTTGTCCGGGCCACTTTTAGACCGAGCGATGGCCTGAATATTAGAGAAATGATCCCTGGCTACCTTGGCCCTACTGAGCAAAACCTTAATCTGGTCGGCTTCCCCGGATTCTATCAACTGTTTCAGCGTCTCGAGCTTCAGCAGGTACTGATCCAGCACCTGCACCAGAGGTTCCTTATTGGCCTGAAAGATATCACTCCACATGGTGGGATCTGATGCGGCAATGCGCGAAAAGTCGCGAAAACCTCCGGCGGCGTATTCGAACACCTCAAGGCTATCCCCTCCGGCAGAAAGCGTATCTACCAGGGCATACGCAAGCAGGTGAGGTAAATGGCTGGTTTGTGCCAGCACGTCATCGTGGTGGGATACAGACATTCTGACAACGTCTGCACCCAGGCCACACCACAGTTTTTCAACCCTCGCTATCGCCGCTGGGTTAGAGCCCTCTTCCGGCGTCAGGATCACTTTATGCTGGCGAAACAGGTTCGGGTCGGCGGCTACAACACCCTGTTTTTCGGATCCGGCAATGGGATGACCAGGGATAAAATTCTCAGGCAGTTGGCCAAAAACACGGCGAGCCGCTTCAACGGCGATGCCCTTCACACTGCCAACGTCGGTAATCACCTGATCTTTGAGATCAATGTCATACAGCACCTGTTCCATCGACTGGACAGGCACTGCCAGGATGATGAGATCAGCTTGGGCAGTTGCCTCGTGAATATCGGCGGCGATGCTATCAATGATCCCAAGGTCATGGCCCAACGCTAGGTTGGCAGCATTCTCGTCCCAGGCACACACAGAAGACGCTAACCCCTGCTGTTTAATACCCGCCGCAATGGAACCACCAATCAGACCAAGCCCGATCACAGATACTTGTCTAAATTCCTGTTTTATCTGAGCGGATTCAACCATCTTGCTTCGGGTCCTTGCTAGGCGGGGGTGTTACGCCCCCGCTAAGGGCTTTTGGTAGGCCCCCGCTAAGGGCTTCTTTTACGCCCCCGCTAAGGGCTTCTTTTACGCCCCCGCTAAGGGCTTCTTTTACGCCCCCGCTAAGGGCTTCTTTTACGCCCCCGCTAAGGGCTTCTTTCAAACTATCGATGAACCGCATATTCTCTTCTGGCAGCCCGATCGTCACTCTGAGGTGATTCGGCATGCCGTATACCCCAATGGGTCGGACAATGACGCCTTCTCGCAACAGGCGCTCATAAATTGGCATCGCATCACGCCCAAAGTCGATCGTTAGAAAATTACCGACCGAGGGAATGTAGTCCAGCCCAAGCTGGTCACAGGCATCCGTTAGCGTTTTCATGCCTTCATTATTAACCCGGATCGATTCCTGAAGGTGGGCTTCGTCATCCAACGCGACCAGTGCCGCGGCAAGAGACATGGCATTCACATTAAAAGGCTGCCGAACTCTGTTCATCAGGTCAGCGATATCCGGGTGACTGACGGAATACCCTATCCTCAGCCCCGCAAGCCCATAAGCCTTGGAAAAGGTTCGGGTCACAATCAGGTTGGGATAGTCGCCGACAAGCTCAAGCCCGTTGGGATAGTCAGGCTCAGCAACATACTCGGCGTAGGCTTCATCCAGGACAACCAGGACTTCTTCTGGCACGGCATCAAGGAAACTGAGCAGACTTTGCTTGCTCACCCAGGTACCGGTCGGGTTGTTGGGGTTGGCAATAAAGACAATCCTGGTTCGGTCACTGATCGCCGCCAGCGTTGCTTTAAGGTCCTGACCGAAGTCGATTGCAGGTATGACAGTCAGCTCAGCGCCAAGCGATTTGGTCACCAGCGGATAGACGACAAAGGAATGCTCCGATACGATTGATTCGAGCCCAGGCCCCAGAAACACCCTGGCAACCAACTCGAGTACATCATTTGAACCATTGCCCACGGTGACCATGGCGGGAACAATGCCAAGCTTGGCCTGCAACTTATCTTTTAACTGGTAGGCACTTCCATCCGGGTAGCGCGCCAGTTCTGCCAGCTGGCCGGAAATACTCGCTGTTACAACCGGTGAAGGCCCCAACGGGTTTTCATTGCTAGCGAGTTTGATGATGTCGGCGATACCGAGTTCCCGCTCAAGCTCTTCAACAGGCTTTCCCGGTTGATAAGGGGACAGCTCAGTAATACCTGGCTGCGCCAGTTTTAGAAAATCGACCATTTAGCTAGTTTCCGTCCCTAACATCGTGTTCTGCACCATTAAAATACGCCTCTCAAATAATGTTAGTTAACAAATCAGTCACCTCACGGGAAATAGCCACCGCGGTGCATGTTGCTCGAACAAAAACCCGTTGGGAGCCTTCCTATCTTGAGTGGCTAATAGCTCGCGGGTAACTGCCCAGCATCTTGACTTCGAGTGCATCGGAATCAATTTCGCCAAGGACAGTTTGAATCAGCTCATCATCCTTGTGCCCATCGAAATCAATGAAGAAAACGTATGACCACATGCCGGTGCGGGAAGGACGCGTTTCGATAGAAGTCAGCGAAACACCATGCCTGTGAAACGGTTCCAGCAGCTTATACAAGGCCCCGGGCTGGTTGTGCGTGGAGACAACGATCGAAGTCTTGTCGTTACCACTGGGTCCAATGTCTTCGCGTCCTACGACGATAAAACGCGTGGTGTTATCTGACTCGTCTTCAATCTGACGAGACAGAATATCTAGGCCATAGATTTCTGCGGCCATTTCACCTGCGATGGCGGCAGCATCTTTTTCTTCCGCGACCCTTCTGGCAGCCTCTGCATTACTGGAAGCAGTCAGTCGCTCCACGCTCGGGTAATGGCCATTCAGCCAACGGCGACACTGACCAAGTGTTTGCTGATGGGAGTAGATTCGTTTTATTTCGCCGGTTGCTTCGGGCGATACCATCAGGTGATGATGAACCCTGATCTCTACCTCACCACAAATACGTAGATTAGAATCAAGAAAGTTGTCCAAGGTGTGGTTAATCACGCCTTCCGTTGAATTTTCCACCGGTACAACACCGTAATGACAAGATTCAGAAGTGACTTCCCGGAAAACATCGTCAACCGTTACCAATGGTATGCCTACGACAGAGTCACCGAACTGCTTGAGTGTCGCCATCTGGGTAAAAGTGCCTTGAGGACCGAGGTATGCCACCTTTAATGGTTCTTCAAGCGCCAGACAAGCAGACATGATCTGTCGATAAACCTGTGTGACTTTCTCACTGGACAGTGGGCCCTGATTGAGCTCGGACATTCTGCGAAGGACCTGGGCTTCACGTTCCGGGCGGTAGAACACCGGGACCTCACCGCCGGATTCCCGGAGTTTTACCTCTGCAACATCAAGCGCGCAGCGCGCACGCTCGTTCAGCTTCTTCAGTATTTCAGTGTCGAGCTGATCGATCCGGTTGCGCAGATCATCAAGGCTGGTTGTTTTGTCGGAATCAGTCATTTTTGAAGTCGGAGTAAAGTCCCGGAGTAAAGTGCCGGAGTGAAATTCAGGGCCGATTTGGCCGTGTCTGACATTTAAGGTAATACAGTATTTAACAACTTAGTCATGAGCAATACAACGAAACGTATTTTACTCCGACCCCTCGTCTTCGTCATCATCCTCGAACTCAGCACCTTCTGGTTCGTCGACCGCCGCCATGCCCACCAGGTGCTCATCGCGGGTCAGGTTGATCAATCGAACGCCCTGGGTATTTCGACCCTGGGTGGAGACCTGATCTGTTGGAATACGAACCAGCGTACCCTTGTCACTAATCAGGATAGCTTCATCCCCCGGGAACACCTGCACTGCGCCGACAACATCGCCGTTACGTTCGCTGGTTTTCATACCAATAACGCCCTGGCCGCCGCGACCAATCACCGAGAACTCCTCGATCTTGCTCCGTTTGCCATAACCTTTGTGACTGGCAATCAGGACAAGTCCGTCTTCATCGGGAATCATCAGGGAAATCACTTTCTGGCCAGCTTTCAGCTTGATGCCCCGAACACCGCGGGCCGTTCGACCCATTGCACGGACATCTGATTCCTTGAATCGGATAACCTTGCCGCCGGAACCAAATAACATAACGTCACGAGTACCGTCGGTTATGGCTGCGCTAACCAGCGTATTGCCTTCGTCTAATTCGATCGCTATCAGGCCAGTGCTTCGCTGACGCGCGAAATCCATCAGTGGTGTTTTCTTCACAGTGCCATTCAGGGTCACCATAAAAATGAACTCATTTTCCGTGTACTGGTGCACCGGAAGCATTGCAGTAATTTTTTCGTCTTTATCCAATGGCAGGATATTAATGACCGGACGGCCCCTGGCCGTTCGACTGGCCGGTGGGATCTGAAAGACCCGCAACCAGAACACCTTACCCCGGTTGGTAAAACACAGAAGGGTGTCGTGAGTATTTGCCACCATCAGGTGTTCGATGTAATCCTCATCCTTAACGGTACTGGCGGTCTTGCCCCGCCCACCACGCCGCTGAGCACGATATGTATCTAGTGGCTGGGTTTTCGCGTAGCCACCATGTGACAGCGTGACCACCATATCCTGCTCAGGAATCAGGTCTTCCATGGTGAGGTCTTCCATGGTCTCGATAATTTCCGTCTGCCGCTCGTCACCGTACTCGTCGCGTATTTCGACCAGTTCCTCGCGAATGATTTCCATCAGTCGACTCTGGCTTGCCAGGATTTCCAATAGCTCGGATATGTTGTCGATAATCTCTCTGTATTCGTCCAGCAGGCGACCCTGCTCAAGACCCGTCAGCCGGTTAAGCCGCATCTCAAGAATTGCCTGGGCCTGCTCCGGTGACAGGAAGTAGCTGCCATCGTCCTTAAGTCCATAAGCTTCATCCAGCTCTTCCGGTTTGGCTGCATTAGGGCCTGCTTTCTCTAGCATCTGTATGACATTTTCGGAACGCCACGACTGGGCAACCAGCTTTTCACGAGCTTCGGTTGCATTGTCAGAACTCTTGATCAGCTCAATCACCGGGTCGATGTTAGAGAGCGCAACCGCAAGGCCTTCAAGCACATGGCCTCGTGTTCTTGCACGGCGTAACAGATATACGGTACGGCGGGTAACCACCTCACGACGATGCAGGACAAACTGTTCCAGAACATCTTTCAGGTTCAGCACCTTGGGCTCACCTTCAACCAGCGCGACGATGTTGATACCAAAAACGGTTTGTAATTGCGTCTGGGCGTAAAGGTTATTGAGCGTCACCTCGGCCACTTCACCCCGGCGTAATTCGATCACGATGCGCGTGTCTGTGGAGGATTCGTCACGAAGTTCGGTGATGCCTTCAATCTTTTTATCTCGAACCAACTCGGCAATCTTTTCGATCAGGCGGGCGCGGTTAACCTGGTAAGGAATCTCCTTGATAATGATGGTTTCTTTACCGGTCTTTTCATCCGCTATAATCTCGCAGCGTGAACGCATCTGAATACGCCCACGACCGGTTCTATAAGCTTGGACGATACCCCCACGGCCATTAATAATGCCCATGGTCGGGAAATCCGGGCCAGGGATAAACTCCATTAGTTCATCGACGGTAAGTTCCGGGTTGTCTATCAGGGCTAGGCAGCCGTTGATGACTTCTGTCAGGTTGTGCGGCGGAATGTTTGTCGCCATACCAACGGCTATCCCGCTTGAACCATTGATCAGCAGGTTCGGCATCCGGGCAGGCAGCACTTCAGGCATCTGCAACGTGCCATCGTAGTTATCGACGAATTCAACCGTCTCTTTATCCAGGTCAGCCAGCAACTCATGTGAAATCTTTTGCATACGTATTTCTGTGTAACGCATAGCGGCCGCACTATCCCCATCAAGGGAACCAAAATTTCCCTGACCATCAACCAGGGGATATCGCATGGAGAAGCTCTGGGCCATTCGAACGATCGTATCGTAAGCCGCGGTATCTCCATGGGGATGGTATTTACCAATGACATCACCCACGATCCTCGCGGATTTCATATACGAGCGATTGTAGGCGTTATTCAGAACATTCATGGCAAACAGCACGCGGCGATGAACGGGTTTCAACCCATCACGAACATCAGGCAACGCCCTGCCAACGATGACGCTCATCGCATAGTCGAGATAGGACTGCTTGAGCTCGTCCTCAATGTTTATCGTACTGATTTCTTCGTGGTCGGACTCTGACATTTGTTTCGATTTATCCTGTATTCACACCGTCACTTTGATTTTTGTTTCGAACGAACCGATGCAGCCCATGGCTCCATTAACAGGTTGGTTTTCAATTCAAATAAGGTGCGAAATGACTTCTTTTGTCTCAACCTAGCCGTCGCGAAGCGACGCTCTTCATCAAGGTTAACAATTAGATTCCCCCGACTTTCAGCAATTAAAAACTGCCACAATTGCCACATTCAGGGCCCCACTAACCAAGCTTAAAATTGTACCACAAAGCAGCCCTCATTCACATTATTTTTATGGTTCCTGACGCCTCATAAGTTGTTGAAATCACTAAATTATTAGGGTGGTTATTTGTACCAGAATACAGACTGAAATCGAGCGGGTAACTCTCTTGCAGAAGACGGGTATAATGGTTCCTCGAAAGCCCATAGAGGCACCATAAAAACACCATCAGCCAGCAGCAACTTCCAATGACAAGTACCACCAAACAGATTATTTCACCAACATGGATCGCGCCTGTCATTCCCTACGGCGCACTATTGCTCGATCACAGCCTGGTGATAGAAGGATCCCGAATTAGCGCCCTGCTGCCACAGACAGAAGCTCTGATCCGATTTCCCGACGCCCCTAACCTGAAACTTGAAGGGCACCTGGTGACACCCGGCTTCGTCAACGTGCACGGGCACGCCGCCATGACCCTGCTGCGTGGCATCGCAGACGACAGAGAAATGATGGATTGGCTGACCAACTGGATCTGGCCCATTGAAGGCGAACTGGTTAGTGAGCAGTTTGTCTACGACGGCACCCGCCTGGCTGCCATGGAGATGATTATGGGCGGCACCACCTGCGCCGCCGATACCTACTTCTTTCCTGAAGCTGCTAGCCGAGCCCTGACACAAATGAATTTTCGCGCGCAAGTTGGTATGCCGGTGCTTCAGTTTGCTAATGCCTGGGCACAAAGCGAAGAGGACCATATACACAAAGGTCTCGCATTCCGGGACAGTATCAAGAACAGTTCGCTCGTGACCACTGCGTTTGCCCCGCACTCTCCCTACAGTGTTAGTGACAGTGGCTTTAACAAGATACAGTTATATTCTGAACAACTGGACCTTGCGGTTCACCTGCACTTGCACGAGACCGCGACTGAAGTCACGGACAGTCTTCGGGATATCGGTGCACGCCCCATTGAGCGCATGAACAAACTCGAGATACTGTCCCCTTCGCTGCAGGCCGTGCATATGACCCAGCTCCGGGATGACGAAATTGAATTGCTGGCCGTCAATGGCGTACAGGTTGCTCACTGTCCCGAATCCAATATGAAGCTGGCATCCGGCTTCTGCCCTGTTGAAAAACTCAGAGCAAGGAATATCAACGTCGCGATTGGCACCGATGGCGCAGCCAGCAACAACGACCTTGATATGATCCAGGAAGTCAGGTCTGCCAGCTTGCTTTCAAAAGCGACCACCGGAGACGCAACCAGCCTGGATGCGCAAACCTGCCTTGAGATGATGACCATTAATGGTGCCCGATTTCTGGGACTTGAAGATCAGATCGGCAGCCTCGAGCCGGGCAAACTAGCCGACATTACAGCAATCGATTTTTCACACCCGAGCTTCCAGCCAATTTACAATCCGATCTCGCAGCTGGTATACACCGCATCTGCCAGAGACGTTAGTAATGTCTGGATCGGCGGCAAACGGGTCATGGATAATAGACAGCTGCCGGAAGCCGACACAGAGAGCATTCTTGCCGCCACCCGGCAGTGGCAGAAAAAAATATCGGCCGTGAGCAATAAACAGCCCTGAGCGGCTTTTAATAAACAGCCCTGAGCGGCACTTATGAACAGCCCTGAGCGGCTTTTAATAAACAGCCCTGAGCGGCACTTATGAACAGCCCTGAGCTATACTTGGCCCAATATAATGCGACCTACAAAAAGTTAGCGGGATACAAGCGCTAAGTAGACAGCCAAAAGAAGGAACCTATGAGCGAACGAAACGTAGATACGGCAGAGCTCAACAAATTTGATGAACTTGCGCAAAAGTGGTGGGACACCGAAAGTGAATTCAAGCCACTACATGCGATTAACCCCCTGCGGGTTGGTTACATTACTGACAGGGTAAACCTGTCGGGGAAAAGAGTACTGGACGTTGGCTGTGGCGGTGGCATTCTCACTGAATCCCTTGCAGCGCAGGGAGCCACCGTCATGGGTATCGACGCTGCCGAAGCGCCCATCAGTGTAGCGAAACTCCACCGGCATGAATCCAACATCCAGGTAGAATATGCGCTGACCACCATCGAGGAACTGGAAGCCACTTCGCCCGAGCCTTTTGATGTCATCACCTGCCTGGAAATGCTGGAGCATGTGCCAGACCCCGGATCAGTCATTGCATCCTGCAGAAAGCTTCTTAAAAACGACGGACACCTTTTCCTGTCGACGATTAACAGAAACCCCAAATCCTATCTGTTTGCCGTGGTCGGCGCTGAGTACATCCTGAACATGGTGCCGAAGGGCACGCACAACTACGACAAGCTTATTACGCCTGCCGAGCTGGCGGGTTTCTGCCGGTCAGCTGATTTACGGGTAGAAGACCTGACGGGCATGACCTACAACCCGATCACGCAGACGTACAAGCTAGGCAACGACGTAGACGTCAACTATCTTGCCCACGCACGGCCGGAACAGCCCTGAGCGGTACTTAATAAACAGCCATGAGCGGTACTTGTAAACAGCCATGAGCGGCACTTAATAAACAGCCATGAGCGGTACTTAATAAACAGCCATGAGCGGTACTTGCAAACAGCCCTGAGCGGTACTTGTAAACAGCCTTGAGCGGCAACGATGAACATCCCTGAGCGACAAAAAACATGACCTATGAAGCACCAAAAGACCTCCTCAAAGAGAAGGTCATTCTTGTCACCGGAGCCGGTGACGGCATTGGCGCTGTTGCCGCAAGATCTTGCGCTGCACATGGCGCCACCGTGATATTGTTAGGCAGAACCACTGAAAAGCTCGAAGCAGTCTATGACGAAATTGTTGCTGCGGGTCACCCGGAACCGGGCATTGTTCCGATGGACCTGTCCCAGATCACACAACCCGATGTTGAAGGACTCGCCCAGGCACTGGATGACAACTATGGGAAGCTGGATGGACTGCTGCACAATGCTGCTATCCTGGGTGACCGGGTGCCATTCGAGCACTACAGCATCGAACAGTGGCACAGGGTAATGCACGTGAATTCAACCGCTGTTTTTCTACTGACCAGGCTGCTGATGCCGCTACTGCAAAGATCTGATGCGGGCAGGTTGTTGTTTACAAGCTCCAGTGTCGGCGCAGTGCCACGCGCCTACTGGGGGGCCTACGCTGTTTCCAAATATGCGATGGAAGGACTGGCAAAACTGATTGCTGACGAGTTAGAACAGACTTCGCCGATTCGGGTCAATATTATTAATCCAGGTGCTACCAGAACATCAATGCGGGCGGCTGCCTATCCGGTGGAAGACCCGGCGTCATTGAAAGACCCTGAAGACCTGATGAGCCTGTATTTGTACCTGTTGGGGCCAGACAGCCAGGATGAACATGGCAGGACATTCAATGCAAAAGACTGGGGGGTCGCGGGGAGCAGAGGGCCGGAGTCTGAGTAAAGTGCCAGAGTAGCTACCCTGGCACTTTACTCAGACCCCTAACTACCCTACCTCCGCCCACGACCCCGGCTTTCCATTCCGCCCATATGATAGAGCTCCTTGATTTCTTTCATTTTCAGGTCAACAAACCGCCCTGCCTTTACCGCCGACGGAATAAAGAAACTGCCAAACCTGACACGTTTCAGCCGGCTAACGGTATAACCCTGCGATTCCCAGAGCCTTCGAACCTCCCGGTTCTTGCCTTCCATCAGCACCACGTAGTACCACCGATTGGCCTTGCCATCACCCTCTTCCGCGTTCTTGCCCTGCTGAATATCCGAGAACTTGTAGATCCCGTCTTCCAGCAGAACGCCTTCCAGCATTTTATCGAGCGCGTCCTTTGATACATCCCCTAACACCCGTACAGCATATTCACGGTCAATGTTGGCGGACGGGTGCATAAGCTTGTTAGCCAGTTCGCCATCGGTCGTAAACAGCAGCAAACCCCCTGTATTAAAATCAAGGCGACCAACCGATATCCAGCGTTGGTTTTTCAGTTTAGGTAACTTGTCGAAAACAGTTCGGCGACCTTCTGGATCATCGCGGGTGCAGATTTCGCCTTCGGGTTTGTTGTAGAGCAGAAAACGGTGAGAAACTTTTTTAACACTGACAGGACGGCCATCAACCAGGATTCGCTCTTCATCTGAAACCCGGTCACCCAGCTTGGCAATTTTCCCGTTAACCGATATTCGACCAGCTTCGATCCATCGCTCAAGTTCTCGTCGGGATCCAAGACCACGAGCCGCTAATACTTTCTGAAGTTTTTCCGTCATGATCTGTTGTCGTCAGGGGTACTTTGTATTTCAGGCCCAGACTCAATGTCGGACTGAATACCGGACTCGGACGCGCTAGACTCGCTCTGCTCAACGAGTTCTGGCTCTGATTGCTGTTCGATGTCTAAGGCCTCGCTGTCGTCTTCATCAAATTCGCCAGCTAACGCTTGTTCATCGGCGGCAAGAAGGTTTTTGATATTTTGCTGGATGGTATCAACCTGGTCAGATACCGCATCAAGATCAGCATCATCCATTCCGGCGACTTCTTCCTCTTCTTCTACATCAACCTCCAGAGGCGGAAGCTCGATCAGGTCATCTTCCATATCAAGTTCTTCATTCGCCTGAGTCAGGTCTTTGATTTCTGCCAGGCTTGGCAGTTCATCAAGGTTTCGTAGATTGAAGTAATCAAGGAAATTTTTGGTGGTGGCGTACAACGCCGGGTGACCGGGCACATCGCGGTGACCGACTATCCGGACCCATTCCCTCTCAAGCAGCGTCCGAATAATATTTGTACTCACCGCAACACCACGGATTTCTTCGACATCACCACGAGTGATTGGTTGTTTGTAGGCTATCAACGCTAACGTTTCTAATAAGGCGCGAGAGTATCGCGGCGGCTTCTCTTTCCACAGCCGAGAAACCCACTCACCGTAACTTGACCTCACCTGAAACCTGTAACCTGACGCAACCTGTTTCAGCTCGAACCCCCGACCTTCACATTCCTGCTCGATTTCCTGCAGGGCATCACGCACATCAACTCGCTCTGGTTCATCACCCTCGAACAGCCGCATCAACTGGTCGATAGACAATGGCGCCTCTGCAGCGAGAATCGCGCCTTCAATAATCTGTTTTAAGGGTAAGCTGTCCATGGGCTCCTCTGGTTACAAGCCGGGTTCTACAGTTTCAAAACTGCCGGCCTTTGACTTGACATGAATCGGTGCGAACGGTTCTGACTGAACGATCTCCAGCAACGATTCCTTGATTAATTCCATCATCGCGATAAATGTCACGATGACACCCGAACGACCTTCCTCGATTCTGAACAGGCTTGAGAATGAAACAAACTGGTCTCCAGCTGCCGATATTGCATCTAATATGTTCGACATTCGCTCCCGCGTAGAAAGCGGTTCGAGGTAAACGTGGTGGCTGGTGTAGTTTTCTGCCCGATTCAATACCCGCGACAATTCAACCAGCAGATCCTGAAGCTGGATCTCAGGTAATGGCCTGGTTTTCTCCGTCACAGGCGCATCGGCGACCGCATGCCAAAAGTTTCGGTTCAGGCGCTCCAGTTCATCAATGTCCAAAGCCGCCTGCTTGAATCTTTCGTACTCCTGCAATTTGCGGATAAGTTCCGCTCGCGGATCATCTTCGTCGGTCTCGTCTTCTGACTGACGGGGCAATAACATGCGGGATTTTATTTCCGCAAGAACAGCCGCCATAACGAGATACTCCGCGGCCAGCTCAAACTGAACTTCAGTCATCAGATCAATATAAGCCATGTACTGCGAGGTGATTTCCGACACCTTGATTTCGAGTATGTCGAGGTTCTGTTTGCGGATCAGGTAAAGCAACAGGTCGAGTGGCCCCTCGAAGGCTTCAAGTATAACTTCCAGTGCATCCGGAGGGATGTAGAGATCAATCGGAATCTGGGACATCGGTGTTCCCTCGATGACAGCAAACGGCATCTCTGCCTGGACGACTGATTCGCTGATTTTTTGTTCTTCCGGTGAAGTTTCTTCCATCAGATGACCCTATCGATAGTCCAAACCCATGGCGGACCGAACTTCCTCCATGGTCGCTTTTGCGATACTGCGTGCTTTTTCACATCCTTCGGCGACGATCGTTTTGACAAGGTCCGGATTCTCTTCGTATTGTCTCGCGCGCTCGCGCATCGGCTGCTGTTCGACCAACACCTTGTCAATCAGCGGTTTTTTACAATCAATGCAACCAATACCCGCTGAAGTACATCCTTCCCTGACCCAGGCTTTGGTCTCGTCGTCCGAGTAAACTTCGTGCAGCTGGAAGACGGGGCAGACATCCGGGTTACCCGGGTCAGTCCGGCGCACCCTTGCGGGGTCCGTGGTCATTGTTTTTATCTTCTTGTTGACCGAATCCGGGGCTTCGCGCAACAGGATGGTGTTGTTGTAGGACTTGGACATTTTCTGGCCATCCAGCCCAGGCATCACAGAAGCAGTGGTAAGCAGCGCCTGCGGTTCCGGCAAAATCACCTTGCCACCGCCTTCAAGGTAACCATACAAACGGTCACGATCACCCAGCGATACGTTCTGCTGGTCATGAATCAGCACCCAGGCTTTTTCCAGAGATTCCTGGTTGCCCCGCTCCATGTAGTCCCGCTGAAGCTCCCGGTACATCTTTGCGTTCTTGCGGCCAAGTTTCTTGATCGCTTCTTCGGCCATTTCCTCAAAACCGGTGTCACGACCAAAGATATGATTAAAACGCCGCGCAATTTCACGAGTGAGTTCCACGTGTGGCACCTGGTCGGCGCCCACCGGCACATTACCCGCCTGGTAAATCAGGATGTCAGCGCTCTGCAGCACCGGGTAGCCGAGAAACCCATAGGTTGCCAGGTCGCGGTCCTTGGACCGGGAAACCATGTCTTTATAACTTGGGACTCTCTCTACCCAGGAAAGCGGCGTTATCATGGACAACATCAGGTGCAGTTCAGCGTGTTCCGGTACGCGGGATTGGATAAACAGGGAGGCCGATCCGGGATTCACACCTGCCGCCAGCCAGTCAATCACCATCTGCCAGACGCTCTCTTCGATAACTTCCGGATCTTCATAGTGAGTCGTCAGGGCATGCCAGTCAGCAACGAAGAAATGACAATCGTATTCATGCTGCAGCCGCACCCAATTTTTGAGCACGCCATGGTAGTGGCCAAGATGTAAACGACCGGTAGGGCGCATCCCGGAAAGGACACGTTTTTGGGCTTCTATTTGGCTCACAAGTTCTCCAGTTTCAAGCACATTTCAGGAATGGATAGCAAAATAAAAACACCACGACAATGCGTGTTTGGAGGTGATCTACAACGGTAGGTTTGTTCAAAATAATTTGGTGCCGCTTTTGATCGTTATTATACTGAAGCAAGGCAATGCTGTCGTGCTGTTTTGGCTAACAGCTTTATACAAACAGACTGGTATCACCCATCCCTTCACGCACGATAACAGGATAATCCTCTTCCAGACTAATGACCGTGGTTGTTTCAAGCCCGCAGTATCCACCATCAATAACCAAATCGACCTGGTGTTGCATCAGGTCACGTATCTCGTCGGGATCGGTCAGCGGGTATTCATCCCCCGGGAGTATCAGCGTTGTGCTCATAATGGGCTCACCCATTTCTTCCAGCAAGGCCCGGCAAATCTCATTATCCGGCACCCTGAGACCAATGGTTTTCCGTTTCTCGTCGACCAATCGCTTCGGAACCTCGCGAGAGGCCGGCAAAATAAAGGTGTAAGGACCGGGGGTAGCAGCCTTGATCTGACGATAAGCCGAATTATGCACCTTGGCATAGGTACCAAGGTCCGACAGGTCACGACACACCAGCGCAAAATGATGGTCACGCTGCAGGCGACGGATATCTCTGATTCGGTCGATGGCCTTTTTGTCACCGATGTGACAACCCAGTGCGTAGGCAGAATCAGTCGGGTATACGATGATGCCCCCCCTAATCAAAATTTCCACGGCCTGGCGAACCAGACGAGGCTGAGGGTTCACCGGGTGAATACGGAAGAATTGGCTCATGGGCAGTCGAGTCGAGTCGCAGAAAGGCAACCATGTTAATCACACCGCGCCCCGATCACCATGTTTAAGATAGTTTCTCCACCGAATGCAACGGCCAGATTCCTACTGGACGGGAAAATGCATTAAGATGGCGGCCTGTTTGCAGTGACCGGATGACCATGCGCCAATTCATTGAATTTATCCCAATAGTACTTTTCGTTGCCGTGTATTTCACGACGCGCGATATATACCTTGCCACAGCGATTTTGATGGCTGGTGTGTGCGTACAGGTCGGGTTCGAGTATTCCCAGGACAAGACCCTGAGTAAACGAACGATGATGGTGTTCTGCGTGGTGATTCTCGCAGGCACTGCGACCCTCGTTTTTCAGGATGAGGTTTTTATTAAATGGAAGCCCACAATCGTTAACTGGGTATTCAGCGTTGCCCTTATTGGCGGCCATCTACTGTCCAGAGATAACCTGCTAAAAAAAATGCTAGGGGAACACCTGACCTTGCCCGACCCTGTCTGGCGCAACCTCAACTATGGCTGGGCACTCGGTTTCTTTATCGCCGGCGCGCTCAATCTTGTCGTCGCTTACACCTACAGCACTGACATCTGGGTCACCTATAAACTGATTGGCGGCTTCGCCATTACTCTTAGCTACATGGTCATCACCATGGTGTACCTCGTTAAAGGCGGCTATATCAGCGACGCCGACGAAACACCTGCGGAATCAAAAGACTAGATACGGAGAACCAATAATGCTCTATGCCATCATCAGCGAAGACATCAGCAACAGCCTTGAGAAACGCAAGAGTGTCAGACCGGCCCACCTGGAACGGATCCAGGACCTGGTAGACGAAGGCAGAATTATCGTTGCTGGACCTCATCCCGCCGTCGATACAGAGGATCCCGGTGAAGCAGGCTTTACGGGCAGTCTGGTGGTTGCCGAATTCAGCAGCCTGGAAAAGGCCCAAACCTGGGCGAATGCAGACCCTTATGTGGCTGCCGGGGTTTACGCCCGGGTAACCGTTAAGCCTTTCAAAAAAGTTCTTCCCTGAGATGTTGCCAAGGCTCACCTTCATCAGGGTATTTCCGATCAATTTTTTGATGGGCTATCTGTTGGCAGCCTATCTATTGGTCGGTACGGCATTACTGGCTGTCAGCCAGTTCTCGTTTGCTGACGAGGTTTACATACGCGACACTCTTTACGTGCCCCTGCGCGGCGGCGAGTCAATCAAGCACAGGATTATTCATCGCGGCATTAAGAGCGGCACACCACTCGAACGCCTCCAAATCAATGAACAAGCCGGCTTTACGCGAGTACGGACAGCTGATGGCCTTGAAGGCTGGCTGCAGACCCAATACCTGGTCGACGAACCCATCGCCAGCACACAACTAGATGATATGAAATCCGAGATGCGGTCACTCGACACACAACACCAGCAGACGTTGCTAAGCCTGAGAGATGCCAAGGCAGTAAAAGAAACCCTGACCAGGGAACAGGAAAACCTGGCGGACCAGAACGCCCGCCTGGTTGAAGACCTGGCAACAATTACCACACTTTCAAGCAACGTTATTGCCATCGATGAACAAAACAAACAAATGAGTGAAGAACGAGATGTCTTGCTCCAAAAGATCAACGACCTGAACGAATTAACCGACGCTCTTTCGGATGATCGCGCGCAGCAATGGTTCCTTCGCGGAGCCGGCGCGGTGTTGATTGGACTTCTGTTTGGGTTCTGGGTCGGCCGAAGGGTTTATCACAAGCGTTATAACGGTGGTTGGTTATGAGTACTGTCCTGTCGGTCAACTTGAACAAGATTGCACTGCTTCGGAATTCCCGGGAAACAACCATACCCAGTGTTGTTGAAGCCGCAGTGACCTGCATCAAAGCAGGCGCGCAAGGCATTACGGTTCATCCAAGACCCGATATGCGCCATATCCGCCCTTCCGATGTCTACGACCTTGCGGAGTTGCTCACCGGGCCTGACTACTCGGACATCGAATTCAATATTGAAGGCAATCCCTACGCAGGACCCGAAGAAAACGGCTATCCCGGTTTTATGACGCTGGTTGACGCGGTAAAACCTGACCAGTGCACGCTGGTACCTGATGACCCAATCCAGCTGACCTCGGACCACGGATGGAATCTCACCGGCGAATCCAATCGCCTCAAACCACTTGTGGCAAAACTCAAGGCCGACAACATACGGGTCAGCTGTTTTATGGACCCGGACCATGAGCAACTCAGGCTGGCAAGCCATCTGGGTACGGATCGCGTTGAGTTCTATACCGGACCCTATGCAGACCAGTACAGCGCTCCGGAGTCGAATAACATCCTGCAAACCTTCATCGACGCAGGGACCCTGGCTGTATCACTTGGGCTTGGTATCAACGCCGGGCATGATCTGAACCAAGATAACCTCGCCAAGTTCTGCAGTGAGGTTCCTGAAGTAGCGGAGGTCTCTATAGGACACGCAATCATTACCGATGCGCTGTGGATAGGCCTATCTGAAACCGTCTCCAGGTATCGAGAAATCCTGAATTCCATCGCTTAAATGCTTCCAGCCGCAAGTCTTGATATTTCCCTTCCCACTGTGAATCAGTATGATGTGCGCTCCAAAGCTAACCCCCAAGATCATCATGCCCATTATAAAAAAAATCGCCATCTCCATTGTCATTGGCCTCATTGCATACGCTATTAGTGAATTAACCCTAAAAGATGGCATACAGTTTTCTGGCACGGTGCCAGAAATCACCCTGCTTCTTCTGTTTATCGCCACATCGTTTGCTTCCCAACTCATAGGCGGCGGCAGCTCCAGTGAAAGTGAAAGTGAAAGCAGCTATAGCTCATCCGACCGCGAGACAGGTACCGTAAAGTGGTTCAACGTTCGAAAAGGCTACGGATTTATTACCCGGGATGCAGGCGATGACGTCTTTGTCCACTTCCGTAACATTGAAGGCTCGGGTCGTCGCGCCATCGAAGAAGGACAACGTGTTTCATTCGTCGTCACCGACGGGGACAAGGGTTTGCAGGCGGACGAGGTCTCACCCGCCTAGGAGGCGCGCCCACAATGCCTGACATTATGCTGCTTGGCGTTGAGAAACAGGTATTGTCACTGGAAATTGACGAAAACCCTGCGGACAATTTCCCCTGTATGCCAAGCGAAGGCATAGACTCCGAAATGAGAGTTTTGCTCTATGCATTGCTCATGGGTATCTTCTTTGACGAAGCTCAATCCATGGAACAGCTGGTCCTGGAATACGGCCCCGAAGGCCCCTGGGTCTTCAAGCTGGACTTCACCATCACCGAACGGCTGGCTGAAGTCGAAGAAGACGACATTGATGGCATCGCACTCAACTGGTCGCAAACTGGCGAAATGTCAGCACTGAATATGGAAGCCAGTGATTTACAGGAAGTGCTCGCCAGGTTCCTGTTTAACTTAGTTCATTTTTGTATGCTGGTTCGACAGGAAGAGGTTCTCTCGGTCTTCATCTATTCCGAATGAGCAAGCAGCGCACCGTCTATTCAACTGACCTGGGACAACTCTGCCCTGATTGCAGACAAGCCGTGAAATCATGCCAATGCCAACCCCTTCAACCGGATGGTGATGGTATCGTTCGACTCCAGCGACAAACCAAGGGCCGAAATGGCAAACCCGTTACCCTCATCTCCGGTATTCCATTGTCGGCACCGGAACTCAAAAAACTCGCCGGCGAACTGAAAAGAAAATGCGGCGTGGGCGGCTCGGTTGAAGGCGCCAGTATCCTGATCCAGGGAGACAAACGACCTCTTCTTAAAGAACTGCTTGAACAGCGCGGCTTCGCCGTGAAGCTGGCGGGAGGCTGAATGGGCCTGTTAATTTCCCTCGAAACATTGGCCCTGGAAACATTAGCCAGCGACAGCCGCGCTATGGTGTTCGACTGCAGATCCCACCTGGGCAACCTGACCCAGGGTAAAAAAGATTTCGACGTTGGACACATACCCGGAGCACAACACGCGGACCTGGACCAGCACCTGGCCGCCGCTCCGGGCGTCGGAGGCAGGCATCCCCTGCCTGAAAGAGAAGTTCTCGCTGACCAGTTTCAGCAGTGGGGAATCAACCCCGCAACACGAATCATTTGTTACGACCAGAATAACGGCGCCTTTGCTGCCCGGCTCTGGTGGCTTTGCCGCTGGCTGGGTCATGATGAAGTCTTTGTCCTGGACGGTGGTCTGGATGGCTGGATTCAGCAAGGACACCCGGTTTCAACCGTCCGGTCGACCTTCCCACAAGGTCACTTTGCCTTAAAGCCTGAGCTGACAAACATCTGCCACGTTGCTGACGTCCTGGGGTCATCGAACACGCTTCTCGATGCACGCGACAGCGCAAGATATCGCGGCGAGATTGAACCGATAGATCCGGTTGCCGGTCATATTCCTGGCGCTATTTCCGTACCATTTTCTGACAACATATCAGAGGGTTACTTCAAGCCCGCGTCGGTACTGAAGCAACGATTTGAAAACCTCGACCTGGCACCGGACTCGCCCCTGGTGTGTTACTGCGGCTCAGGTGTCACTGCCATTCATAATGTGCTGGCGCTTCTCATCGCCGGTTATCCTGAACCTGCTTTGTATGCCGGTTCGTGGAGTGAATGGATCACGGATCCTGATCGACCGATCGAAACCGCTTAACAATGGCTGACAGTTACTTCGTTGACCCCGCGGAACTTGCATGGCATGACGAAACCCCTTTTTCCGAGACTTATCAGGACATTTACTGGAGCAGCCATGCTGACTCGCCGCTGAGCGAAAAACAGGCCGTGTTCGTAGACCCTGTCCGCACTATGGCCCGGCGGTGCAAGCCGGGTTCAACGATAACGGTGTGCGAACTGGGATTCGGTTTCGGGATCAACTGTTTGCTGACGGCAGATATGTGGCGCGACCTGCCACCAGACTGTCGTCTTAATTTCATTTCAATCGAGAAGCATCCGGTCAGGAAGCAGGATCTGGCCCAGCTGCTGTCAAAGTTTGAATTTTCATCACACGAATCCCTACTGGCACAATACCCGCACCCTTATCGCGGCCAGCATGTCATCTGGCTTTCACACAATGTACGCCTGCTACTGATATTCGACGATATAGACGATGCGCTCGGCAATCTAGATGCCCAGGTGGACCTGTGGTTCCTGGACGGTTTTGCTCCGTCAAAGAACCAGGCCATGTGGCAGCCCGCACTCTATCGAAAAATGTTCTCCCGTAGCCGTCACGGAGCAGAAGTTGCAACCTATTCTGCGGCCGGCGGTGTCCGGCGAGGTCTTGAATACGCTGGATTCACAACACGAAAAATCGACGGGTTCGGCAGGAAAAGTGAAATGCTGAGCGCAAAGCGTCCCGGTACCTGGCAGCCATTGGAATCCTGCAGAGACTCCATCACTATCATCGGCGCGGGCCTTGCGGGGATTTTTTGCGCAGAAGCCTTAACCCGCCGCGGTATCGAGTTTCAGATCATCGATGGCGGCGATCCGGGACCTTCGACCATCCCGCAGCTAGCCGTTATGCCCCAACTCGCCCTTGCCTCCGAACCCCGCTACCGGTTCTCGTTCGCCGCCTGTCACTACATGCAATCCGCGCCCGGTTATTACAAAACAGGCGTTCACCGCTGGGGCCAGAATGATGACGAGATAACGCGGCTGCAACAAATTGCCGCGCAATTTCCAGATGAGATTATTGAATTCCTGGATAACAGGATGGTCATGCACGAGGCTGGCTGGCTGGCGTTCGAGGAAACTAAACGATCAATAATCGACCAGTCTACGCGCGCGCAAATAGGCAGTATCCGGCACGACGGGCAGTGGCAATGTCTTGAGGGTGATCACGTCATCTCCAGTTCAGACCATTTGATACTGGCCACCGGGTTCAACAGGGAATTACTGCCTAATGAACTGGAAGTCAGGGCGATCGGCGGCCATGCAGTATCGGTCAAAACCGGTGACTTATCCCGGATCATCAACAACGATGTAACTGTGTTCCCCACCTACGAAGGACGCTCAATTATAAGTGGTACCTATGAGCGCGAGGCGGACGCCTCTGTTAACTGGTCTTCAATCAACGAGTTGATCCAGGCCGCGGCGAAGCTGGTTGAATTTGACGAAAGTTCCGCAGAGCCCTGGCATGGTATTCGTGCCGCTGCCCGGGACAGGTTCCCGATCGTCGGACAGGCACCGGATTGGCAAAAACTGCATGAATTCAACCGGCTGTCAGCGATTAATGAGTACCAGGATGGTCTTCACTACTGCACTGCCTTTGGATCGCGGGGTGCAACACATGCCCGACTCGCAGCAGAGCATCTGGTCAGCAAAATACTCAAGGAACCTGCAGCACTCGGCCTTAAGGAACAAAGACTGATGTCCCCCGCCCGGTTTGCGATAAGAAATCGTAAACCTGACGAATAAGTATCCGCGGCTAGCCTTCAAACACCCGCACGTTGATCACACCATCGATAGCAAGAATTTCTTCGAGCAGATCCGCAGACGGCTCTGCCTGGATATCGATCAGGTTGTAGGCGACGTCTTCACGACTCTTGTTCAACATGTCGACAACGTTGATATCCCTGTCCGCAAGAATTGAAAGAACGCTACCCAGTATTCGGGGAACATTCCTGTTGGCCATGGCTATCCGGTAACAACCTGCCGTTCTCTCCAGATTTACCGAGGGGAAGTTCACAGAGTTCTTGATATTCCCGTTCTCGAGAAAATCCCTGACCTGGTCGGCGACCATCATGGCGCAGTTTTCTTCGGCTTCTTCTGTGCTCGCCCCCAGGTGAGGCGTTGAAACCACGCCAGGCTTGCCAATCAGCCCGGGGGTCGGGAAGTCAGAGATGTACTGGGAAATTTTCCCGGAATCGAGAGCCTCTGAAATATCGTCCTTGTTGACGATTTCCTCTCTTGCAAAATTAAGGAGTACTGCACCGTCTCTGAACTGGGACAGGGCTTCTGAATTAATCATGCCGCGGGTGGCATCGATTGCAGGCACATGCAGGCTGATGATGTCTGAACGACTAAACAACATCTGCAGGCTTTCCATCTTCTCAACCCTGCTGGAAAGCCTCCATGCGGCTTCGACTGACAGCACAGGATCATATCCCACCACATTCATCTCCATCTGGAGCGCCATATCCGCCACCATGGATCCGATAGCACCCAGTCCAAGCACACCCAGAGTCTTACCTTTCAGTTCGCGTCCCTTGTATTGCTTCTTACTGCTTTCAACCAACTTGTTGAGTTCAGCCTTGTCACTATGTTCGCCCAGGGAGTTTACATATTCGATGCCAGGAATAATGCCGCGACACGATAGCAGCAGGCCGACCATCACCAGCTCTTTCACGGCATTCGCATTGGCACCGGGCGTGTTGAACACAACGATGCCTTTGTCGGTGTAATCCGCAACCGGAATGTTATTAACACCAGCACCGGCTCGCCCAACTGCTCGCAGAGACGGCACTGCGTCGTCGTCGGTTAGCTGTTGGCTTCGAACCAGAATGACTGCAGGATCAGTGATGGCATCCCCGAGCTCGTAGTGATCAGCAGGAAACCTGCTCAACCCTTTCTCGGAGATATTGTTGATAGTTCGAATCTTGTGCATGGGGATCCTGTGAAAAAGGGCGCATTCTACACGGGCTAGAAAATTTAAGTGAGCTTAATTCTCAAGCACACTATTAGTGCTGCTCACTTCCCCTAAAGCAAGCTTACACCACCACTCACCAGATCGTGCAGCCAGTAAAATGCCCCATACAGGGCAAAACTAGCGATCAAACCCACCCAGTTAATGTCATCCGGTATAAACCGCAATCGACCGCTGACCAGCGCCACAAATGGCATCATGGACGTTTTCTCCATGAAAGCTTGCCATTTGGGGTCGGTTTCCCGTCGGCGCCTTTGGTCCATCGATAGCATCCCAAAGAAGGACAGAAGCACAAAGGTTCCAAAAAAGAGGATTGAGGCGGTATCACCATTAGCCAACAGGTGACCACAGGCAAACAGCAAGATCCCCCATTGAACCGGGTGACGCGTTATCTTCAACAGGCCGGAAACTTCGTTACCCAGCGCCTTCTCACTCATGACCGCTGTTGGGTTTTTTACCAGGGCGCCCATGACGATCGTCACCAGGGACAGCAACATTAAAACCTTCGCGACCTTATAAGCGGTGATACTCGGGTACCAGTTAAAATCCGTGTGAGGCACCTGCGCATAGCCATAAATCATGACGCCAAGTGAACCGAAGGAAAGTAACGAATAGACCCCAAGGTAGGCAGACTCACCCAGGGAATTTCGCAGCGTCGCGCGGAGCGGCGTACCTGAAATGCCCAGGTGTGTCGCAAGAAAGGCAAGACAAGCTACTATTAACAGTTCCATGGAAAGCCCCATCGGTTGACGAAAAATTATCTTAGCAGTTTGTATCGATCCGCTACATCCTGGACACAGGACCAGCATTACCACCCAACCCAGTCATTTAGATTTCGTCCGCTTTACCTCTTAGCCAAATCGCGATAGCAATCAGAACACCACCCAGCCCAGTCATTTAGATTTCGTCCGCTTTGCCTCTTAGCCAAATCGCGATAGCAATCAGAACACCACCCACCACCACCGCTGACAACATCTGCAGGCTTAGCAGCAGATTCACGATATTGCCTGCCACTGACTGCTCCATATTTAAAAAACTGATTGGAATCATATGGTCCCACATCCAGCTAGCAAACAGTGGCTGATCGACCACAACCCTCTCGACAACCGTCATCGCCAGCGGCACGCCCACCACCCAAACGAGGGGAACACTCTTAGCATAGGCTGACACGGCGATCAGCCAGCCGAAAAACGGCAAAGCCCAAAGGCTATAGAACAGCAGCGCGCCTAAATACTGAATCCAATTAGACAAAAGTGAAGCGGGCCCCCAGACCGTCTCGACCATCGAGATTTCGGTCCCTAGCGTGGCGATACTCAACATCACCATCGCCGCAAGCTGCAATAGCGCGACACCCAAAAGGTAAACCAGAGGAACCAACCACAAACCTGTGACCAGTTTAGAGATGACTGTCATCGCATCCGATACGGGCATCGATTTCCAGAAGAATATACTGCGATCACGACGATCGCTATACAAAGAATCCAACAGATAGAACACCATGACAAACCAGAGGATACCCATTAAAGGCCCCCCCAGCGTCTGCAAGCCAGTGTTAATATACTGGGCCCGTTCTTCGGTAGAGCGTCCCTCAAGCTGATACAAAGCAAATGCATAGATATTATCTGCCTGCATCGAATCGTTTAAGAACTCCATGTTCTGACTACTCTGAATTTCAACATTCAAATCGACAGAGCTTGTTGCTGAGACCAACAGAGTGAGAAGCATCATTAGCAGCAAAAACCCTGTGGTTATTGCGGGCAGCAGGACGAATGTATTCCGGTTTTCCCAAAATTCACGACGGATTAAAATGGATAGTTGATTCATCTACTTCTCCTTCTAGCGATGCATCTTTGCAACAAAAAGGTCAGCCACACTCGGCGCGTGGAGTTCACCCAGGTTTGTCAGTTCTTCTCTGGGGACGTTCTCGAAGATCATGGCTTTTTGGCCAAGAATGTCACGACTATGGATAGGGGACAGCGCATTCGCTTGCTGTAGTTTATTCGGTGGCACGAGCACCTCACTATAGATTTCGTCTATCTCATCCATCGGGCAATCAAGCACAATCCGGCCTCCGTTGATAAACAACAAATGGGTCAGCAGGGATTCGATTTCCTCAACCTGGTGGGTACTGATGATGATGCTGGTTTCATTGTCAAAGTAGTCGTTGAGCAAACGCTCGTAAAATGCCTTTCGAAAAAGGATATCCAGGCCCAGTGTCGGTTCATCGAGCACGAGCAGATCGACTTCGATCGCCATGACCAGCGCCAGGTGCAGCTGGGTCACCATGCCTTTGCTCAGCTCTTTTACCTTACTGCGCTTTGAAATTTTAGTTTCTGCGAGCATAACTTCGGCGCGGACCCGATTAAAGCGAGGATGAACACCTTGAATATAGTCCAGCGCGTCGGTCACCCTGAGCCATCGTGGAAGGACACCCACATCCGCGATAAAACAAACCCGCTCCATAATTTTGTGGCGTCCACTTCTGGGGTCCTCCCCAAGCACACTCATCTCACCGTCAAAACTGGTCAGTCCTAAAATAGATTTGAGCGTTGTGGTTTTCCCTGCCCCATTGGGTCCAATCAAACCGACTATGGACCCTGGTGATATATTGAAACTCACGTCATCAAGGGCCGCAAAATCACCAAAATGTTTGGATACATTTCGTACTTCAACGATTTCGCTCATAACTCCTCCTGCAATAAATCTTTAAGTGTAAAACCAAGTCGTTGTGCACGATCCTGGAATTCAGGTAACTCGGAATCGATAAAAACCCGCCGTTCGTCTTCCAGCAATTGTTCTCGTGCTCCCTCACCTACGTACATTCCAAGTCCTCTTTTCTTTTCCACCAGGTCATCATCCACCAGAATCTGATACGCCTTGGACACCGTAATCGGGTTGATTCGGTGCTCACTCGCAATCCGTCGAACCGAGGGCAATGCATCGCCATTTTGAAAGACGCCTTCCAAAATCATGCCCCTGAGCCGCTCAGCCAACTGGCGGTAGATCGGACTCTTGTCATGAAAGCTGATTTGCACAGGTTCACCGTGTTGGTCTGAGGTCTTGGATTATATGTGGTTATATGGTGTTGTACTTATGTACAACACCAATCTAGCATGATCGATCACCGAATGACAAGCCCCTTGCAGTCGCATTAGATACCTAATCAGGCCTGGTCGTATCGCAGTGAGTACTTTCTTACATCAATGGATAACTACTTTATGCGGTAAGCCAGTGGCGGCTCGCGATCACCCAGCAGCGCTTTATAGTGAAAATCTTCACCGCGTCGACGATCAAATTCTCTTCGTCCGGCCTCAATCAGCGTCGGGTCCAGCAACAAATCACGTGCCGTCAACGACAACGCCTTCGCCGCTACGCGCATGCCTTTCGTCCCTATTGAGGTTCCTCCAGCTGCAATCGCCTGCCATGAGTGCGGCGCCGTCCCCGGCACCCAGGTTGAAGTACGCAGACCCACCGTAGGTACTACCCAACTGACGTCCCCAACATCGGTCGAACCCATACCCTGACGCAATTCAAAACGAAGAATTTGTTTTTCCATGCCAATAAAATCACCAACACCCAGTGAGCCACTGATCTGTTCAGCAAATGCCTGCTCTTCTGCGTTGTACCTGACGCCTCCAACACGTGTCAGGTTCGCATGCATCTGGCGGGACAGTTTTTCGTTAGGTAACAGGGAATGGTTACCGTGCATCACCTCAACGTCAACGTCTGTTCCAGTACCGAGCGCTGCCGCTCTCGAAATATCGATCACTCTTTCCCAGAGTTGCTGCAACTTTTCAGCCTGGGGATGGCGAACATAGTAATAGACCTCGGCAAAATCTGGGACAACATTGGGCGCCTCACCGCCCCGGGTAATGACATAGTGGATCCTTGTTTCCTGCGGCACGTGTTCGCGCATCATGTTGACCATAAAGTTCATCGCTTCAACACCATCAAGAGCTGAGCGCCCCCTTTCAGGCGCGGCCGCGGCGTGCGAAGAAATCCCCTTGAATTTAAACCTGGCGGACTTGTTAGCAAGACTCGTTTCAGCATTGGCCGAATTTCGATCGGAAGGATGCCAGTGAAGCACGGTATCCACATCCTCAAATAGCCCGGCTCTCACCAGATAAACTTTACCGGAACCACCCTCTTCAGCCGGCGTCCCATAAAGCCTGACCGTCCCCTTCACATTGTTGTTTTCCATCCAGTGCCGCACGGCTATGGCCGCTGCAGTGGATCCGGCACCAAAGAGATGATGTCCGCAGGCATGCCCGCTCTCTTTACCCTTCAGCAACTGCCGACTTGGAACAGCTGCCTGGCTGATGCCTGGCAACGCGTCGAACTCCGCAAGAATACCGATGACGGGTTTCCCCTCCCCAAAACTTGCGACAAACGCCGTTGGAATACCGGCAACGCCAGATTGAATTTCAAAACCTTCGTCGGCCAAAACCTGTTGCAGTTTGGCGGAACTGCGGGATTCGAGGTACCCCAGCTCTGCATAGTCCCAAAGTTCCAATGCCAGGCGATCGAACTTTTCACCATGCTGATCCACATACCGAAGCAGTTCATTCGCGTCATCAGCGAATAACGGCGACACAAAAAAACCTAACACTGCTCCAAGTAACAAATTTTTCATGGATTTATCCCTATTAAACTGATTCTTGAATAAGTTCGATGATCAGATTGACGCTATCCTTGATTTCGAATGACTGCAGTCGAGCTGTAATTTCTTCGCTATGGATAAGCACGTCCTTAACGGATTCAACGAAGACATCGACTGACTTGTCATTGCCCATCAAGGCTTCCTCGTATAACACCCGGCTAAAGCCAAGGTCTGCAAAGACGCGGGCATTGTCCAACTGGTCCCCACGGCTTGCAGCTTTCCCGAGCGGAATAAGCAAATGTGGTTTCCTTGTCATGAGCAGTTCGTAGAGAGAGTTCGCCCCGGCCCTGGAAACCACTACCGCTGCTGCGGCCAGCACATGACCAAATTGTTCCCCGACAAATTCCTTCTGCACATAGTGATTAACATAGCCGGGCTGCTCAATAGAAGTCTCGAGGTTTCCTTTGCCTACCACATGAACAACATCAAACGCCTTAAGCAACACCGGCAAAGCCCTACGAGTCTGGTTATTGATCGTTGCCGCCCCAAGGCTACCGCCGAACACCAACAAAACAGGTTTTTCACCTGAGAACCCCAGGAACTCCAACCCCGCAGCAGCATCACCGGCAACCAATGATCGTCTGACCGGTGTCCCCGTGACGTTTACTTTACCCTTGGGGAGGTAGCGCACCGTTGCATCGAAGGTGACACAGATCTTCCTGCAAAACGGGTAGGTTAATCGGTTCGCCAGCCCCGGTGTCACATCCGATTCGTGGCTGATTACCGGAACTCGTAACAGCCAGGCCGCTAAGACTAAAGGAACGGAAACAAACCCGCCTTTTGAAAAGACCGCGTCCGGCCTCAACCGAAGACACAACACTACGCTTTGCAGCATTCCCCAAAGAATGAAAAAAGGGTCAATGAAATTTTGCCAGGAGAAATATCGCCGAAGCTTCCCTGACGCGACAGGATAGTAAGGAATCCCCAACGCGCCAATCATCTCTCGCTCAATACCGGCTGCGGAACCAACGTACGCTACTTCCCAATTTTTAACGATAGCCGCTTCCAGCAAAGCGATATTGGGTGTCACGTGACCTGCGGTTCCCCCGCCTGTAAACAGAACACGTGGCATCAAAGACCCAGGGCTGCTTTGACGAAGGGTATGGTGACTTTCTTCTGGCGACGCAGGGTTTCTTCATCCAACTGGTCAACCAGGCGAGCAAGATGGTGCATATCTCTCCGGGATCGACCCAGAATAAAGCGACACACTTCCTGGCTCATATTAAACCCGCGACGACGAGCCTTACGCCCTATTACCTCGAGCTTCTGCTCATCATCAAGCAGGTCTGTTGATAACAGGTAGGCCCCTTTTATCCTTGAGTCCAAATCACCTAACTCGAGTTTTAACGCTGAAACGGGATGGGATGAACTCGCGATTAATGTATTACCGGCATCCTTGACTGCATTGATCAGATGAAAAAGCGCTCGTTGCCAATCGGCCAATTCCAATACGTCATCAATATCATCAAGGCAAATCAGGTCGACCTGCTCCAACCCTTCGAGCACTCCCGGTTCGAGTATCGAAAGTGCAGGCAGGTAGAGGGTACTAAGCCCTTCTGACACAGCTCTATGGCAGATACCCTGCAACAGGTGTGATTTTCCTGAGCCCTTTGAACCAGAAAGATAGATAAAGCCAGACAGATGAACGAGTTTCGAACCCGCCTCTCCTACATAATCGTCCAGACGAGTGTGATCATCGAGCTTGAATTTCAACGCAAGTTGCCGGGTCACTCCTCCGCCACCTTAACCACCGTCTCCACCTTCAAATCCTGATCACCGGTGTCATAGTATTCACTCACGAGATAACGTTTGTGTAAGTACCTCACGAACACCATTACGACCGCAGCCAGCGGCAAGGCTAGTAGAATACCGACAAACCCAAACAACTGCCCCCCGGCGAGTACTGCAAATATAACCGCTACCGGATGCAATCCGATTTTGTCGCCAACTAACCACGGCGTTAACACCCAACCTTCAAGTGCCTGACCAATCAGAAAAACAATGCCGACGTATCCAAGGTAAACCGGGTCCTGAAACTGGAACATCGCGGCAATTGCAGCCGCAATAATGCCAACAAAGAACCCCAAATAAGGAACGATGGACGCGAGACCTGCCAGCATGCCGATCAGGATCGCCAGATCCAAACCAACGGCGTAAAGACCTATAGCGTAGACAACCCCAAGGAGGAACATGATCAACAACTGACCTCTGAGAAAGGAACCAAGCACTTCATCACATTCCTTGCTCAGGCGAATGAAGCCAGATTCCATATCCCGTGGCACCATGCCAAGGATTCGTTCCACGATCAGGTCCCAGTCTCGCATCATATAAAAGGCAACCACTGGTGTTAGCGCGACAACACCCATGGAGCCCAAAAAGGCAAATCCTGATCTCGTGACCCGGGCGAGAACGGCACCAACAATACCGCCGGTTTTCTGCCAGTTTTCCATGGCGCCATTGGCCACGTTATCCAGTTTCACATCAAAGGGGTCTATACCGAATCGGGTAACAAGCCACGGGCTGACAGTTTCCTGCAGCCAAGCGAGAAACACCGGAAGGCTGCGGATAAGATCCGCCAATTCACGAATCATCAAAGGCAGGATTACAAGCATCGCAGTGCCCAGGACCGCCCCAAACGCCAGGAAAACCAGCAGCACGCCAATTGCGCGATGCACGCGAATCTCTTCAAGCTTATCCACCAGCGGATCGCCAAGGTACGCAATAATAATCCCTGCCAGGAACGGTGCGAGGATTGGGCTCAAAAAATAGATAAGAACAAGAACGACAACACCCAGTAACAAAGCGAAAGTTTTTTGAAGTGTTGTCATCAGTTTGATTCCTTCCATCTGGGATCATCGACCAGCCGCAGTGTCCAAATCCAGAGGTAAATAGCGCCATCAAATGAAGTCATTATCGCGACTATCCAGAAGAATACGATAAAAAACGGCTCAGGAAGCGTGCCGGGAAAACCCAAGTTTAGCAAAACACTGACCAGTAAAAAGATCTGGGCAGCCGTTGTGCACTTCCCCAGAAAATTCGGTTGTATTTTCGGGAATCCAGCCAGTGTCGTGTAAGGAAAAACGCCGCTCAATATAGTCAGATCTTTAACTATAATCAGTACCATCAACATCACTGGAAAGTGACCTAGCAAACCTAGCGTCAGGGTGGTCGTCATCATCATCAGCTTGTCGGCAAGGGGATCAATCAGCTTCCCAAAAGCTGATACCCACCCATATCGCCTGGCAATAAATCCATCAAGTCCGTCCGAGAATCCTGAAATCGCAAACAACAAAAATGCAGCGATGTAGTTTTTCTCGACAATCGAAAAAGCGATGGGTAACACCAGGACCAGGCGCAACACAGTAATACCGTTGGGGATATAGCGAAGGGCGCTGGTATCCATGATTATTCGGTCCACCGGTAGCGCAACTTTTCGTTACGTTCGTCTTTACTGAGTAGTAGCAGCCTTCCATCCAGCTTTATGATTTCGATCAGCTGCAGGTATTGCCCCTCTGTCTCCAGCTCAAACTCAGCAATATCACCATCCAGGGCGACAATTGAACTGCTCACAACCGGCGTCAACTCTTCGAGATATCGAGTAACTGCAGCGTACTGGGCCACATTTTCTACATTCTCAACTTTTAACCGAATCCTTGCGCGGGATGATCCCAGCGCAAACCTTCCCGCCAATACGTCTGCAAGCTGGTTAACCATACCTCGAATCAACTCATCTGATGAATACCCCGTCGACTCGAGTGATTCCCAGGCATCTGCGGTCCAGTAAGACCAACGACCCAACCATCGTTCTCCCTGCTCACCTTGTATTCGCGCAGTGAGCACCGAATCAGGGTTATATCGATCCGACGCACCGTCGATTCGCTCCAGAAACGCTCCCCACACTTCGGCCGCGCTGACCTGCGAGGCATCTTCAATATCGAGAATCGGGAAGGTCACTGGAAGCCCGCGCAGTCTTGCCTGGTCGACCAGCACTGCGACGACCTCGCTGGCATCTGCTTCACCCAGGATTCTTCGGGACTGGCCTTCACTCACCGCAACCCAGAGAAGTACAGACGGCCGGTTATTTCCCCAGATTGGCAGATTGGCGTCACGTAACAGCCGAGCAATTGCGCTCGGCTCGAAGTGCAAACGCAGGATCTTTGCATTAACCTCGCTTTCACCCAACAACAGAGTCTGATCTGTCGTTTCATAGCTATACTGGTAATAATAGGCAGTAGGATTTCGGAGCGAGCTCCGAACCAGGCTGCTCTCTTCAACCTTCAAGGTCCCGGAAACCCGCACCAGAACCTCGAGCAGACCTGCTCTGGCACCATTCCTGAGTTGCCGGGAGCTTTCATCTGCCACCAGAACCTCTGCGACATAAAGATCATCCACAACCACAGGATACGCAACGCCGAGGGGCATTATTAGCAGCATGAAACTGAACAATCGTTTAACGGCCAGGGAACTTATTTTGTGATCAGGCATCTGCATATTGTAACGTCTTTAGGACTGAGGTCGGTGACAAACTTGAAAATTCCAATACTCATACTAATCATAGTTTGGCCGACACTGTCTTGGGCTGAAATTGTCGCTAATCCCAGACTTTTCCATGCGGAATATGTCGCGAAATTGGAGGGATTCCCGGTCAAGGCAAAAGGGGTACGCGAACTCCAGAGATTAGAGAATGGAGATTACCGGCTGACATCATCAGCAACGTCCATGCTCGCCAGGGTGACAGAAACATCGGAATTCAGCTTTGCCGGCGACCAGCTGACACCCAGCCGTTACGACTACACCAGGGGTGGACTGGCAAAGAGCAAACAGACTTTCATCGCCTTCGACTACGGCAGCATGACCCTGCGGCATGAGGATGGAACCTCCGAGCTCATTGCAGGAACACTCGACAAACTCTCATACCAATACCAGCTGAAACTTGACCTTGCCAACCTGAAATTGTCAGAGCGTTCAGCCAGCACACTCGAATACACCGTTGCTGACGGAAACAAGCTCAAGCACTACCAGTACAGGGTCGCGGGCGAGGAAGTGCTGACGACACCCGCAGGGGATATGCTGACGGTAAAACTCGAAAGAATCCGCGCGCATGGCAGCGACCGACAAACAACCTTCTGGCTGGCGAAGGATCATGACTACCTGCTTACAAAACTCAAACAGCAGGGAAACGGCCAAGGTTTCGAGCTAAATCTCGAATCATTTACTCTTAGCGAATAACGCTTTCCAATTCGATGATGTTATTATCGCGTGCTTAATTATTTGAGTCCGACTATGAGCATTAAATCTGACCATTGGATCCGCCGCATGACGGAGGAAGAGGGCATGATAGAACCCTTCGAACCTGAACAGGTCCGTTATGCCACCAGCGGTGAACGTGTCATCTCCTATGGGACTTCCAGCTATGGCTACGACGTCAGGTGCTCAGATGAGTTCAAGGTCTTCACCAACATTCACTCTGCAACCGTGGACCCGAAGGCATTTGACGAAAACAGTTTCGTGGATATCAAAAGTGATACCTGCATCATCCCTCCGAATTCTTTCGCACTGGCTCGAACTGTCGAATATTTTCGAATACCCCGCAGCGTCCTGACCATCTGCCTGGGCAAATCGACCTATGCTCGCTGCGGCATCATTGTGAACGTCACGCCCCTTGAACCCGAATGGGAGGGACATGTCACTCTGGAGTTTTCGAACACAACAACGCTACCAGCAAAAATTTATGCCAATGAAGGCGTTGCCCAGATGTTGTTCTTTGAGTCAGATGAAGTGTGCGGCACTTCTTATGCAGATAGAGGGGGCAAGTATCAGGGACAGACAGGGGTGACTCTGCCAAAAGCCTAGCGGTTATTTATTGTTAAAACAAAATGCTTCCTGCATTTCATGACAAGTCGCCTGCTGCGCACGCTCGCGCCGAACTAGCTGTCTTCAACAGCTATCTCGCGGTACCGGCCATCCATGCTCTTGCTTCAATCATAAAATGCTTCCTGCATTTCATGACAGGTCGCCTGCTTCGCACGCTCGCGCCGGACTAGCTGTCTTCAACAGCTATCTCGCGGTACCGGCCATCCATGGCCGGTAGGATTGTTAGTCGTTGAAGATGTTTATTACGGGGGCTTTAGTGACGTTTTGTTCTACGAAGGTTTGAACTTTGGCAGCTACTTCGCGAATTGTGACGCTGGTGGGGGCGCCCGGGTCTGCAATCACGATAGGCGCCCCCGCGTCGGACTGTTCCCGGAGTTGAAGCGTCAGGGGTAACTGGCCTAGTAGTTCAGTTTCGTAGTCACCAGCAACCGCCTTACCTCCTCCATGGCCGAAGATTGCTTCTTCGTGGCCGCAGTTGCTGCAGACATGGATACTCATGTTCTCGACAATGCCGATAACCGGAACAGCAACCTTGCGGAACATTTCGATACCCTTACGGGCATCCAGCAGGGCGATATCCTGCGGAGTTGTCACTATTACCGCGCCGGCCAATGGAACTTTCTGTGCCAGCGTCAGCTGAATATCACCAGTACCTGGCGGCATATCAACTATCAGGAAGTCCAGCTCACCCCAGTTGGTCTGCGTAAGCAGCTGCTGAAGGGCACCGCTTGCCATAGGTCCACGCCAGATCGCCGGGGTCCTTTCGGAGGTCACAAAGCCCATAGACATACAGCCGACACCATGGGCCATCAAGGGTTGCAGCAGTTCATTGTTCACATCGGGCCGAGTGCCCGCTGGTATGCCCAGCAGCGCGCCCTGGCTCGGACCATAGATATCAGCGTCGAGTAACCCAACGCGCTTACCTGAGGCCGCTAGCGCCACCGCAAGGTTGACTGAAACGGTAGATTTACCGACTCCCCCCTTACCCGAGGCAACGGCAACAATGTGTTTCACGCCGGGTAGTTCAAATTTCTCAATGGCTGAATTACTGATTTTCTATCTCCGATTTATTTAGGCGGTCTAACCGCGGATGAAAGCCTCACACGAGACCGGAGGTAATTCAAGTACTCCTCACCAGCGAAATACTGTTTCAAGGTGCAATTAGGGGCCTTCATCTATATATTTGACACCCCAAATTCTGCAGCAAAAACACTCTCATGGAAAAGCGTCGTATTCTGGTCACCAGTGCCCTTCCAAATGCCAACGGGTCTATTCACCTCGGACATTTGATGGAGCATATCCAAACGGATATCTGGGTTCGCTTTCAGCGTATGCGCGGCCATGAATGTATCTACGTCTGTGCGGATGACACCCATGGTACAGCCACCATGCTTCGGGCCGAGGAACTTGGAGTCACGCCGGAAAAACTCATCGAGCAAGTCAACGCAGAACATCGCAGCGACTTTAACGATTTTTTGATCAGCCACGACAACTATGACTCAACTCACTCGGAAGAGAACAAAGTGTTGAGTGACCAGATCTACAATAGGCTGGTTGAAGCTAAGCAAATCAAAACCCGCTCAGTTGACCAGCTTTATGATCCTGAAAAAGAAATGTTCCTTGCAGACCGTTTCATTGTTGGCACCTGCCCCAAGTGCAAGGCAGAGGGTCAGTATGGGGATAACTGTGAAGCCTGCGGCGCAACCTACGATGCCACAGACCTGATCAACCCGATGTCGAAGCTCTCCGGCGCGACGCCTGTGCTGAAGCAATCAACTCATTTCTTTTTTGCGCTCTCTAACTTCACGGAGTTCCTGACAAAATGGACACGCGGTGGTGCCCTGCAGGTGCAGGTAGCCAACAAACTGGCTGAATGGCTGGACGCTGGTCTACAGGACTGGGATATCAGCAGGGACGCGCCCTATTTTGGGTTTGAAATCCCTGGGGCGCCTGGCAAGTATTTTTATGTATGGCTCGATGCGCCTATCGGATATATGGCTGCCTTCCAAAAACACTGTGAAGCAAACGATCTGGTATTTGATGACTTCTGGAAAAAGGGTTCAACCTGTGAAGTCCACCACTTCATCGGCAAGGACATTATCAATTTCCACGCCCTGTTCTGGCCGGCCGTACTGGATACAGCGGGATACAGAACCCCTAGCAGAGTGCATGCACATGGCTTTGCCACCATTAATGGGCTGAAGATGTCGAAATCACGCGGCACCTTTATCAACGCCCGAACCTATCTGGATCACCTGGACCCTGAGTACCTGCGCTATTACTTTGCAGCGAAAATGAGCGCTGGTGTCGATGACCTTGATATCAATCTTGATGACTTCGTACAGAGAGTGAATTCTGACGTGGTCGGAAAAGTCGTGAACATCGCTTCCCGCTGCGCAGGGTTTATCAACAAACAGTTTGATGGCCAGATTGCATCGACTTCAGACAATCCCATTCTGGCCGAGTTTTCTGAGGCCAGCGAAACAATCGCGCTGCACTACGAGAATGGCGACTACGGTAAAGCCCTCCGGAACATTATGGCGCTAGCGGACAAGGCGAACCAATATATTGACGAACACAAGCCCTGGCTGCTCATCAAGGAAGAGGGGAAAAGACACCTTGTTCAACAGGTTTGTTCCGACGGATTGAATTTCTATCGCTTGCTGGTGACCTACCTGAAACCGGTGCTGCCACGCCTTGCCGAAAAATCCGAAGCTTTTCTTGGAATAGCGCCACTCGTCTGGGATGACCTGGATACCAGACTGACCGGACATACCATCAACAAATTCAATCCCCTGATGACTCGAATCGAGCCAGAAAAGGTGGCCGCCATCGTTAACGCATCCAAGGCAGCAGAGGAGCCCACCGTGACCACGGAACCTGAAAGCCCGACCATCGAGTTCGATGATTTCGCCAAGGTTGATTTAAGAATCGTAAAGATCGTCAAAGCGGAGCACGTGGAAGGCGCAGACAAGTTATTGCAGCTCACGCTGGATCTGGGAGACGACACAACGAGAAACGTCTTCGCCGGCATCAAAGCCGCTTACAAACCGGAGGATCTCGTCGGGAAACTCACGGTCATGGTGGCTAATCTAGCACCGCGAAAGATGAAGTTTGGGGTGAGCGAAGGAATGGTACTGGCTGCCGGACCCGGCGGTGAAGACATCTATCTGCTTGAACCCGATAATGGGGCCCACCCAGGGATGAAAGTCAGCTAACATTAACTCGAACCTCTCTGGGAAATAAACACCGCGGTGGCCATTTCCCACCAAGTAATCGATTTTTAAACTGACATTGTCCTGATGAAGAATCTTAAAGGCTCTGAACACGACTTTACGGACGGGAACTAGCACTTGCCTGATGCGTTGCTAATTCTACTGACGACCATGTTCGTCAACAACTTCGTGATGGTGCAATTCCTGGGACTGTGCCCCTTTATGGGGGCAAGCCAGCGTCTTGACACCGCCATTGGTATGTCGGCGGCAACGACGTTTGTACTGACTCTGTCCTGTGGCATCAGCTATCTGCTGGATACCTACCTACTGATACCCTTTAACCTTGAGTACCTTCGAATCATCGCCTTTATCGTCGTTATAGGCACCATGGTGCAGTTCTCGGAAGTTGTCATGCGTGCAACCCAGCCTCTTCTGCATGAGGTGCTGGGCATCTTCGTACCCCTGATTACAACCAACTGCGCTGTCCTCGGGGTTGCCCTGTTAAATACTCGACAGGCGCACGGGTTTGCCGAAAGCCTTACTTATGGTTTTGGCGCGGCGCTTGGTTTTTCCGGTTTGCTGATCGTGTTCTCCGCGATCAGAGAGAAACAGGAAGCCGCAGATATTCCGGCACCGTTCAAAGGCGCAGCGATCAATATGATTACTGCAGGGATACTTTCACTCGCCTTTCTCGGCTTTACCGGCATGTCCTGATGAACCTGGTGACGGACATATTACTACTGACAGGTCTTGGGGCATTTTCCGCGCTGCTGCTCGTCATCACCCGTGATCGGCTCGAACCCAAAACGACTTCCCTGATCACACTGATCAATTCGCAATTGCCCCAGACACAATGCGCGCAATGCGGTTACCCAGGCTGCAAGCCTTACGCCGAAGCCATCGCCAACGGTGAAGCGATCAATCGTTGTCCGCCGGGAGGTGAACAGACGATTACAGCGCTCGCGAACCTATTGGGACGCGAACCCCTCGCACTTGATGATGAATGTGGGGAGTTCACACCGCCCATGCTCGCAGTTATCCGGGAAGAGGAATGCATCGGGTGCACATTGTGCATTGCTGCCTGCCCGGTAGATGCCATCGTCGGCGCTCATCAGTTGATGCACACGGTCATAGCATCTGAATGCACCGGCTGCGACCTCTGTCGGGATCCTTGTCCCGTAGACTGCATTGACCTGATCGAGATCCCCGGTGAGGAAATCCAGGCAGAATTTCGTGAACATTCAATTCCCTGCATCAACTGCGGCCAGTGCAACGAGGCATGCCCTCGAGACCTGCAACCACAACTTCTCTATTGGTTCAGGGAAAATGACGAACAGATAAATGCACTGAATCTGGACAACTGCATCGTATGCGGGCTGTGCGATAACGTATGCCCGAGCGAAATACCCCTTACACATACTTTCAGGGTTGCCAAACAAAGAAAAAACACGGCAACTAAAAAGGCTCAGCTGGCCACTGAAACCGAGCAACGATACCTGGCCCGGGGAGCCCGCCTTACCAGCGCCAGTGAACGTGTCGCCACTCGCCCCAGCAAATCAACCCGACAACTTTTGTTGGAAACAGCCCTGAGCGAGAAGACAGCCCTGAGCGATACAAAAAATGCCCTGAGCGGGGATGAACAGCCTTGAGAGATACAAAAAAAGCCATGAACGGCAATAAAACAGCCCAGATCATGCACATCACACTGCTAGCCCTACTACCGGGGTTCGCCGTTTTTGCCTGGCACTTTGGCATAGGGGTATTGCTGAACGTGGCGGTAGCATCGCTGACCGCCGTCATTGGTGAAGCATTGGTACTAAAACTGCGTTCCCTCCCCCTGAGCTCACTGGCCGATGGTACGGCTGTACTGACCGGCGCTCTGCTAGGTCTCTGCCTGCCCCCCTTACTGCCCTTCTGGATGGTTGCCATCGGTGCAGGCTTTGCGGTTGTCTTTGGCAAACACCTTTATGGAGGGTCGGGGAATAATGTGTTTAACCCTGCGATGGTTGGATTCGCCATGCTGATTATTTCATTCCCCCTCGCGATGTCTCACTGGCCCGCGCCATTCTCCACAAACTCAGGCTACACAAACTCAGGATTCACAGACGCAGTCACCAGTTTCACCACAAAATTGAACACCAGTGCAGCCCAGGAACACTATGACGGGATAACGGCTGCGACCCCACTCGATGCCTATAAGTTCCGAATCGCTTCCACCAACGATGAGTTCTTTTCTGTATCAGGTACGCAGGAAACCAACTGGCAAACCTGGGCGAGCATTAACCTGGCATTTCTTATGGGCGGCCTGTTTCTGCTTTACAGAAAACTCATCCCCTGGCAGATACCTGCTTCGTTTCTAGTAACATTAGGGGTACTTTCACTGGTATTTTATGACGGCGGGTCTTCCGCGAGCCTTGGTTCGCCAGCATTCACCTTGTTTACCGGGGCCAGCATGCTTACGGCCTTTTTTATCGCGACAGATCCTGTGACCTCTCCCGGCCACAGGGTGGGACTGCTGGTGTTCGGGGCGGGCGTGGGCCTGATCGTATTCATCATCCGCTCCTGGGGCGCATACCCTGAGGGGGTCGCGTTTGCGATACTCCTGATGAATGCGACCGCACCATTGATTGACCATGTATTTGTCCTGCGGGATCAATCAAGGATGAAACCCACATGACTATCCGCATGACCACCCGCTTGACCACTCACATGAAGATCCTGAAACCCACGGTGCTGGCGCTCACCTGCGCTTTTCTCTTGGCGTTTACCCATCAAATCACGCAACAGACCATTCAATCCAACCAGCGTCACTATGAGGAACGAATACTTCGGGAGATGGTGAACGGCGCAGAACTTGAGAAATCCATTAGTGGTTACAATGTGTTCCGAAAAGGGACTCAAGTCGGCACGATAGAGCCGTTCATGACCAGCCGCGGTTACAACGGAGAAATCGATCTACTGATTGCATTATCCCTGAAGTCTTCAACCCAGGATAGAAAGATCATCAGCGTTCGAGTCATTCATCATGAAGAAACTCCTGGGATCGGCGACAAGATTGAACCGGATGTCTCTAGCTGGATACACCAATTTGCAGGAAAGTCTGCCCGCGACACTGACTGGACACTATCTCCCGAAGGTGACATCGATGCTATTTCAGGCGCCACCATTACTTCCAGGGCAGTAACCGGCGCCATTGCTGAGGTGCTTTCCGAATGACTGCGATCAACCTTGCAAAAGATGGTCTGTGGAAAAACAATCCTGCACTGGTTCAATTGCTGGGACTTTGCCCCCTGCTGGCAACGTCCAACTCATTCGCGACAAGCCTTGGGCTTGGTCTGACAACCCTTGCCGTCTTAACCCTTTCAAACTTCACGATCAGCCTGGTGCGTGGACTCCTGGATGAAGAGACCCGGTTACCGGTCCAGATCCTGGTGATTGCCACCTTTGTCACCCTGGCAGATCTCAGCCTGCAGTACTGGTTCTTCGACATGCACCAGCGTATCGGGCTGTTCGTTGCGCTGATCGTCACAAACTGCACCCTGCTTGGCAGGGCCGAGGCATTTGCGTCAAAGAACCCAATTATCTCGTCAACATTTGACGGCCTGATGATGGGTACAGGCTTCCTGCTGGTACTGCTTCTTATGGGCACAATTCGTGAGGTTGCTGGTAACGGCACACTGTTCACCAATCTTCACCTGTTAACAGGAACACCCGACATGTCTATTCAGCTCGCGGATAGTGGCTTTTTGTTGCTTGCCCTTCCCCCTGGCGCATTCCTGACACTGGGTTGCCTGATCGCGTGTAAAAATGTCATTGATGGAGCCTTACGTTGAACGCTGAAAAAAGAGTAGCAATCCTGTCGCGCCTGCGAACAGAAAACCCGAACCCAGAGACAGAACTCAAGTACGACTCTGTCTTTGAGCTACTGATATCGGTTATCCTGTCGGCCCAGGCAACGGACGTCAGCGTCAACAAAGCCACGGAAAAACTCTACTCCGTCGCCAATACACCGGAAGCAATCTCTGCTCTCGGGCTCAACAAGCTTAAGCGTTATGTGAAAACGATTGGCCTGTATAACACCAAGGCCGAGAACATCATCAAGACGTGCAGGATTCTTACCACCGAACACAGCTCTGAAGTACCCAGGACAAGAGAGGCCCTGGAAGCACTGCCCGGCGTCGGCAGGAAGACCGCGAACGTAGTACTGAACACCGCTTTTGGCGAACCCACCATGGCAGTGGATACCCACATCTTTCGAATCTCGAACCGGACAAAATTCGCACCTGGAAAAAATGTACTGCAGGTCGAAAAGAAGTTACTGAAGGTCATCCCGGACGAATTTATCCGGGACTCACATCACTGGTTGATCCTGCACGGAAGATACATCTGCACAGCAAGGAAACCCAGGTGCGGCGCTTGTGTGATCTCCGACCTCTGTGAGTTCAAGGACAAGACCGAACTCGACTGATCACTCCCGGGAACTTCTGATTAATTGCATTTTTTTGTGAGGACTTCTTGTGAGGGAAAGGCGAACCCGCACTGAGAAGTTCGCGAAAGGTCTTAGTTTCGCGAGGTTACGAGTACGGGTTCAACGCAGCCATCGCAGAAAAAGGCCTTAATCAGATGTTATCTAGGTCAGCTTGCGACCCAGCTTGCTCGCAAGTTTCAGTCGCAGCGCATTTAGTTTGATAAATCCGCCAGCGTCAGACTGGTCATAGGCTCCGGCATCGTCCTCAAAGGTGACAATATCAGCGTCATACAGGCTATCGGCTGCTGATTCCCGCCCGACGACAATCACATTGCCCTTGTAAAGTTTGAGCCGGACTTTACCGTTCACGTTCTCCTGGGAATCATCGATCAGTGCCTGCAGCGCCTTACGCTCTGGCGACCACCAGTAGCCATTATAGATGAGCGATGCATATCGTGGCATCAGTTCGTCTTTCAGGTGAGCTAGTTCGCGGTCCAGAGTGATGGATTCAATTGCGCGGTGGCCTTTCAGCAGGATTGTGCCACCCGGAGTCTCGTAACAGCCACGTGCCTTCATTCCTACATAGCGATTTTCAACGATATCCACGCGACCAATGCCATTTGCGCCACCCACCGTGTTCAGTTGCGCCAACACCTCGGCCGGTGACAGCGCCTTGCCGTCTATCGCGACCACGTCACCTTTCAGATATTCCAGTTCGATATAGGTTGCAGTATCCGGCGCGTCTTCCGGGGAAACAGACCATAACCACATCGATTCTTCCGGCTCCGCGGATGGGTCCTCAAGGATTCCCCCTTCATAGGATATGTGCAGCAGGTTCGCGTCCATCGAATAGGGTGATTTTTGCCCCTCGTGCTGCCGGTCTACCTTGATCTGGTGCTCTTCACAAAACTCTATCAGCGATTCCCGGGAATTCAGGTCCCACTCGCGCCAAGGTGCAATTACAGTGACATCCGGCTTCAATCCGTAGACACCCAACTCAAACCTGACCTGATCATTACCCTTACCGGTGGCACCATGGGCGATCGCCTGGGCACCTGTCTCGTTGGCAATGTCTACCAGACGCTTGGCTATCAGAGGCCGCGCGATGCTGGTACCCAGAAGATACTCACCCTCGTAAATGGTGTTGCAGCGGAACATCGGGAATACAAAATCCCGAACGAACTCTTCGCGCACGTCGTCGATGAATATTTCTTTCACCCCCATGCTCGCAGCCTTCGCTCGTGCGGGCTCCAGTTCTTCCCCCTGCCCTAGGTCAGCCGTGTAGGTAACGACCTCACAGTCATAAGTCTCCTGCAGCCACTTCAGGATCACCGAAGTGTCCAGACCACCGGAATATGAGAGAACGACTTTGTCGAATTGAGCCATTCAGAGTGTCTCGCAAAAAAGAGGCGCCATATTACATGTTTTTTCGCAAAATTCGAATTCCCTCACCTAAAATCCATAACCTGACGGTTCAACTCGGGTGCAGCCGATGGAACCCGCACGCGCCGGCGAGCAAAGGTGATATAATGGCCAAGCCCACTGAAACCTGAGCCTTATGCAATCAATCACTCTAAAACGCCCTGATGACTGGCATATCCATCTTCGTGATGATGCATACCTTGCACGCACTGTCGGTGATGCCTCCCGGTATTTTGGCAGGGTCCTGGTCATGCCAAACCTGGTTCCGCCGGTCACCAGTGTCGAGCTTGCGGCGGCCTATCGCGACCGAATCCTGAAACATGCCCCTGACGGTTTCTCACCAATGATGGCCTTGTACCTGACTGATGAGACCAGCAAAGACACGGTGGCGGCCGCAGCTGAGACGCCATTTACACCCGCATTCAAACTTTACCCTGCCGGCGCGACCACCAATTCCGCCTTCGGGATCAGTGCAATAGAGGAAATGTTCCCCATATTCGAAGCGATGCAGAAGCATGACGTCATTCTCTCCATTCACGGCGAGGTGACTGACCAGGATGTTGATATCTTCGATCGGGAAGCTGTTTTTATCGACCGAATCCTCAGTCGTATCGCCGCAACCTTTCCTTCCCTGCGGATCATCCTGGAACACATTACTACCAGAGAGGCGGTGGAATTCGTCCAGGACGCCAGCGCCAAAGTGGCGGCAACCATTACTGCCCACCACCTTTTGTACAACCGGAACGATATGCTCGCAGGCGGCATGAAGCCCATACACTATTGCCTGCCGGTCCTAAAAAGAAATGTACACCAAGCGGCGCTAATTCGCGCCGCAACTTCTGGTGGTTCGAGCTTCTTTATCGGGACAGACTCCGCCCCTCATCCACGTCACGCCAAAGAAAACGCATGTGGCTGCGCTGCAGGCTGCTACACAGCCCACGCCGCCCTTGAACTGTATACAGAGGTTTTTGAAGCTGAGGGTCAGTTAGACCGCCTTGAAGCCTTTACCAGCGAATTTGGCGCTGATTTTTATCAAGTCCCACACAATGAAGATTCTATCGAACTGATTCGCCAGGACTGGCAGGTAGCATCAGCACTGACTTTCGGCAATGATGAGTTAGTCCCTACCCGGGGCGGTGATGTGGTACGCTGGCAGGTAAGAACGGGGGATCTGCCCCCTCTAAGTGACGGTGCCATTTGAGCTTTGATAAATTACCGATAGCGCATCGTTTTCGCGGCTTTCTCCCCGTAGTACTCGACCTGGAAACAGGCGGCTTCAATTACAAAACTGATGCCCTGCTCGAAAGTGCGATCGTCATACCCCAGATGAACGATGAGGGTGACCTGGTTCCCGGCGAAAGAATGTTCTTCAACATAGAGCCATTCCCCGGTTCAAATATCGAACCTTCGGCGCTGGAATTTACAGGCATTGACCCCGACCACCCCTTTCGAATGGCTGTACCTGAGAAAGACGCATTAACAGACTCTTTCAACGCAATCCGAGCTGAGATTAAGCGTACCGGTTGCTCGCGCGCCGTTATCGTCGCGCACAACGCCTCTTTCGACCAGGCTTTCCTGAACGAGGCCTCTAGTCGATGTGGCATCAAAAGAAACCCATTCCACCCATTCTCGGCATTTGACACAGCAACACTGTGCGGCCTGGCATTCGGGCAGACTGTTCTTGCCCGTGCCTGCCAGGTGGCAGGTATCTCCTTTGATAGTGAAGAAGCCCATTCTGCGAAGTACGACTGTGATAAGACGGCCGAAGTGTTCTGTCTTATCGTCAATCGCTGGCGGCAACTGGGTGGCTTACCTGAAGAACACTACGACTAAAATCCAGACAAAAAAAAGCCCGCCAAGCGGGCTTTTTTAATTCAACTGGCCGGTAATTACCCGTCCAGGCTATCCAATGCTTTCTGGAACCTGTTTGCATGTGAACGCTCAGCTTTGGCAAGCGTTTCCATCCAGTCAGCAATTTCGTCAAAACCCTCATCCCGGGCAGTCTTCGCCATACCAGGATACATGTCAGTGTATTCATGGGTTTCGCCGGCAATAGCCGCCGCCAGGTTGTTGGAAGTTGAACCAATGGGTAGACCCGTTGCTGGATCACCAGTTTCTTCAAGGTATTCGAGGTGGCCGTGAGCGTGGCCAGTTTCACCTTCTGCAGTGGATCGAAATACAGCGGAAACGTCGTTGTAACCTTCGACATCAGCCTTTGCTGCAAAATACAGATACCGCCGGTTTGCCTGAGACTCCCCGGCAAATGCATCCTTAAGATTCTGTTCTGTTTGGGTATCTTTTAAACTCATTCTTGTTCCTCACCAATTGGTCATGAAAATGTTGCAGGCACCAGTATACCGATGCGCCCCGAACAGTAAAACACTAACCTGCGTCCGCTGGCACTACTTCCTTGATCATCGGCTGAAGTTCACCCGATTCGTGCATCTCGACGATAATATCGCAGCCACCGACCAGTTCACCAGCAATAAACAGCTGCGGAAAAGTTGGCCATTCCGACACTTCTGGTAAATGGGACCGTATTTCCGGATTCGCCAAAATATCGATGTAGGCAAAACGCTCACCGCATGCCATCAGCACCTGGCTTACCTGCGCCGAGAATCCGCACTGTGGCTGGTCAGGTGAGCCTTTCATATAAAGCAATACCGGGTTAGCGGCTATCTGCTCACGGATGGTTTCGTGGATTTCCATTTCTTCGTCTCATTCGTTACGTCAACGTTAATTTAACGCCGATTTTACCCTTTTTAAAGCACAGATGGGCAATTCATTAACAAACAATCTGGAATAAATGAACTGTCCAACTGGAATAAGCTCGTCCGATGCCGTGTTGTCACCCTTTCCGGCTTCATAGATCTGGTTTATCATCGCCCCTTTTTCCAAAAGCCGGAGAACGCCATGCCAGATGCAATCATGCCAACCTATGGACGACAGGACATCTCTTTCGTAAAAGGAGACGGAGCCTGGCTGACCGACACAAATGACAACCGGTTCCTGGATGCGCTTGGAGGTCTTGCCGTCGTGGTGTTAGGTCACGCAAACCCCGAAGTAGCAAAGACCATTAGCGAACAATCCACCACGCTGCTTCATACGTCAAACCTGTATCGCGTTCCCAAACAGGAAGAACTCGCTGAAAAACTGCAGCGAATCTCTGGCATGGATAACATGTTTTTCGGAAACTCGGGTGCGGAAGCAAACGAATGTGCCATTAAAATCGCCCGACTTTACGGCAACAAAAAGGCAATCGAGACACCGACGATTATCGTTGCAGATTCTTCTTTTCATGGTCGTACCCTGGCTACGCTCACCGCAACAGGGAACAGAAAAGTTCATGCTGGCTTTGAGCCTCTGGTGAAAGGCTTTGCCCGTGTCCCGTACAACGATGTAGAGGCCGTTCGCCAGATCGCAGAACACAACAAGGAAGTGGTCGCCGTGATGGTCGAGCCCATCCAGGGTGAAGGCGGTATTCAGGTTCCTGACCAGAACTATCTGGCCTCCCTCAGAGAGATTTGCGACGAAAACGACTGGTTGCTGATTCTGGACGAAATCCAAACCGGTAACGGCAGAACAGGTCAATACTTTTGTTACCAGTCATCTGGTATCAAACCGGATGTGGTGACGCTCGCAAAAGGCCTTGGCAATGGGGTACCCATTGGGGTCTGTCTGGCTCGGGGTAAGGCTGCCGAGGTACTTGGCCCAGGCAACCATGGATCAACTTTTGGCGGTAATCCTCTCTCCTGCGCGGTGGCTATTACCGTTGTAGACCAGATCGAAAAACTAGGCCTGGCGAGGCGCGCAGGAGAACTCGGCGATCGCATGATGGGGGAATTCAGGCAGCGACTGAGCGACCTTAACTGCGTAAAAGATATCCGCGGCATGGGCCTGATGATTGGCATCGAGCTGAATTCACCATGTGGAGACCTGGTGGCAAAAGGCCTTGAGAAAGGGATCCTGATCAATGTCGCCGCAGACAATGTGATTCGGTTATTGCCACCCCTGACGATTACGGATGACGAAGCAGAACAGATCTGCGAAATAGTCTGCCAACTGGTTGAAGCGGTTTAGTGCCTACTTGAGAAGTTCCGTGATGGGTATCTTCTTGTACTGTAACCGCCTTTAACTTGTTGTTAACTTCTTACCCTGGCGACCGCAGCCTGCCATCCCTTATAGAGTTCCGCAGCAGTCTCTGGCGGCATAACAGGCTCAAATCGCTGTTCTAGCTGCCATTTCTCAGCAACATCATCCAGTTCAGCAAATATGCCCGCTCTTAACCCCGCCAGATAGGCAACGCCTAATGCGGTCGTTTCAATGACGCGGGGCCTGTCTATTGGTAACTGCAGGACATCTGCAAGATGCTGCGAAAGCCAGCTATTCTCGACCATACCACCATCAACCCTGAGGATCGTTGGCACCGCCCCATCCTGCTGCATCGCAGACAGTAAATCCTGAGTCTGGAAACACACTGACTGGAGCGTCGCTGTGACAATATCGGCAATACCAGAATCACGGGTCAGGCCGAGTATTGCGCCCCTGGCGTTGGGGTCCCAATACGGTGCACCCAATCCGGTGAAAGCCGGAACCAGATAAACGCCATGATTTACCGGGTGTCCCCTGGCAATGGATTCCGTTTCTGCTGCCTCGGACACCAGTTTAAGGCCATCGCGGAGCCACTGTACCGCAGCACCTGCTACGAAGATGCTACCTTCAAGGCCATAGGTAACCTTGCCATTAATACGGTATGCCACCGTTGTCAGGAGCTTGTTTTTTGACTCGATCGCTTCACCACCAGTATTCATGATTACAAAACAACCGGTCCCATAAGTACTCTTGATCATTCCCTCTTTGAAGCAACCCTGCCCGATCAATGCCGCCTGCTGGTCACCTGCCATGCCCAGTATTGGAATCTCTGCACCAAACAGGCCCGGATCTGTGAGGCCAAAATCTGCACTACAGTCTTCAACTTCCGGCAACATTGATCGCGGCACATTTAACCTGGCCAGGATCTCTTCATCCCATTTTTGCTCGTGGATGTTGAATAACATGGTCCTGGAAGCATTGGTCGCATCAGTTTTATGGCTAGCACCGCCTGTGAGGCGCCAAAGCAGATAGGTATCTACTGTCCCGAACAGCAACTCTCCGGCATGCGCTCTTTGCAGCGCGCCATCGACATGATCGAGAATCCATTTTAATTTAGTACTTGAGAAATATGGATCCAATAAAAGCCCAGTCTTGCCTGTAATCCAGGGTTCGAGTCCCTCATCGATCAGGGTTTCACAAAAGTCTGCGGTTCGACGATCCTGCCAGACGATAGCGTTGTACGCCGGTTCACCGGTTTCTTTATCCCAGACGATGGTGGTCTCTCTCTGGTTGGTGATACCGATACCTGCTATATCGGAAGCTGACACTTCATTTTGCTCAAGCACTTCTTTGCAGACATCAATGGTCGACCGCCAGATGTCCTCGGGATCATGTTCGACCCACCCATCTTTGGGGAAGTGCTGCTCAAATTCCTGCTGTGCAACACCCAATGGCTCACCCTCACTGGAGAACAGAATAGCCCGGGTGCTTGTCGTTCCCTGATCGATCGCTAGCAAGTATTTCATCTGTGGGTGCCTATTTTTTTCCGAGCCGGAACTATTATGTATTTGCCGACCAAGATCAATCTATCGACCGGGCCAGCAAAAAACCCGCTCTACGCCCCGAATCGTCAGGCGCTTGTGACCGACATTCTAACTAGGCACAATAACCCCCTTTTTAAGCTTCCAGACGGAGAAGAGTATGCGCGACGTAGTCATAGTAGATAGTGTAAGAACAGGACTGGCTAAATCATTCAGGGGAACCTTCAACCTGACCCGACCAGACGATATGGTGGCGCACTGCATTAATGCCCTGCTTGAGCGCAACCCAACACTGGATCCTGTTGAAGTCGAAGACGTTATAGTCGGCGCGGCAAGCCAGACAGGTGAGCAAGGTGGAAACGTCGCACGACTCGCGGTGATTCTTTCCCAGTTACCCATTACTACTGCAGGATCCACTATCAGCCGGGCATGTTCATCCGGCCTGAATTCCATCGCATTTGCAGCTAACCAGATCGCAAGTGGTTGTTCAGAGGTTATGATCGCCGGTGGTGTTGAGTCCATTTCATCCAATCAAAGACAAACACCAGGAAAGTCGGACATTCACCCGACTATTCGCGAGAAGTCTCCAGACATTTTTATGGCGATGGGTAACACCGCTGAGGTTGTTGCAAGGCGCTACAACGTATCGCGCGAATACCAGGACGAATTTTCCCTTGAAAGCCAGAAGCGCACCGCCGCCGCACAACAGTCTGGCTTGTTTGACGACGAAATCGTGCCCATGAAGACCAAGTACGCGAAGATCGTCAACAAGGAAACCAAGGAAACCGAAATCGTCGATGGCGTTTGTGTCGGTGACGAATGTAACCGCCCTGAAACAACGCTTGAAGGCCTTGCGAGCCTTAAGCCAGTATTCGAAGAAGACGGCACCGTGACCGCTGGTAACGCATCACAGCTCTCTGACGGCGCATCCATGACGCTAGTGATGAGCGCTGAACGTGCGCAGCAACTTGGACTTGAGCCAATGGCATACTTCCGCGGCTGGACTGTCGCTGGATGTGAGCCAGACGAAATGGGCATTGGTCCGGTATTTGCGGTACCCAAGTTGCTCAAAGCCAATGGCCTGACCATGGCCGACATTGACCTGGTTGAACTGAACGAAGCTTTCGCTTCACAGTGTCTGTATAGCAGGGATGCCCTGGAAATTGATCCAGAGATCTACAACGTCAATGGTGGTTCAATCTCAATCGGCCATCCTTTCGGCATGACGGGTTCTCGCCTCACCGGCCACATTCTTCGTGAGCTCAAGCGTCGCGAGAAGAAGTACGGCATTGTGTCCATGTGTATTGGTGGCGGTATGGGTGCGGCCGGGCTTTTTGAAGCCTGCTAAACCTTATGTAGTACATCCTGCATAGCAACATTAAAAAAGGGACCAGAAGGTCCCTTTTTTTTGCCTGAAACCTGGGCTATTTCCAGGCGTCGAGCTGTTTCGATAAACATTCCATAAAGGTGACCGGCTGGTCAAGGAACAGGTGATGCTGGGCATCAGCCAGTTCGGTGACTTCAAGGTTCGGAAGAAGGGATTTCATGTGCTCTGCACTTTTCGAGCTGAACGACTCACTGTCAGCGCCATAAATCAGCGCGCACTTGATCGCGATGGACCTGAAGTCAGCCTCGAGGTCTTCATACGCCTTCATCCGGGAACGCTGTTCTTCATCAAACTTCCAGCCAAAACCATCATCGATATATTCGATGGAGGTCCGGGCAATGTGATCCACAACATACTGGTTCTGACATTGCTGGGGTGGCTGCAAACGAAATCTCGAGCGGGCGATTTCCGAAGTGGGATAGCTTTTTGCCCTCGCGAGCCGGTCAGGCTCCGGAGGTGTCACGTCATCGGGGTGTTTGACGCCTGAATCCAGCAGAATCAGGCCCTTGAAACGATCAGGATATTGCGCCACCGCACGAATCGACATGATCCCGCCATAGCTATGTGACGCCAAAATGGTATCGGGCCCCATGTTGCACTTATCAGCAACCGCAACAATCTCCTGGGCATAAAGATCAGCGGAATACTCGTCCCGATGGTCACTGTCTCCCATACCGGACATATCCACCGCTACGCTCTGGTAATCATCTTTATAGGATGGGGCGATAAAGTCCCACCAGTGTGAATGGGCGTTGTACCCGTGAACAAAAAGCAAACCCGGGTTTCCCGGTTCACTCCAGTAGAGGTAGTTGATATCGGAGCCTTCGACATCGATGAACCCTGATTCAGGTTTGGTATCGATCGCTTCCCAGAACCAGTCAGGCGTCGTATAGGTCGAATCACTCATTAACTATTTACTCTCCTGCAGGCGTATTCTTTAGGTGCTTATTCTTCAAATGATGAATCTCTCAGGGATCAAGCTACCTGCGAATACTTCTTCAGGTGATGATCTACGTTACCAAACAGTGTCTCAATGGCAGTGAGGCGTTTGAAGTAGTGGCCCACGTTGAGCTCATCAGTCATACCCATACCACCATGCAGTTGAATGGCGTTCTGGCCGACAAACCTGCCACCCTTGCCAATCTGGACCTTCAATGCAGACACTGCTTTAAGGGCCTCAACTTCATCACCTTCGCTCATACGAAGGGCTGCCATGTAGAGCAGGGATTTTGCCTGCTCATGCTCCATGAACATATCTACCATACGGTGCTGAAGCACCTGGAACTTTCCAATTGGCTGCCCGAACTGTTCGCGGGTCTTACAGTATTCAACGGTTGTCTTGTACAGCACTTCCATTGCGCCAACTGCTTCTGCACCAACGGCGAGAATGCCGTTGTTGATCCCAAGCTCAAGAAGCCCGAGGCCTTTATCGACTTCACCCAGGACAGCACTTGCGGGTACTGATACGTTGTCCAGGTTGATTTCAGAGGCCTGCAAGCCATCAATTGTTGGGTAATCGCGTTTTGATATCCCACTCGCTGAAGCCTCAACCAGAAACAGTGTGATTCCGGATTCGTCTTTTTGATCACCGGATGTCCTGGTAGGAACAACCAGAACATCTGCTGACGGACCACCAAGCACCACACCCTTAAAACCGTTAATGACGTAGCCATCGCCTTCGACTTTCGCTGTTGTCGTGACGTCAGCGAGATTAAATCTTGCCTGAGGTTCGACATAGGCAAGAGACGCAAATTTTGTTCCCGCCATGATCTCGGTGAGCACTCCCTCAATGTGCTCTGTCGTGCCACCGGCTTCAATCACCGAACCTGCCATGATGACTGTGGAGACGTAGGGCTCAACGACCAGGCCTTTACCAAACTCTTCCATCATAATCATCGTCTCGACGGCAGTGCCACCGAAACCTCCTGACTCTTCTCTGAAAGGGAGCGCCAGCCAACCCAACTCTGCAAAAGTTGCCCAATTTTCGCGGCTGAAGCCCTCTTCAGACTTTAATATTTTCTGTCGGGCATCGAAGGTGTAACTATTCTGGATATATCGCTGGATACTATCCTGCAAGAGACCCTGCTCCTCTGAGAAAGAGAAATCCATACAAACAAACTCCTGAGATTTGAACGCGCTGCGCCGGTGCCAATGCACCTAAAGAGCAGGGATCATAGGGTTTGTAACCCCTATTTTCAAGGACACCGACCGAGGAATGAATTGACGCGGCCTGGCCCCGTTCCTTATGCTGGGCCCATCAATAAATTCAGGTAAGGAGACACCCATGGCAGATCCAACTATTGCGCAAAAATCGCCCTATGGCGTAGACGTCGAGGAAGGCAAAACATACTTCTGGTGCTCCTGCGGCAAAAGCACCAATCAACCGCTCTGCGACGGGTCTCATCAGGATACTGAATTCCTGCCGATGAAATTCAAGGCGACGGAATCAAAAAAGGTGTTTTTCTGTGGCTGCAAGATGACGGCGGGTAAGCCGATGTGTGACGGCACCCATACTGGTCTGTAACTAACGAGCCCGCAGTTAAAGGCTCTTTAATTAAAGAGCCTTTAACTAAACGGTTTCTGTCCAGGCCAGGGGAAAGCTGACGATTACCCTTGCGCCACCGAGCGTAGAGTTCGTGATCAAGATCTGACCGTGGTAACGGTCTACAATCTCAGCGACGATCGCAAGCCCGATGCCCTGCCCGGCTTCCCTGCTATCCAGGCGCAGCCCCCGCTCAAGGACAAGATCTCTATCGGACTCCGGGATGCCGGAACCATTGTCTTCCACCGCAAGTTGCACTCTCCCTTCAACAACGGCAGCAACGAGCCTTACCTTCCCCAGACCATATTTACAGGCGTTGTCCAGCAAGTTCCCCAACAGCTCCATAAGGTCACGCTCATCACCCGGAAAATCCGCAGATGAAACTTCCTCCAGAAATTCGATGTTTTTTTCCTTGTATACCTTCCTTATCGCTGCCACCAGTTTCTCGACAACCGGCCTGATTGGAGTGGAGTTTCGGAACAGCTTGCTCGAACTCGACACTGCCCGCTCCAGCTGATACGACACAATATCGGTCATGCGTGTCACCTGCTGATCCATTGCTGCAGCCACTTGCTCAACGGTCTGTTCGGGCTTTTCGGCTTCTGCCTTTAGTATCGCCAGCGGCGTCTTCAGGCTATGTGCAAGGTCCGCAAGCGTGGTTCGATAACGCTCTCGCTGTGCTCGCTCTTCTGATAAGAGAAGATTCAGACTATGGGTTACCCCGTTTATCTCGGTCGGATACTGACCAACCAGATATTCCTGCCGACCTTCTTCAATCGCCTTAAGGTCATGTTCCAAACCCGCGATAGGCAGCAGGCCCCAATACATGATTGCGGCCTGCAGCAATACCAGCAAAACAACCGCAGCAATAAGCCATCCCCAGAGGCTTTCCCTGAAGGTTGTCACTTCATTCCTGTACGGCGCAAAATCCTGCAGGACAACATAAACGAAACGCGCGTCACCTAACGCGCTCTCCCAGATGACCGGATAGGTCAGGTAAAAAAGAGGGCCACGGCCCGCCGCCGCCGGCAATTCGCTGAAGGTCACGACACCCGCAGTGTCCTGCGCTAATAAAACACCTTTTGCCAGATCACCCAGTTCAAGATCCAGCGCCGAGCCACTGCGCCATACTTCATTACCACCCGGTGTAAAAACGAGCCCAAACAAACCCGAACCCATCGCATTGAAGCCGGGTTCCTGCAGTTCAGTAGGAAGGTAAAGGTCAACCGCACCGCCCTTGTCATCTTCGACACTGGCGGCTATCAACGCGTAACTATGTAATTGAAGCCTTTCAGAAACAGCCTGCTCGGCACTCTGGCGAAAGGCATTATCAACGACGCCCCCAACGACCCCTAGGAACACCACGAGAACCAGGGTAGCCGATGACAGCATTCGTAACCGTAGCGAGCCTCGCACCACACTGGAACCCTGGTTCATTCAGCCAATCCGAACCGATACCCCTGTCCACGTACAGTTTCAATCGGCCTGAGCTGATTTTCCGGGTCGAGTTTTCTACGAAGTCGACCGACGAAGACTTCAATTACATTACTGTCACGATCAAAATCCTGATAATAGAGATGCTCCGTCAACGCTGTCTTGGAGACAACATGACCCGGCCGCATCATAAGGTACTCCAGCAAATTAAATTCAAAGGCGGTCAGTTCCACCGCAGAACCGTTAACCCTTACGATTTTCGCTTTCGTATCAAGGCTTACGGGCCCAATGTTAATATCTCGGGCGATAGCTCCCGATGCACGGCGAATGAGCGCTTCAATTCTTGCCAGTAACTCCTGAATATGGAACGGTTTAACCAGGTAGTCATCAGCACCCGTCGACAGACCCTGGACCTTGTCCTGCCAGTCTGCGCGGGCTGTCAGAATCAATACCGGATAATCCTTACCTCGCCCCCTGAGACGACTGATGACTTCCATGCCATTTAGCTTCGGAAGCCCAAGATCGATTATCGCAAGGTCATAATGTCCCGCTTCTCCCAGCGCAAGAGCCTGGGCACCGTCAACAGCAGAATCCACTGAGTATCGGTGCCGATCAAGAATCTCGAGAAGCTGATCCCGAAGGGTTTCTTCATCTTCCGCTAGTAATATACGTCGCGACATTCTTGCCTCACTCGAATACTTCGCCGGAGTTACCGTCAACAAAAACAGATTTGACCACACCATTGGAAGATAAAGTCCTGACCCGATAAACCGGCGGTCCCTGGTCATCCAGAAGAGAGACGCCCAAAATTCTCGAAGCGGAATAACGCTCTTTTACCAACGATGCGGCACGTTTGTTAGATATACCCGATCGATTGCCGGGAACCAGTTGGTTTGGCACCAGACCGTAGACCGGCGCAGGCCTTCTGCCACCTTTTTCCTCATGCTGACCTGCCAGAGAATCCGACATGCCAATAGGACCCACCGTGAACAACAGTACAATGACAAATTGAGATAGATTTCTCATAGCCCTTCCCTGATCGTTCCTCTGTCGTTCACCTTAATGGCCATAATATCCCAGTTGATATGGCGGTACCTTAGCTACCGGCGACTGAATATCACCTGAATTAGTTAACCAGCACATCCTGAATTGCATGACGCTCATCCAGAGAAACGACCACACTGGCTCGACCAGCCATTTCCTCGAGCATCCAGCCAGTGATTCGCTCATAGTAAGCAACGAACTGCCTGACCTCCATTTCGGTCATCATTTTGCTGCCACCCCCCCGGGTTGCCAGCTCCCGTTCCTGTTGGAAGCGCCAGCGCACTATCGCCTCAATTGATGGTGCCATGAAAAACACCTGGGCACTGGCTCGAAACACCGACTGGTATCGAGAAAGTTGTTCGTTCACATAGCGGCGCCATAACCCATCCGGGTCCTGGGTCCTCTCCAGGTCATTGATGGGATGCATCAACCGTTCCTGTGCTTCGGGAACAGCGCCCCAGCACCAGCCTTCACACAGGATAACCGTGGCAGGTTCAGCTTCTTGCCATCGGGAACTTCGGTCATCCTCACCTTTGTCGAAAACCGGAACTTCAGCCGACCGCCCCTGAAGAAGATCAGTCAGCACTTTTTCCATTAGCGCTAGATCATGGGTACCGGGCACACCCCGGACGCCCAGCAAAGGATGAATATCGACAGCGACCTGCTGTCGATATTCCAGCGGCAGGTAAAAGTCATCAAGGGAAAGGATGGTTGTGCTCGTATTGAAACAATCCTCAAGCATTGAGGCTAACATCCGACTCATCGTGCTCTTACCGGTTCCCTGGGCACCAGCAATGGACACTACTATCGTTTTATTACTCGATTCGCTCGCGAGTCTTGCGATGTTTACTGCAAGATAACCTATCAGGCAAAAAACCGTGTCACTGTCGAGCGCGCCCGCGAGCTTCCCAAACGGCTGTCGATAAGACGCTAATTCAGCAGGTAGCTGTTGGCTGTACTCAGGAAATTTCACGGGCAAAAGGCGGCAAGGAATTCAAAATGACCTTACCATAAGATTTAGACACCACGCGACGATCCAGTATGGTCACAGTGCCTTCGTCGGTTTCAGTTCTGAGCAATCGTCCTGCAGCCTGGACGACCCTGAGTGCAGCGTTCGGCAACATCACTTCGTAAAATGAATTGCCACCTTTCTCCTCAATCCACTCAGACAACGTCGCATCTACCGGGTCATCAGGCACCGAGAATGGAATCTTTGCTATCACTACATGACGACAATAATCACCGGGTAAATCTACGCCTTCGGAGAAACTGGCCAGGCCAAAGATGCAGCTTGCCTCACCACGGTCAACTGCATCCCGATGACGACCGAGGATTTCCATTTTCGATAGTTCACCCTGCATCAGGATTCGTTCGCGAAACACTTCATCAATATCATCAAACACCCGCAACATTTGCCGCCACGAGGTGAACAATACCAAAGCACCAATCTCTTTATCGAGTAGGCCCGGAATCAGTTCCGCGATCTCTTGCGTGTGCTGGTCAGCCTGTCCAGGATCAGTGCGCATCTTTGGTACTGCAAGAACCGCCTGTTCCTGATATCGAAACGGACTGGCCAGACTGGTGAATACCATCTCCGGCGGAATCCCGGATTTGGACTGGAAGCTGGAGAAATCCCTGGCAACCGACAGAGTCGCCGAGGTCAGTACCGCACCAGCGCAACGTGACCAAAGTCTCTCAAAGAGCTCATCTGCCACCGAAACAGGATGACACGACAGTTGAATTTCCATGCCTTCCGTCTGACCTTGGGTCGAAAAACCAACCCACCTCGCATAGGGAGGCGAATGTTCCGCTACCGAGAAGTTATGCCAGAGCTCTGCGGCTGCAGACAAGCGCGTAGAAATTGAACCTACCAGCGACAACCAGTATTCAACGCTCTCCCGCTGCGCGGCAGAGACGTCTTCCAGGGTAGTTTCGATGAGTGGCAACACCCGGTCCACCAGATCATCGAGTCGCTCGAAACTGTTCGCCAGCTGCTTTGATACCTCGGTAATATCATTGCCGACCCGCCCCCGAGAAAAACGATACCGCCAGCCGTCATCTTGTTCTTCTGCGTCAACTTTAAGCAGCTGTAGTACCTGGGCCGCATCATCGAGCCTCTGGCTTGCCTGTTGTACCATGTTATCAATATCGTTAATAAGCCCGGAACCAATAGCGGGCACTTCTGCACTGGCGAGTTTCAGGCTGGTAGGGATCTGTTGTAACCAGGTTTTTGTCGAATAAAGCGCCAGAAAATGAGAAAAGTGATTGCCGGCCTTTTCAGGCAGATGATGACCCTCATCGAAGATGTAAATCGTATCTTCCGGATCAGGAAGTACCGCGCCGCCGCCCATCATCAAATCGGACAGGACCAGGTCCTGATTGGTGACAATGCAATCTACCCGATGAATATTCTCGCGCGCCCTGTAAAAGTAGCAATTTTCATAATGGCTGCATTGGCGATGAGTGCACTGGGCATGGTCCGTCGAAACCCTGGCCCAGGTTGCATGATTGATCTCTTCCGGCCAGCTGTCTCGTTCCCCATCCCACTCCCCTTTGCCGAGCGCCGTCAGCATTGAATCAAAAATAGCGGAGTCGACCTGGTCGCTATCGCCATCCGCATTTTCAAAAAACGAAAAGGTCTGGTTCACCTGACTGCTATCCTGCAACGCGAGATCAAGGCGGGACAGACAAAGATAACGCCTTCGGCCTTTCGCCAGCGCAAAGGAAAATTCCAGTCCTGAATGCAGGCGGATATCAGGCAGATCCTGGTAGACAATCTGTTCCTGCAACGCGACCGTTGCTGTCGCAATAACAATTTTCTTTTTTAGCTGTTTTGCTATCGGAATGGACGCCATGGCATAGGCGATTGTCTTACCGGTTCCTGTTCCGGCTTCAACAACGCAGACGCTGTTATCTTCTGGCACATTACCGAGTGTTCGGGCTATTTCTGCGATCATGCTTTTCTGGCAGTGCCTGGCCCGGTATCCTTTCTCTTCGAGCAACCGGGAATACGCCGTCTGGATCTCTTCCTTGAGTGCTTCAGTCAACATACGAATTGGAAATCATCAGGAGCAGTAACATGTGGACCACGATCATATCACTATTGGGCAGAGGCCTGAGACTGATCAGGCTAATTCTGCCGCACGTTTTCAGCCTGCTGTTACTTGTTCCGTGTTTTGCCAGAAGCCAGGATCTGCCACTCGAAGCGTTGAGACTGCCCCCCGGGTTTCAGATATCTGTGTTTGCAGAACTGACCAATCCACGACAGCTAGCCTTGAGCGAATCAGGTATTGTCTACGCTGGAAGCTTTCGCGCCGGTAATCTATATGGCGTAATTGATGCCAATTCGGATGGGTCCGCAGACAAAGTGGTGACTATTGACCGTGACCTGACCCTGCCCACCGGCATCGCTATCCAGGATGGCGACCTCTATGTCGGCGCGGTCGATAAGCTCCTGGTTTATCAAAACATCGACCAGACGTTTGAATCCAGCCCCGAACCCTTTGTCCTCTATGACGAACTGCCTGAAGAAACACACCATGGCTGGAAATACCTGGGGTTCAGCCCTGAAGATCACCTGTTTTTCAATGTTGGCGCCCCCTGCAATGTCTGCGAAAAAGAAAACCCCTGGTTTGCGACCATCATGAGCCTGGACCTTGATCGCGAGCCACTAAAGCCTGAAATATTCGCCAGTGGGGTACGCAATACGGTCGGCTTCAGCTGGCACCCTGGCACCGGTGAGCTGTGGTTCACGGACAATGGCAGGGACCTTCTTGGCGACGACACACCGTCCTGTGAACTCAACCGGGCACCTAAAGCAGGCTTACATTTCGGGTTCCCTTATATACACGCGAGCTCTGTGATTGACCCCGAATTTGGTGCTCCGGTATTTCCCGTCGAACCTCCTGTGGTAGAACTGGGCCCCCATGTCGCACCACTGGCCATGAAATTTTATACCGGCACCATGTTTCCGGAGCGATACCGGGGGGAAATATTCATTGCCGAGCATGGCTCCTGGAACCGCACCCCGGAGGCCGGACACACGGGATACAACATCACCATGGTTAACCCTGAAACCGGTGCAACCACTATCCTGATAGACGGCTGGCTAAAGAACAACGTGGCCTGGGGAAGACCCACGGACATACTGGAGATGCCCGACGGCAGCCTGCTAATCGCAGACGACCACGCCAATGTTATTTACAGGCTAACCTATGAAACCCCATAGGCTCAGGGCACAGTAAAACCGCACAGGCTACTCGTTACAAACTGCCTCTAACAGCCTACTCCCAGTGACCGACCCGGTTGTGATCACACCCTAAGGCGCGGCATACTGCTTCCCAAAAAGGAAACAGTCATGATTGGAGCAGATGCCGTAGTCAGCGCTCTCAAGAAGATAGGTGCCACTCATGTTTTTGGCATTGTGAGCATTCACAATATGCCTATCTTCGACGCCATCACCCGCGATGGCACTATCCAGATAATCGATTGCCGACAT
>Ga0209091_10000175_pt1 | contig 63449 bp, 82 predicted proteins | sample ArcticOcean_MG_C_6_FD_187438 | JGI IMG/M metagenome (GOLD analysis project Ga0209091, IMG submission 187438) | Marine microbial communities from western Arctic Ocean - ArcticOcean_MG_CB8_128 (SPAdes) (version 2) | ecosystem: Environmental > Aquatic > Marine > Oceanic | place: Arctic Ocean...
TGGAGCAACAGTTGTAGAAACAGATTCCGATCCAACACAAGAAGTCTCATTAATAGAGATAGTTTTACCAGCAAGACCAGACAACCCAGGTGGATACGGCGGCGCCGCATTATACAACGAGCGAGGTACACAAACATCTCATTCGACTATATTTGTTAATGGTATTCCTGCAAATGATTCAGGGTCAGGCTGGTATGACTTTGCACATGACTTAGCAACAGGATCAGAAACAGTTAAAGTTGTAACTGCACCAAACGGTGTTGCGTATGGTTCTGGTTCGCTTGGCGGAGCAGTTTTTATTACTGATTCTTTTGAGACAAGTACTACAGTTAGGTGGGGCGATGAACATGACTTTTTAAACGTCCAGTATGGCAAAGAAGATCTAGGCTTTAGTATTACTTCTTTTGATGTTAATAACGGAAGTGTTAAAACAGATAACGAAGAGGATGATTTTTATAGTAATACATCAGTTAAAACAATGTTTGATGCAGGCATATTAGATGTTGTAATGTCGTACACTGATTATGAATACGATTATGATAATTGTTATCCAGAGTATACAACTCTGCGTATATTTGTGCCAAGTAACGATTGTACTCAACAAGGTGAAAGAGGTACAGTAAGTGCAAGGAACGACAACGTTACATTCGGTTACACGTTTAATAATACTAACTACTATACTAACGGCACCCAAACTACTGTAAACGAAGCTAGTAGGGTCTACGTTGACGCTAGGGACTCTAAACATTTCACTGGTGCAACAATTACATATGGTGTAACATTAGATCAAGCAGAGTACAATGACAAAGAACAAAACAACTCCAGCGTTTACTTATTAACAAACACAGGTGCATTTGATATTGGTCTAAGAGTTTCTAGTGATGCAACGGTACTTAGAGCAGGTTTTGAAAAGAATGGTTTCTTTGGTAACTTAGGTACTAGTTATTCTAACCCTACTTTATATCAACAGTATGGAGACGGCTGGGTAAAACCAAATTCAGGCTTATTGCCAGAAGAAGCAATAGGTGGCGAATTAGGTTACAACGGTATAAGTGTATTTTCATATAACTTTAGCGAAGGCATTAGTTATGAGAACCAACAGTATGTTAACACAGGTAGTTACTCTACTAAAGGTGTTAGAGTCATGGAGACAGTTGCCTTGCCATACGGTGGCATGAACATTATGATAGGGTATACAGACTCTGATCAACCTAGGGTTCCAAAATGGAAAAGTGCTATTGATGCATTTTTTACAGTAGGTTCGTATAAATATACTTTCACTCATTCTACAATGAGAGATAGAATGCCTAGTGTATACGATAAGTCATTAGATAACATTCAGTCTTTAGACTTTAATGTGTCTAAAGAATTTGGTAAATTCAATATAGCAATACATGTACAAGACATATTTGATGATGAGTATGAGGTCCTCCCAGGCTTTGGAGCCGGCGGAAGAAGTTTCTTATTGACAGTAGTATATAAGTAGTGTATAATTAAGCATATGGTAAATGTAACTCTGGAAATTAAAGACGAAGTAAACATTAGGTTCAAAGGACTTGATGTTAAAACTAGGCGTAAGATTTCTGATGAAACTAAATACTTCTTGCCTTATGCTTATCACATGCCAGCCTACAAGTTAGGAAGGTGGGACGGGTGTGTTAGATTTTGTGATATAGGTGGTAGGTCTTATATAAATTTATTAGATCGCTTACTGCCTATTATTACTAAAGAAGGTTACACAGTTGACGTTGAAGATAATCGAGCGGCTTGGTCATTTAACTTTGAGCATGTTGAATCAACTAGTTATGATGATACTGCTTGGCCTAAAAAGCATCCAGCAGAAGGCATGCCTATTATATTGCGAGACTATCAGGTTAAAGTAATTAATGACTTCTTGGATAACCCTCAATGCTTACAGCAAGTAGCCACAGGAGCAGGCAAGACATTAGTAACCGCAGTACTTAGTCATAAGTGTCAACCGTATGGTAGAACAATTGTTGTTGTACCTAATAAAGATTTAGTTGTACAAACAGAAAAAGATTATAAGAATTTAGGACTTGATGTAGGAGTGTTGTTTGGTGATAGAAAACAATATGACAAAACCCACACAATATGCACATGGCAAAGTCTTGCAGTATTAGAAAAGAAAACAAAAGCTGGCGAGGCTGAAGTTGACTTAGATGTATTCTTAGATAAAGTAGTTTGCATTATGGTTGACGAAGTTCATAAAGCAAAAGCAGACGTTCTCAGAGAACAACTTAGTGGTATGTTTAAAGATGTACCTATACGTTGGGGACTAACAGGAACCATACCCAAAGATGACCATGAAGCAGTAGCATGTACATGTGCATTAGGCCCTGTTGTAGGAAGGTTGAGTAGTAAAGAATTACAAGACATGGGTGTGTTGGCAGACTTGGATATAAGCATACTTCAAATGAAAGATGCTCCAGCTGGTTTCAATAGTTATGCACAAGAGTTGAAATGGTTAACAACTGATGAGGTACGATTAAAACATATCTCAACTGTAATAGACCAGTTGTCTAAAAATGGTAACACACTAGTACTTATTGATAGAATTAGAACTGGTGAGATCTTTACAGAACAGAATCCAAATTGGACATTTGTTTCTGGAGGAATGAAAGTTAAAGATAGACAAGAAGAGTATGATGAAATATCCGAAATGGATAACAAAGTTATTGTTGCGACTTATGGCGTAGCGGCAGTTGGTATTAACATTCCTAGAATTTTTAATCTAGTTATGTTGGAACCTGGGAAGAGTTTTGTTCGTGTTATACAAAGTATCGGTAGAGGTATTCGTAAAGCACAAGACAAAGATTATGTTAACGTGATAGATATCACAAGTGACCTGAAGTACAGTAAACGGCATCTTACTAAAAGAAAGCAGTTTTATAAAGAACAAGAATTTAGGCACACAATTACAAAGGTGGAATATAAATGAAAATACTAACAGTGGATGATTATCCGTACGAGCTTGATACGGTACCTGAACAAATAGACGATTTAAGATATTGTGCCTTAGATGCCAGTGACAAGGAGTGGGTAGATTTTTACTTCCTTCCGCTTATATTCTTAGAAAGTTTTTATGCACCTGCAATCTGTTTACAGATAGGCGAACATAAAGTTCAAATGCCAATGGACTGGAGCATTCTTTTGTGTGATGAAGATATGGGAATGGTTGAAACTATTCCGTTAGCAAGTTTAAACAATAGAGGGTTCAGAGCATTATCAATGAATCCAATGAGTAATAGAATACCAGACAGTTTAGATATTACAATTACAAACATCTATCAAGATGTTAAGTGGTTCTTTCCTAAACTTAAACATGGTCACTTACTAGCAGTACCACTAGAAGATAAGAAATGTCCTAAGTGTGTATTCTTTGTTAAAGAGCTAAACAAGGTACAAGATTTTCAAATAGGGGATTTAATTTAATGTATGAATTCACTAGCGAAAGTGTTAGTAGAGGACACCCAGACAAGGTAGCAGATGCAATTAGTGATGCTGTAGCAACATACTTAATTGCAGGCAACATTAATCACAGGGCGGCTGTAGAAACACTAGTAACAACTAATATGGTTACTGTAGCAGGCGAATATAAAAGCGATAGGTTCGACAAAGACGAAATTGAAAAAATTGTTAGACACACGGTTAGAGAAATTGGATATGAGCAAGATGGTTTTCATTGGAAGCATTTAAGAGTATACAATGAATTGCACGGACAATCACCAGACATTGCTTTAGGAACTGATGACTTTGGTGCAGGCGACCAGGGGTTAATGTTTGGTTATGCTTGTAACGAAACATCAAACTATATGCCTAGTGCAATTTATTACAGTCATAAGATACTTGAAGCATTAGATAATGCTAGAACCGTTGAAGGCGCAGATTGGTTAGGTCCAGATAGTAAAGCACAGGTTACTTTTTATTATGACGACATTGGGAAGCCAGTGAGTATTAAAACTATTGTGTGTAGTACTCAGCATTCCTGGAAAATATCTATAGAAGAAGTTAGAGACCGTGTAATGGATATTATATTGCCGGTGGTTAAAGATAAAGTAGATTTACTACACACTGAATGGTTAATTAACCCTACAGGAAAATTTGTTATTGGAGGACCCGATGGAGATACTGGTGTTACTGGACGTAAAATTATTGTTGATACTTATGGGGGGTATGCTCCACATGGTGGGGGTGCATTTAGCGGTAAAGACTGTACTAAAGTCGACCGATCGGCCGCATATATGGCTCGCTACTTGGCAAAGAACATTGTAGCAAACGGTAAAGCAGAAAATTGTACTGTACAACTTAGTTATGCTATTGGTGTTAAAGAGCCAACTAGTTTGTATGTTTATGCAGATGGCATTGTAAGAAAAGAGTTTGCAGATTACTTCCGTGATAATGTTGATCTAACTCCTAAAGGAATTATAGATAGATTTAATTTATTTGATTTAGATTTAACACAAACAACAAACTATGGGCACTTTGGTAAAGAAGAAATGCCTTGGGAAAAAGTAGATTTGAAATTATGAGCAGTTATGATATTGATTTGAAAAAAATCATAAGAACTGTTCCAGACTTTCCTATTCCAGGTATACAGTTTAGAGATATAACTAGCCTAATAGAAGAACCACTAGCATTTAATAAAGCATTGATGGATTTAACATCATTATCTATGAATGCTACTAAAATTATTGGTATTGAAAGTAGAGGATTTGTTTTTGGAGCACCAATTGCCAGAGACTTAGGTATTCCGTTTGTAATGGCAAGGAAACCAGGCAAGTTGCCAAACGAAACATATAAACGTGATTTTGATCTAGAGTACGGAAGTACAAGTTTAGAAATACAAAAGGTTACAGATATAACTGAGCACGACAATATTGTTATTATAGATGATTTAATTGCAACAGGTGGAACAGCACTAGCCTGTGCGGATTTAGTACACGAATGTTTTAATGTGCCTAAAGAAAATATACTAATACTTGCAGTAATAGACTTGCCCGATCTGGGTGGGTGTGCTATAATAAAAGAACAAGGATATAACGTAAATAAACTAATTGAATTCGAAGGTGAATAGTATTAAAGATATAATTTTGATAGCATTAGAGCAAGAAGCCCCTGCAATGGCTAAATGGGACAACGTATTTTTTACAGGAGTAGGTAAGGTTAATGCGGCAGTCACAACAGCAACATTATTAGAACGTTATCCGGAATGTGAGCATGTATATAATTTTGGAACGGTGGGCGGAATAACGCATGATTTAGGCGGACTACATCATGTAGGTAATTTTGTACAACGTGATATGTTATGTCAACCGATGGGAGTACAAGAAGGTATAACTCCTTTTGAGCATTACACGACAATTTGCTTTCAGTATGATGCATTAATATGTAGCACAGGCGACAACTTTGTTACAGATTCTGACTTAACAATAAAATCAGATGTTGTTGATATGGAAGCCTATGCTATTGCAAAAGCAGTTATTAAAGCAGACAGAGATATAAAGTTTCATTGTTACAAGTATGTAAGTGATAATGCAAACGAAGAATCTAAAGATGATTGGCATGAGAATGTTGCTAATGGAGAACCACATTACATTGAACAGTATGAGAGATTAACGAATGGCTAAGAAGGCACCAGCATTACCATTAAAAGAAGTTATGGCGGCTTTGGACAAGAGAAACAAAGGCTGGTATAATCAATTAACTCCAGAAAAGCAAAAAGCATTTAGTACTTGGATGATGATGAGGTATGCTAGTAGTGTTCAAGGAAAAAACGCTCCAAACTTTTTGTTTATGGTTAATGAATTAGTAAACAAAGACTTTGAAGATATTTATAAGCATCCAGAGTTGCAGTGGTTACTATTAAGTGCATGTGGCACAGGCAAGATTGAGTTCCACCCTTACATTAAGCCACCAAACAGTAGAAAGAAAAAGGATAAAGTAAGTGCATTTATACTAAGTGTTTACCCACATCTTAAGAGCGACGAACTAGAGCTAATGCTAAGTATAAACAGTAAAGACGATTTAAAAGATTTTGCAAAGGCAAACGGATATGACGACAAAACAATCAAAGACATCTTCGGAAAGTAATCCACAATGCAAGTGGTGTAACAAAGGGTTTAAATCTGACAGAACTTTGAGTGTCCATATGTGTCCTAAAAAAAGACGTTGGGCAGACAAAGACCTAACACACATTAGATTAGGTTATAGAGTGTTTCAACTGTTTTATGAGTTAAACACTTCTGCAACTAAAAGTAAATCAATGGAAGACTTTATTCGTAGTCAGTACTATGAAGGGTTTACGAAGTTTGGTAGGAGTTGTGTGTTAAATGATTACTTAGAACCTGAGAAGTTTGCCGCTTGGTTAATTAATGAAGCAAAGAAGTTAGCAGACTGGAGTAAGGATTCTGTGTATGATGAGTTCTTGTTGCAGTATGTTAGAAAAGAATCAGGTCTCCGAGCGTTAGAACGTAACATTATGTATCTAGCAACATGGGGTGAAGAAAACAACTGCGATTGGCAAGACTATTTTAATACAGTAAGTAGTGCAAGAGCAGTATATGATTTGCGTAGTGCAAAAATCTCTCCTTGGTTACTTTATTTAAGTGAGACAGGTGGGTCATTATTAACTAGATTTAACAATGAGCAAATTGGTATGGTTAATCATATTATTGAAGCAAAGTTTTGGTTAAGCGTTTTTGCTAAGAGTCCAGAAGAAGTAGAAAGAATACAATTCACATGTAAGGAAGCAGGAATATGAAAGTAAAGATTATTAGTCACAGCCAAGCACCAGATTATAACGAGTCAGCATTAGACTTGATTGCCTATTGTGCAAGAGTAAGCAATCCAGAGAATCAAAACAATAAAGAAACAAATGAAAAACTTGTTAAGTATCTTATGAAGCACAAACATTGGAGCCCACTAGAAATGGTTTCAGCATGTTTGGAAATAGAGACAACTAGGGACATCGCTAGGCAATTGCTAAGGCATAGAAGTTTTAGTTTCCAAGAGTTTAGTCAGCGTTATGCAGATCCAACAAAAGACTTGTCGTTTGAAATTAGACAAGCACGATTGCAAGATCCTGTTAATAGACAAAACAGTATTGAACTTGATCCTGAGATGGATGGACATTCTGTACTTCAAGGCGAATGGAAAAACAAGCAACAACGAGTTATAGACGCCGCCTTAGACGCATACAACTTCGCTGTAAGCAAAGGTATTGCTAAAGAGCAGGCCAGAGTAGTACTACCTGAAGGAAACACGTTAAGCCGCCTGTACGTTAATGGTACGTTGCGTAGTTGGATACATTATATAGAGTTACGTGGTGCTAATGGAACACAATTAGAACACATGGAATTAGCTCATGCTGTAGCAGATGCTATTACTAAAATATTCCCATTAGCAGAAGATTTTAAAAACAACGCGATCTAAGTATTTTTTGTAGGTATGCCAGGGTGTATCATTCCTTCATATAAGTGATCGTAGTAATGACCTTCATCGTAGCATCTGGACCATAGTATATCGTCCAATATGAAGTATTCTAGAGGCAATGCGCCATGATTGCCTTCATAGGTATAGTTAATGGCTTCCGATTCACGAAATACTAAATGGCTATTAGTAAATACTCTAAAGCCTTCTCTTAATAAGTTCCTAATACCAACTGGTCTATTATGAGAACAGTGACCCCATGATCCGCCACCTACAATTATTTTACCATTCTTCGGAACCATACTAACTATATCTTTCATTTGTGCATCATGTAACATTACCCACTCAGGATTACAATTGTACTTGTATCTTTTATGCAGTGGAGAAAAGCCAGGTTCTTGTTCTAGTCCGCCATTCTTGTATGTTGCACTTATAAATGTATCAAAGCAGTATCTGTTTAGTGCTGGTTCAAATCCTTTTAAAAAATCATTCAAATATGCTTCAAAATGTTTAGCAGTGAAGTCTGCATGACTATCAAAGTCTAAGGTATTCCATACTGGCATACCCCAACAATCTATACAAACCACAGCATCCGCCTGAAAAATAAAAGTTTTATTGGGAGTTTTATTGGACATTATATGACTATTTAGCCTAAAACGGTTGACAAAAACTGGTATTGTAGTATAATATACACTTACTTACGCAAAAGAGAAGCAGTATATGCCTACTATACGACAAGAGCTTTGCATTGATACACAACAAGAAGTACAACTAGAAGCCGCATTCGTTGAGCACTTCAACCAATATGATCGTGCTAAAGGATGGCGCCCAGGTATGCCAATAGCAGTTTCAAATCTAGATCTAATCATTGATCCAACTAAACCCGCTTACATTGTGCAAGTAATAAACTAACTAATTTACACATGGCATAACTTATTTGCGTAAAATCTAGTAGAATTTACACACAACATAGACTATAAGGATGATTGCAATGATGATATCAGTAAAACGTATCGACCCTGTTCCAGGTAATACATTTACTGCTGACTGGCTTAATAACACTAGTGGAGCTGACACACGACCTTCAACAGTAGCCGAATTTGATATAGAATTAAATTTTGAAGAAGCTACTGCATTTTATAATGGTTACTTGCCTATCCTGGATAACATGCTAAAGGCACGATTAGGCATTGACTTAAAACGATACACTATTACTGATAGCAAATAAGCGGTTGACAAAAACTAGATATTTGCTATAATAGTTGTATATTAAATAAAAAGGTAGGAGTTTTTATATGAACATGATAGATATTAAAAAAGCCATTCAAAGTGGTAACTTTAGTTTAGCAGAACTTAACGAACTTGGTGCTTATATTAGTGCTGTGAAAGTGATGAATGCTAAAACTAGTATTTCAATTGGTGATAAAGTATACGTTGTCCAAAAGACTAAAAAAACTTTGGGTACTGTTACAAAAATAAACATCAAGAAAGCAATTGTCCAACTTCCGCAAGGTAGTTACAATGTTCCGCTTTCAATGATAGAAGCCGTTTAACAAATGCAACGTAATTATAAAAAGGCTTTTACTGCTTTAAAAAACCTCGGTGCACCAGTTATAGAAGGCGACGACTATGGCGACGATAGGTTTTTCCGTATTAGTGCAGAATACAATGATTCAACTCAATGGGCCGATTACTATGATCAAGGCTTTGGACTGTTTGGTGTTAACCAAATTGTAGTTGATATTCTTGACAAAAACGGATTGTATGCAGAATGGATTAACCCAGGCATACTTGGCGTACACGAAGGCTAACGAAGTTAACAATCTGCATAAGGATACTGCTGGGTTTATGCACGATATAGACAATAACGGTACTGTAGACCTAATTATGCACACTTTAAACACTACAAATGGTGCGGATATTGAGATATACACCACAAACAGTACACTTTAATGGTTGACAAATAGCTAATATTTGCTATAATATGTACATAAGTTAATTAATTTGTAGGAGGATTTTATGAAATTTACTTTAAATTTAACCCATTTAGCAACAGACATTCCTGCTTCTGAGCCACTTTCGAGTCTCGAAGCAATATGGTGGCTGGCTAGTTTAGCCGCTGATGAAAGCAGAGACCATGTTAAAAGTTACCTATTAGAAGATAGGGTTTTTAAAAGTGTTTCTAGTAGAACAGGCATTGATTACAATGACGGCAATTGGGAAATAGACGGGGTGACATCATGACACCACACAAAATAATTCAACAGTTAGAGAGCGATAACAGTTCACTATTCAAGCAATCAGTACTTGCTGATAACATCAACAATGAGCAGTTTATTACTGGTGCTACAATGTGTCTTGATCCTCTTGTAACATTTGGTGTTAAGCAAGTGCCTATCACAGACACGCAAGGCACAGGTGTTGAATGGGAACAATTTGTAGAACTTGCAGACAAGTTAATTGCAAGACAGTTAACTGGACATGCGGCTCGTGATGCTATACAAGAATTAGCAGACGAGTCATACATTGACCAATGGAACGATTGGTACCGTAGGATTCTTATCAAAGACCTACGTTGTGGTACTGGTGCTAAACTGTTTAACAAAGTAAAGAAAGATACTATTCCACTATTTGGTTGTATGTTAGCACATGACGGTGCTAAACATCCTAAGAAGATTGCTGGAGTATGTTATATTGAATACAAATACGATGGCGTTAGAGTTATTGCTATTGTTAAAAACGGTGATGCTACATTATATTCACGTAATGGTAAGTTGCTAGAAAACTTCCCACACATTAACGAAGCATTAAGTAAGCCAGAGTTTGAAGGCTTAGTATTTGATGGTGAAGTTATGTCGGAAGACTTCCAGACACTTATGAGACAAGTGCATAGGAAAGAAGGCGCTCAGACCGAGGATTCATACCTAGCAGTATTTGACATGCTAACACTTGAAGAATTTAACGAAGGCGGCACTAAGATGTCTGCTATTGATAGACGTGATAGGCTAACTCAGTTGAGTAGCTCGTTTAACCATAGAATTCAATTAGTTGAAGCAACGCTCGTTAACCTTGACTTAGACGAAGGACAAGTAAAGTTCAAAGAGATGAACAAACTTGCGTTAGACGAAGGCTATGAGGGTCTAATGATTAAACCCGCGGATGATGGATATAAATGTAAACGTTCACATGCATGGTTAAAGATCAAGCCGTTTATTGAAGTTACACTTACAGTAGTAGGCGTTGAAGAGGGTACAGGTAAAAATACTGATATGCTTGGTGCGTTTATTGTTGAAGGCAACGATGATGGGAAAGATTTCCATCTTAATGTTGGTAGCGGATTAACAGACGACATGCGTAAGGATGTTTGGGCAGTTAAAGATGAAGTAATTGGCCAGTTAGTTGAAATTAGAGCTGATGCGGCTACACAAAGTCAAGACGCTGATGATGTTTGGAGTCTTAGGTTCCCACGCTTCAAAACGTTCAGGGGGTTCGAAGTAGGCGAAAAACTGTAATATGAATTCAGAAGATCTTAATAAAAGTTTAGGTAAAAAAAATCCAGAGAGAAAGATCATGGATGAAGAGGACCGTGACTCTATGCCTGACCTAGAGGTGCTCGAGAAGATTGTAGACAAAGAGCTCAAAAAGCTCAACGCATGGACTGAATCAGAAAAAATGCAAGAAGAATTAGAACCAATTTATCATCCAACTGAACATGATGAATCAGATGATATTGAGGATGCTAAAAGGTTAGAAGAATCAGGAGAAAAACCGTAAGGAGTTTGTTATGCAAGTAGTTAGTATTGATGATATAGGCGGCAAAGTTATTAAAGATAATAGCGTCTATCTCTTGAAAGATAACAAACTGTTAAACAATTTAGTACTGAGCAGTACATTTTTAAGAGCTAATCAACATACTACCGGGCACACACATAAAGGACAGGAAGAAGTCTACATGTTTATACGTGGCTCAGGTGAAATGGAAGTTAATAATACAAAGTTAAATGTTAGAGAAGGCGATTGCGTTCTCATTGAAGACGGGGAGTTCCATAAGGTCTATAACACAGGACACTTAGGACTTTATTTTGTATGTGTGTTTAATGGAAAACGGGACCACTAATGACCGATAAAGAAAAGCAAGAACTAAATGATTGGTTGAAAGGTCAGTTAGGATTCGGAACATGAGCGATAACAAATCATTTTTAGTTGAGACTAACAAACACTTGAACGGTCTCTGGGGTAACGGCAAACAAAAGGTTTACCAGTTTCCTAATGGATATGGGGCAAGTGTTATTCCTGAATATAAAGACACATTTGTAACAGAAGGTGTGTTTTCTAGGGAGCCTATTAAAGGTCTCTGGGAAGTTGCAGTTTTATACAATGATGAACTTTGCTACTCTTCACCACTTACTGATGATGTTATTCGTAGTCTAAATGACCCAGAAGTAGATCGACTCTTATTTCAAATAAGAGAACTCACTAGTTAGGTAAATATCGACATGGATCAAAGAATAAAAGATATTCTCAGTAGAGAAACGTCTAGACAAAACAACACAATTGAGCTTATAGCAAGTGAAAACTATGCCAGCGATGCTGTAATGGAATTAAGTGGAAGTATATTTACAAATAAGTATGCAGAAGGTTATCCAGGAAAACGATATTACAACGGTTGCGATCATATGGATGAAATTGAATCCATGGCAATTGATGAAGTTACTAAACTATTTGGTTGTAACTTTGCTAATGTGCAACCACATTGTGGAGCGAATGCCAACACAGCAGTTTACCAAGCATTTTTAGAACCAGGTGATAAAATACTCGGAATGGATTTAGCAAGTGGTGGACATTTAAGTCACGGTAGTGCTCCAAATATCTCAGGCAAAATTTATCAAGCACATCATTATGGCGTAAACGCTGACGGGTATTTAGACTACGATGCTATAATGGAACAAGCAAAAGAAGTTAGACCTCAAATGATTATAGCAGGTGCTAGTGCATATCCTAGACAGATGGATTGGGCAAAGTTTAGAGAGATTGCAGATGAAATAGGCGCAATACTATTCGTTGATATGGCACATTACGCCGGTTTAGTAGCCGGTAAAGCATACGTTAGCCCTATACAGTTCGCTGATGTAGTGTCAAGTACAACACACAAGACGCTACGCGGTCCTAGAGGGGGTATTATACTATGGAACAACCAAGAATATTCTAGGCGTATTAATAGTGCAATCTTCCCAGGCACACAAGGCGGACCTTTAATGAATATGATTGCCGCTAAAGCACAATGCTTTGTCGAAGCAAACACATCTAGTTTTGGTATGTATGCACAAGATGTTGTTATTAATGCAAAAGCATTTGCAGAACAACTTACAGCAAATGGATTTAAATGCTTGACAGATGGCACAGATTCGCATATAATATTACTTGATTTAACAAACAGAGGAATGAGCGGTAAGTCTGCGGCAAACATATTAGAGATGAATGGTATTACTGTAAACAAAAATGGCATTCCAAATGATCCTAGAAGTTTTATAGAAACAAGTGGTATTAGATTAGGTACTGCGGCAGAAACAACTAAAGGACATGATACTCAATGGTTTAGAGATTTAGCAGATCAAATGGCTGACATTATATAATGAAGTTTGATTTTGATGTAGATATAGATATGTTTAACAGGGATAAACTGTTAGATGTAATACAACATACGCCTGCAAGTATTTGTAAAGAAGAACAATTTACAAAACACAACACAGGGGTATATCTACAAAACATTCCTTTCTTTCCAATAGAATCCTACAGCTCGATAGATCATAAACAAGCAGAAGAAGATGGTTGGTTTAAACTTGATGTACTAAACAACAGCATTTATAAAGATGTTAGAGATGAAGCACATTTAGAAAAGTTATTAAACGATGAAGTTATGTGGGAACTATTTGAGCACCAAGACATAGTAGAAAAGTTGTTTCACATAAACAATCACTTTGGTATTGTAAAACAACACCCACCTACAAACATAGACCAGTTAGCAATGATACTTGCTATGATTAGACCAGGCAAAAGACATTTAGTTGGTAAAAGCTGGGAAGAGATTGAAGCTGATGTTTGGATTAAACCACAAGATGATATCTATTTCTTTAAGAAATCACATTCTTATTCATATGCTGTGGCAATTAAAGTACAACTTAACTTGTTGTGTGAAGGTTAATTAATCTGTCTTTCTGACTAATTGTATTGAACGTCTTTTAACTCTTTTCTTAATTAAATTCTGTAGACTTGTAACTGGTCCAAACAAAATCTCAACATCTTTCATAGCAAACGTTTTAAGGAAAGGACGAAATACTCTCATTTCGTGATGTAAAAATACATCGATAGGTAACATACGGTTAGATTCCCACCACCATATCTCACCGAGTGCAAGAAATTCTTTCTTAAGCTCTCTACTGCTGATCTGATCAGCATCATAGAACGTGAGTATCTGATTATCGGCATTTACTATAATCCCGACGTATTCTGCGCCAGCATATCTAATGCCCGTTAAGAATTCAATTTCGCTTGTTGCTTCTGTCATGTAACTGTATTTACCATATTAATTTTTTGATAAATACAGTTATGAGCAACTTTACCTCAAAATTGTATTCTTATGACACTACGATTGATTTAGTGTCAACTGATACATCAATAACTTTGGATAACAGACCTATGAACAGTAGAAAATTAAAAGTCCATAAAGGTGTTAACAATGAATTATTATTCAGCATCACCAACAAGGACAGAAAAAAGTACAACGTTTTTGCAGATACATTATATGCATATATAGTATCTCCGACAACTAAAGCGAGGGTAGTAACTAAGTTACTTGAACATACCTCTGATGTCGGCGTTGTGAAATTAGTATTAACCGATGGCGACTTACAAAACTTAGGCAGAGGATTATATCAGATGCATATCGTTAAGAACGATTCATCAGACCAATCCAGCCTACCATTATTTAGCGACCAACAAGGAAATGCTAATATGGAGATAGAAGTCTCTGACCAAGTTGTCCAAGATCCTGTTGCTACCCAACAAGACCTAACATTTTTCCAAACAGCAGATACAGATGAAGGAGATGCGGCTAACACTTTTGTATCTAATGCAATGTTTGGCAACCTAGCAAAGAACTTCCAAAACTCACAGCATACTATTGCAGTTTACCCAACAGCGGCTTACACAGGACAAGTTACAGTTCAAGCAAGTTGTATTACAGGCTCTCCTGCAACAAGTGATGTAAGCACAGATTGGTTTAATGTAAAGAACATTGACATGACAGCCAATACACAAATTAGACATGAAACATTTACTGTTAGTGCTAACTGGATTAGGGTTGTAAGTAAGCCTACAGTAAGTGCAGATACGTCAAATCTTGCCAAAGTTTTATTAAGAAACTAGTTGACTTTTATTGATTCTATGCTATAATTATGCATGGTCGAACATATTGTAGAATCAGTACATAAGTTACTGCTAGATAACTTACCTATACGAACAAATACTACTCCAAGTGGTTGGCGGACTTTCAACTGTCCGATGTGTTCCGATACAAGGCATCGTGCTGGTATTATCCTCGGTGGTTCTAAAATAAGTTTTCATTGTTTTAATTGTGCATACACAACTGGCTGGAGTCCTAGTCCTCATTTAGGTAAAAAGTACAGAGACTTAGCAGACAAGTTGGGGGCTGATTCTAAAACAATACATGATGTACAAATAACACTTATGCAGAACAGCGAGTTGTTAGAAGACACTGACGACACAGAGTATGTTTATAATTTTAAAGCATTTGAAACTATTGAGTTACCAGAAGGTAGCCAAATGATAGAATCGTTACCAGACGGTAATGCTCTTAAAGAATATGCAAGAGATAGAGGCATACTAGGTTTATATCCACTACTGCATATCAACGATATGGCAAATAGAAAACGTGTTGTTGTACCTTTTACTTACAACGGCGAATTAATTGGCTGGACAGCGAGACATATTAATCCACCTAATAAAGAAACCCCAAAGTATTTACATAACATGCCTAGTGGATATGTATTCAACATTGATGCATTTGCAAACAATGATAGAGAGATTGTTATTGTAACAGAAGGTGTGTTTGATGCTATTATGATTGATGGCGTAGCAGTACAAGGTAACCACGTAACACCAGAACAAGCACATTTAATTGACAAGTTAGACAAACGTGTTATAGTATGTCCTGACAAAGACGAAGCTGGTGTTGAGTTAATTGATCAAGCATTAGCACTTGGCTGGGAAGTAAGTTTTCCAGATTGGCATCCAGATTGTAATGATGCCGCAGATGCTGTTTTAAAATATGGAAGGTTAGCAACTATTAACAGTATTGTAAAAAATGCAACGGCTAACACAATCAAGATTAAAGTAAAATCTAGGATGTTTTGAATAAGTACTTATTGAGGGAAAAAGATATATGGCACAGAATTTATACGTTGATGGCACAGAATGGTCTCTAGGAGAGACAGCTTGGCCTACACAATTAGTAAGACAATTTGATAATTATCACAACTCAGCAGAACCTTATAAAAGTTCAGAAGGTATGTTACAATCGTATTACGGCTATATTAGATCATTAGGGCAACCAGATGAGCAAGAGAGCGAACAGGCTATTAAAAATACTGTGTATGTTATAGAATTTCCTGATCCTTATAATCAAACATTGTGGATTCCAGAATACGGTACGCATGTAAATGTGTGTGGCAGTACATTTAATTCGTGGATTGCTGATGAAGAGTTAAGAAACAATCCCACAGATCATTTCTTAGAGTTAGTAGAAAAGCAAAAAGCAAAATTACAAGCATGGACAGATTTACGTGGTACCACTGAAGTATACAACGAGCAGGCTAAAGCAATTAATTCTATTATCTCACATTGCAGAGTATTTACAGCGGCAACGAGAATTATTATTAAAGACGGAAACCATTTTCCGGACGGCGATGCATTAAGAAGTGTGTTCCACCCTTATATGGTTACTAAAACACATCACTACTTATCAACGCCGAAGCAAGTGTTACAAAAAGAACATTTTAACGGCAATACATTAACAGATGCCGGGCATAGCATATACGGTAAGTTTGTTGCTAAAACATTAACTCGTGATAACATAATAGCACAACGATGAGCGAAATTACAGAATATAACGAAGACGTACAACGACTGTTTATACAGTTCTTAATTAGTGATGCCGATTTATTTGCTAGGTGTCAAAACATTGTAAATTCTGATGCATTTAGTAGAAAGTTTAGACCTACAGTAGATTTATTAATTTCTCATAGTAAAGATTACAATTCTGTACCTACTATTGAGCAGATTAATGCAGTAGGCCAGTTAAACTTAGAAACTATAGAAAATGTAACGCCAGACCATCAAAGCTGGTTTATGGATGAGTTTGAAACTTTCTGTAGACACAAAGCAATGGAGACAGCAATCATTGAAAGTACTGACTTGTTGGAAAAACAAGATTACGGTACAGTAGAGCAAAAGATTAGAAGTGCAATGGAAGTTAGTCTTGTAAAAGACTTAGGTCTTGAATACTTTGAAAATCCTAAAGAAAGATTAGAGTGGATTAAAGCACAAAGTGGTGCAGTTAGCACAGGCTGGAAAGCTATAGATCATAAGTTATTTGGTGGATTGAACAAAGGCGAAATAACAATCTTTGCTGGTGGTTCAGGTGCAGGCAAGAGTTTGTTCTTACAAAACTTTGGTGTTAACTGGTCATTAGCAGGACTTAATGTTGTATATATTAGTTTAGAGCTTAGTGAACAACTTATTAGTATGCGTTTAGACGGCATGGTTAGTGAATATGCCGCAAGAGATATTATGAAAAATATCGATGACGTAGATTTAAAAGTGCGTATGAAAGGTAAAAAAGCAGGTAAGTTTAGAGTTAAGTACATGAACAGTGGTATTACTACTAACGATCTAAGAGCATTTTTACGAGAGTATGAAATACAGAGCGGTGTAAAAGTAGACTGCTTATTAGTTGATTACTTAGATCTCATGATGCCTATAAGCGGAAAGATTAGTGCTGAAAATACATTTATTAAAGATAAGTTTGTTTCTGAAGAACTGCGTAACCTTGCACAAGAGCGTAATTTATTAATGGTTACGGCATCGCAGTTAAATAGAAGTGCTGTAGAAGAAATAGAATTTGATCACCAACATATTGCAGGTGGTATTAGTAAAATTCAGACAGCAGATAATGTTGTAGGTATTTTTACAAGTAATGCTATGCGTGAACGTGGTAGATATCAAGTACAATTTATGAAAACACGTTCAAGTAGCGGTGTAGGCAGTAAAGTAGACTTAAAGTTTAATCCTGATACGTTGCGTATTGAAGATTTAGACGAAGGCGACGAAGATGCAATGACAATGACTACGAATAGTTTAGTTGATCAGTTAAAAAGAACTAGCTCAATTAAGTCAGATAGTCCTGAAGCAACTGATGTAGTAGAAGCCGGCTTACAATTAAGAGACTTCCTTAAGAATAAAAAGTGATAAATACTCATAGTAATATCACATAAAGGAAAAACATGCGAAAAACGAAAAGTATTTTAGAAGAGTTAAATTCGATTTCTATTGATCGATCTAAAGACTATGTTGTAGAAAATCGTGGCGAGCATGTTATTAATAGTGCTATAAATCTTATTGAGCAAATTGAAGTTAATTATAATGAGAAAATTGCTAAAGATTTAACTAATAGACTTATTAACAGTATCCGTAGTAAGGACACTAACAAATTTTCTCGTGGTATAAAAAAAGTGATCAAAGAAAGCCAAGGGAAAATAAATGAAAATAACAGAAATAACTCAACAGACTAACGAAGGACCGTGGCAAGGTGTCAAGGACTTTGCAAAAAAAGCCTCTTTATTACCTAAAGCTAATCTTGGCGGAAATAGTGCTATGGGACAACAGGCCCAAATGGAACTAGCCGTTCTTGAAAGATCCAAACTTTTAACTTCGAGGTTTATGGCATTAATGAAAGCTTCTGGAACCAAGAAGAATGAGATTACGCCGGCAGACCTAACACAATATTTAAAAAGTGCAGGCATAGACACCCAGACAATTCAGAAGGCAATGCTTGGCGGTAAAGGAGTTCAAACAACGCCTACGTCTACCTCACCGAATGACGGTAACCAAGCTGTTGATCCAGAGACTAATTATGACATCTCGCCAGGTGAAAGAGCCAAACAACAGTCACAGATACTTGGCGCAGATGGAAAACCAATAACAGATTCAATAGTATTTGAAAATGATCCAGAGTTGCTTACTCCCAAACAAGTTAGAAAAATTATAGATCTTGCGGTTCAAGGCACACTTAAAACAGTAGGACTAGACAAGATTAAATTCCCTACAACAGTTGGAGCAACCCCAGGAGCAACCCCAGGAGCAACCCCAGGAGCAACACCACAAGCAAGTCCCCAGGTGAGTTCAATTGCACAAATGATTCAAGGATTGAGTCAAGATGAGAAAAAAGCATTAACAACAACACTTAACAAACAAAATAACCCGGCAAAGGCGTAACCTATGCGTTTACTTGAAGTTACTCAACAACGGTTAGAGACGCTTAATGAAAGTGGCAGTATGTCCGGTGTGGGTGCAATTCATATATCCGAGATTAATCCAACATTAGTAGGACTAGAAAAGTCTCTAGGATTAGATCTAATAAACAATGCATTAGGTTCCGTTGGTAAAAAAGAGTTTTCTGGAGACATAGATGTTGCAGTAGATATGGAACCAAGTGCATTACCAGAATTACTAGACAAGTTAAAAACAAATCCAGACATTGTAGATATTGCTAGAGGTCCTAATGTTATAATGACTAAGATTAAAATTGTAGATTACGATGCTAACAAAGTAACAGATAAAGCAAGGACTGGGTATGTACAGTTAGACTTTATGCCAGGAAACCCTGGTTGGATGAAAACATATTATCATTCTCCTTCAGAAGGCGAAAGCAAATACAAAGGTGTATTTAGAAATGTAATGTTAGCAGTAATGTGTGCATTGTACGATAGAACAGATTCAGAAGAAAAAACAGAAGATGGTAGAAGTTTAGAGTGGGAACAATTTTTATTCTCACCTACAAAAGGACTTGTACGAGTAAAACGTTCACCTATTCCTAAAAAGAATGGCATGGGTTACACAAAGCAAAATCACAGTACTGTAATAGACGGCCCATGGACAACACCAGAAGAAATAGTTAAAGTGCTAGGATTAGGCAGTAAAGAAGATTTAAACAGTTACGAAAGTTTAAAAGACGCAATAGAAACAAATTATACACCAGAGTTAGCAAATAAGATACTTACTAGTTTTGCTAAGAACAAGCAAGTTGTAGACGTTGGTGTACCAGATGATTTAAATGTTGCAGAAGGCATCATAGAATATATGAGAAAATTAAAATGAGATTTCGTGATATAAAAATGCTCATGGAAGGCGCAAGAATCCAACACGCAGAAGATATAATTTTCTGGGAAGGTTCCAAGGGTGCTTTACGAGTTGTTAATAGTCTCAAAAGTTTAGAACAAAGCGGACACAAAGAAGTCACAATTAAATGGGACGGTTCACCAGCAGTTATTTTTGGCAGGGCACCAGACGGTAGGTTTGTATTCACTGATAAAAGTGGTTGGAGTGCAAAAGGTTATAACGGAAAAACAACATCTGCAGATGAAGTTAGAAATATGTTCTTATCTAGAAGCAGTGGTGCAAGAAGAGAAGATCCTGCACAAATAGAGTTTGCTAATTCTATGGCAGATTTGTTTAATCAATTTGAACTTATAGTACCAAACGATTACAGCGGATTCTTTAAAGGTGACTTATTGTACACTGAAACACCACCAGTAGTTAAAAATAATTTTGTATTTAAACCAAACATTGTTGAATATGCAGTCGATGTAGAGTCTGAACTTGGACAAAAAATTAGACCAAGTAATGCAGGTATTGTAATACACAGGCAAATTGATGAAGAAGGTAACGAAACACCACTAGAACAGTACGATATATTTACAGGTAATAATGTTTTAGTAGTAGCACCTGTTAGTGTTGAACAACCAGCACAAAAAATTAGTCCAGCATTAAACAAGTTAGAAGTACTTGTTAATAAAAATGCATCGTTAATAGATGAACTGTTAAGTAAAACAGAGTTGTCAATGCTGAGGATGACAGACTTCCCTCAAATATTGTATAGGTACATTAACTCTAAAGTAGACACAGGCTTATCTGGCTTAGGCGCAGATTTTGGACAGTGGCTACAAGCATCAACTGTTAGTGATGTTAAAAAACAAAAGATGGCAGACTATATAGATAAACATAAGCAGGCATGGTCGGCGTTATGGCAAACAGTTTCTGCAATAATGCAAGTAAAGGATAATATAATTTCTCAGTTTGAGAACCAAGGCGGCGATGTACAGCAGAACATTCCAGGTCATACTACTAATAGCGGAGAAGGATATGTGTTAGCACACCCAGAAGGCGATATTAAACTGGTTCCTAGATCAACGTTTAGTGCGGCAAATAGAGCGGCGGTGAGATAATGGATTTACAACTAGTAAATAAAGAGTTATCGGAAGCAAGGCTATTCAGATACTCAAGAAGTTTTGGTGCTTTTACAGGTAGACAAGTTGCTGACTTACTGTTTCTAAACATACTGTCGTTACAGGTGTTAGCACTTGAAGAAAGTTCACATAAAAAAGCAACAAAATATGCTCAAAGTACAGTCGGTTACGGTAACTTTGCGTTGTTTAGAACAGCGTCAACAGATCTTTACATGTTAGCATATCAAATACTACATCCTGCAAATGACCATTGTAATATAAAGCATCCAATTGAAAGTAAACGGTTTTTAAACGGCTTAAGGTTTGAGCAAGGACTGTTTGTTAGGTGGTTAAGAGAAGTATCTCGAGGAAAAGGCGACAATGATTGGGCAAGACAATACTTTTATAGACTAGAAAGTCAGTTACAAATTAAAGATTCTCGGTACAAAAGATGGCGTAGAATGATAAGTACATATAATAGTTTAAGAATTACCCAAAGAAACGCCTTAATTGCTCAAATTACTTTTGAAATTAAGCGAATAGGAGGCGGAGCAGGCAGGGGTTCAGAGCTGTTAACAGATTTAGAACCTTTTAAAAAGACTAAAGGCAACAGTAGTGCAGAGAAAAAAGCTGATAAAGACTTTAAAGCGGCAAATAAAACATCTTTTGCAAAAAGAGCCGCTGGTACAGTTGTAGGAGCAATAGCAGGTAAATATGCAGTAGATAGGTTTGCAAAAGCAAAACCATCTACACAAAAGAAAATAGGAACTGGGATCGGCGCAATAGCAGGTTACTGGGCAAGTGGAAGAAAAAGACAAAAATGAAAATTAATGAAGTTATATTTAATGAAGTAGAACCAGAAATAGCACCTGGTGGCGACCCAAAAACAGTAAGACCGCAAGCAAAACGAGCCGGTTCTGCCACGTCCGTTGCCGACAAGGTGGATCCTAGGGAATTGGCGGCCTTCCAAGCTCAATATGCTGGTGATAGCACTTACAAGAATTTTGTTCTTCAGGCTTTACAATCCCCAAATGTTCATACTATGCAGGATGCAATAGCCTATGCAAATTCTAAGCTCCAAGCAAGAAGGAAAGCTGATGATAAAGCCAGAGGTCCTGGTCGTGCTGGGGTAAAACCTACTGGAGATGCCTGGAATACTGATTCTGCCCAAAGCGACATGGTGGCCCGTGGCAGACTAAAGCCAGGCGCACCGGATTTCAACAAAGGTAAAAATAAAGATCCTTTTCCAGGCTCACAGGCGGGCAGTCTTTTAGATCTTATACCTGGAATGAATGCAGTTAGAGATGAAATAAACACAATAAAAGCAACCATAAAAGACAAAACTAGCAGAAAGAACTCCAGCGGAGAAAAAGTTGGTGGTATTGATATAGACGGAGTGTCAAACTTTGTCAGAGATAGAGTTCAAACAGGCAAGGCGGCCGCCAACAAGGTTAAGTAGTCTTTTCCAAAATCTATAAATAAGAGTATGCCACTCTTTAACGACTCATTAATAATTAACGATCACATTCTAGAAATGGGTGCAACTGAATCTGTGTTCGGCAACTTTAAAATACCTATGGAAGTTGCTAATGCTAGACCAGGTAAACTTATAACTACCTCAACACCAGGCTTTGAAAAGCACCACGAATTCTTTAACTACGAATGGTTTCACTCGTTTAATACAGACTTCTTTGAACAAGACGACACAGTATTATGGGTAGGCAGTTGTATAGTGCAAGACTTTGCAAAAATATTTGAAATGAAACATTGGACGACTAACAGAGTATTCCGTTACGGCCAAGGCATTTTTAATATGAAAACACTAGCAATGCATTTAAAATGGTTGTTCGAAGAAGCCAGTCTCACAGAAAAAGGCGACATTTGGCCAGACTATACGCCAAAGCAGTTTAATTTAAGCAAACGACATAGAGGATTCTTGCTAGAAAAGATGATAGACTTTAATAAAGTTGTATTGTTTAGCGGAACAACAGACATTTATCACGACACAGTAACAGGGCAAGACTTATTTGCCGCACCACCAAAAGCATACCTAGATCCAAACCGACATATTATTCGTAGACTATCCCATGCAGAAGTAGTTGAATCACACAAAGAAGTATTAAGGCTAATCCACAAGTATATTTGTAAAGATGTATTGTTTATACTAAGTCCTTTTGGGTTTGCAAGTCAAAGTTGGCCATCAGACCACCCGCCAATGGCATTATCAATGGTAGCAAAAGCTAGTATTAGAGTTGCTGTTGAAGAAACTGATCCTGCAAATTACTTTCCTTTGTATGAAATGATACAAGAATACTTTACTGACTATAGAGATAAAGGGTTACACATACATAACGACATTATACAAATCTTTATAGAAATATTAGGTACTTGGTTTGGTGACTTTGTTAATAAACGAAGCAAAAAAGAAGTAATGCATGACTTCCAACATATTAGGAAGGGTTTTGTGCAACGAGCATTAGCAAACAAGTCCTTACCAAAGCACGAAGTAGACACTCCCCAGTCTACAAGATCTAAAGACACCCCTTTCTAGACTGTAAATCAATATTATAAAAACTGATAAATAGTGTAAGCAAGTACATTAATGTCTTGCTATGGAGACACACATGGCGTTAACAAGAAGCGGAGCAATGAATAACCAGGAAGTATTATCTGGTAATATTGAATTTTATACTTTGTTCACTTCGTTAGATATTACTAGAACAGGTGATTTCAGCGACAACACACAAAAAGATTTTGAAAGTATAGTACAAGTTATTAGTTTGAGAGCAATGCCTGTAGTTATGAATAACCCTGTAGCCATAAGTGGCGTCGGGGCATTAGTTTTAGAAAACTATGGAGCACCGACTATGACTGGAGCAGGTTGGATTTTTAAATTTGCATTTGAACGAGAAGGCGTACACACAATTACTACACTAACAGACGAGCTAAACGGTATAGTATTAAATGGTGGAACTATTGATACTGACAGTACAGTAAATATGGAATTTACTAAACAAGACTTATTATAGAGATAAACAATGGTTAGAAAAAAAGTTAAAGTTGAAACTAAAGAATCACCACAACCAGAGCAGTATATTCAAGAAGGTGGAGTAGAAGCACATATTATTGCTGACATGCTTAGAATTGAGAGTATTACTGCTGAACTTAGGGAGTTTAAAGAAGATACTAAAGCTAGACTAGATAAATTAGAAGGCTGGATCGTTGCTATAGTTGGCATAACAATTACTACATTATTAGCAACAATTGGTACATTGGTAGGAACAATGTTATGATAATCAGTGAATTTACAGATACTGAGTTGTTTGAAGCCAGAATGGTATGGCGTAAAATGGGCAAGTCAGTTAAACGAGCTGTTAGATGTACTTCAGGCAGACGTAAAGGCAGAGTAGTAGCAACTGCGGCACAATGCGGTGCCCCAATTGACTTCAAGAAACGTTTAACACTGAAAAAAACAAAAGCAAGAATGGGTAAGAGAATTACTCGTAAAGCCGGCAGGTCTAAAAAGTATAATCCGATTAGTCGTAGGGTAGCATCATTAAATAAAGCAACTAGATTTAAGAGACGCAAGTAATATGAAATTTAAGGATGTGCAAACATTACAATCATTAGTAAAACGCCTAAATGAGTATGGTATGTCTACTGGTGGAGCTTCTTATGGTGCTAATAAACCCTCCCCATCAACAGCACAATCAAGTAGTCCAACTACAACTCCGTCGTTAGCAGATCTTTCAAAACCTATTAAGCCTGTACCAGCAAAAGGCTTAGAAAACGGAACAGAATTTAAAGACGAGAATGGCGAAGTTGCTGGCAAAGTACATAGTATGATAGGTTCAACACCAAACCCAGATCAGGTTGTTGTTGAATTACCAGATGGAAAATATGAATTATATGATCCAGAAGTAGAAGTAATGGTTGATGAAGATATTAGCCACGACGCACTTAAAAAAATAAAAAATGACGATCAATCAAAATCAAATTCAGCTAACAAAAGAATCAAACGTTTAGCTCGTAAAAATCAATTACGTGAGCAAAGTACAGAGCAGTTGTTTGAAATTAATTTTAACCAAAAGCATACAGTTACACGGGCGTTAGATGCATACATTAAATGCGGATTCGAAGCAGAGACGTCCTGGGAAGGGTATAACGGCTCCTCATCAGACGATATTGATGACCTAGACTGGTCCGAAATCGAAGAAAGAGTAGACAACGAGTATGGAGAGCGTTATACTGAAAGAATGACAGAAGGATACCATGAATGGCTCAGAGAAGATAAAATATATGAATATGAAGGCGAACTCATACAAGAGTTAGTAGCCGAACGTAAAGAAGATGAAAACTACATCGAACAATTTATTGATTCAAATGGCGGCCCAACGTCAGAAGCAGTTGATAGATACAAAGAAGATTTTAAAAATCAAAATCCAGCAGAGTACAAAAGCAGAATAGAAGATGGCTACGAGTACATGAATTGGTTACGAGAAGTTGTCGAAGAAGAATACGAAGACGAACTTATTGAATATCTCGAACAAGAAGCAAGAGACAGCGGCGAAGTCATGGACGAAGCGTTTGATCAAGCATTGCAAAATCACACTATGTATGATTGGATACATGACCACTATGGTTCTCCCAGCTCGATGTTAAGCGACTTTGATGTTTTCTTAGCGAGTGATGGCGGCTTAGAAGAAATTGGCGATGAAGTATCTAATTGGGCATATAACAACTCAAAATATAACGATGTAGAAACAGGAGAATATCATTCCGGCGGTATAAACAATAGTTACTGGAGAGTTGAAGACGATAGCAGTATTGAATCAGACGGCCTAGGTGCAGAGATTATTTCTCCGGTGTACAATAGTCCAAGAGACATGCTCGAAGAAATGAAGTCGCTGTTTGAACTACTTGCTGATCGAAACGTTGATACTAATAGGTCAACAGGCTTACATGTTACTATGAGTTGGAACGGCGAACAAAATGGCATTTCCGGTTTTGCAGAAGTTAACAGAGTAAAACTTGCTGTATTGCTTGGTGACAAGTACTTATTAAGTACGTTTGGCAGAGAAAACAATAGTTATGCTAAGTCACAATACCAACGATTACAAAAGAAAGCAAGTGAGCTTAAAGCAGATCCTAGTAATATAAAAACAATCAAAGACATAGAAGATATTTTAATAACTGGCATAAGTCAAGATAAATTTACTTCAATTAACTTTAAAGATCAGCAAGACAGTGAATCAGGCCATAACTTAGTAGAATTTAGAATAGGTGGCGGAAATGATTACCATCAAGATTTCCCAACTGTAGTTAAGTCAGTAGTACGTTATGCAGAAACACTTAATGCGGCATATAGTGATGAGTTACATAATGCTGATTATATTAAAGCATTGTTTAAATTGATTAACAATGTTGGCACAATTGGCAAAGACATAGAAGATAGAGTTAAAGACAGATTTACTTATGAAGACCCTCTTATTGATGTATTAAAAGGATTCTTTAGTAAAGAGAATTATATTGACAGTATTGAAAATATAAATGCGGCATTTAAATTCCTAGATGGATATAATGAGCACCACGAAAAAGAGGATCTTGAAACAGCACAAATAAATTATGTTAAAGCCTTACAACAAGCAGGTTACGATTTAAATCAAAACCTTAACAGAGAACCAGTTAATGCAAAAGCAATTGGTGTGTTAAGAAAATCATTACCACAGTTTAAATTATCTTACGACTCACTGTCAACAACAATTAATAAAACGTTTGGTAATGTCCGCGGTATTGGGTATTCCCAGAACGATCAAGTTAATCATACTCAAGAAACAACATTTGAAAGAGTTAAAAATGGCATAGACAGATTATTTAAGAAAACCGTAGTAAATGACCCAAGCTGGTTAACACATCCTCAGGTAAACGAAATTTTAGTTGGCATATGGAATGGTTTTAATACAACCATCTTATGGAAAGACTCTGAAGCAGTTGACTTAATAGCATCTGCGTCAAATCAAACTAGTAATAGTGTAGCAGAATTATTTAAAACAATGTCAGGTGATAGTGGCATGGGCAATAGTGGGATACCATGGGGCCAATTTGGCAGACGTCTTCGAAACGAGTTGCAATGGCCACTTCCTGGAGGCCCAATACAAGACGAAGCGTTAGATAAGTTAACTAAAAAATTAACGACTTATGATAAATGGGAACATCCAGTATCTAAGAAATTTGATAGCAGAAGAGAAAGAGAATCATATGCCGACCATGCAACGTCTAGCTTAACAGATAACTTAAGAACCCGGATACTGGCATTAAATAAATTAAACGGCACTAATCCAGAGCTGTATATAAACAGCGTTAAATTACTAGCAAATTCTACAGAACAGCTTTTAAAAACAGTAGGAGATAAGCAAGCAAATTCATACGGTGATAGGTTGGAAGACCTATTCCCTGAGTTAAAAGATACTGAATATGGCCAAACCCGTCCAGAACTGTATTTCATTATAACAAAAGATGACATGCAAAGAACAAAAAGCAATATAGAAGCATTGAGAGGCACTAATTATATACCAGGCCCTTTTGACGATAATCCAGTAGATCAGATAAGTGCTAGTGTAGTACGCTATATTAATGATTCATTGTCGGCTTACTATAATCGACTAGGACAAGATAAAGATTTTTATAATAAATCCAAAGCTATTCAAAAAATAATAAAACCACGAACAGATGCTATTGCAACCTGGATGACTAACTTAGATAAAATATCACAACAGATGGGATTTAATAGTCAAAAAGATGATATTGATAACAAGCTCACTCAACATAAAAGAGGTGAAGAGTTTACAAGTAAATATATAGGCGATGCACCGGCAACTATAACTACATACGCATATGGTGGAGATCTATATGTAACTGAACAGTTATTAGGTGACATGGCGCAAATGACTGGAAAAATAAACAGAGATGAACCTATAACAGATGAAGAATCAAGAGCTTTTTATAGTCAGTTTTTCTTTGGTAGCAGTATGTATCATAGTGAATCTCAAAAAGTGTTTAACGTACCTTGGGCATATTATTATATAGCTCTCGAAGCCTCCAAAATATTTTCAGCAGAATCTGATCGAACCAGTCGAGCAATTGCTCTACGACGTGATGAACGCCAGTGGCGAAATAAATCAGCTGATAAGATTCTCAATAAATGGAATATGATTTACGGTTATGAATTTGACAACTTTAATAATGATGGGTTCAGGAAAATAAAAAAAGTAAATAAAGACGCATTCCGGAAACTAGGCATCGAAGTTATAGAAAATGGTGACGGTAGAGAAGGAGTAGAACCTTACAACTTAGAACCTCTGTTACCTCGATCAGTAATTAACGGTCCAGGCGGAGAACCATTTGAACCAACTAGTGCAAATGTATGGCGAATGAACAATCCAGATATTGTTAAAAAGTTATCCAAAGAAGACTCTACATTTTTTCCAGACGATGAAGATCTAATACAGAACATTAGAACTAAGTTTCCATCTTTTGATTCCATGATGAGGGATGGTATATCGAGATACTTTGAAGGCCCGACGATGATGCTAGTTAAGTTTTTAAACATGACAAACACAAAGGGAGTTGATCAAAACGTTCTACTATCGGCATTACTTGCCGGATTAACACGCGATGGTCCTTACACATTAGCAAAAGCAATAGAAGTAGTAAAAAATGGAAACACCTACAATACCACTACCCATAGCGTGGATGCGCCAGGCGTTGAGCAGGGTGAACCTCTTAGAGGCCGGGTACAAGAAAGACCACCATTTGGAATAGAGTCAACTACTTTTGAAAAACTAGAAGCTAAAACACTAGAAGAACAACTACTTATGCTAGAGAAAATAGACTCTAGCAAAATTAATAATATACATATTAAAATGTTTGAAAGAGACTTAGGCAGAGCAGAATTAAAAACACCTGCAAGAATACAAGCATTTGCTGACAAATTAAGTGCAGGTGCTGAATTTGACTTAGCAGGATTCACAGGCAAGATTGTACTAGACCCAGAAATGGCTGATGCATTTTACAATGCCGAGAATGCTTCACAGTTACCTTCAAAACTGAGAACAGCAGATGGCGAAATAATAGCCTACTCGGCTTTAGAAAAAACAGCAGATTTTGGAGCCAGAACAGCAGATGCAGATGGTGACGCTCCTGTTAAAGTCTCAAACAAAGGTGAAGTAGCAGAAGGCATATTAGGCTGTGGCACATTTGCACGTTTATTAGTACGTCCAAGTGCACCAGTAACATCACTAGATATAGAAAATGTAATTAAACGATTACCTAAAGATGCCCCAGACAAGGGTGGCTGGCATGAGCTAACACTTACAGCACAAGAAGTAGATAATCCTATAGCAGATTACTTTACACTAACACTTAATTTAAAACACGATACTTACATGGACTTTATAGATCCTAAGAAGTGGGGTGTGATGCAACAAATAACAACTGGTGTTGCAGAGTATGTCAATGATAATTTAGAAAGGTACACAAATTATTTCCAAGCAAATGGTAAAGTAGATACAGTAAAAGTTATTGCTGACGGTGTAACCGGAGAAACAGATACTAAAGTAGATGTATTCTTAACCCACAGTTTAGATGGCGGCCCAGAAAAAACATTGCAACACTTTGATATGAGTGTTAAAGTTGGTAGTACAAAACAAATGGGTCAAGTAGGTGGCGGCAAGCAAAAAGAACCATTAACTGTACGTTATAGTATATTAAAAGAAATGTGGGATAGATTTAATGTTGACTTAACACCAATTGAAGATCAATTTATTACTGCTGATTCAGTTGAGCAAGGTTACAGAATTGCATACACTGAAGCAACAAAACAATTAAGTTCACAGTTAACTAGTGAAGAAAACGAAAAAAACTTTCTAGTAAAATTATTAGATGCAATTAAGTTCTTTGCTACACTGAATGACGATAGAGTCAAGTTAGTACAGTTTACAGATTTAAAAGCAGGCGGCTACTATGTGTTAGACTTTAAAAAGTTAGATAGAATGATGGACAAAGATAAAGTTGACTTAGAAGCAAGGATGATTGAAACTGCAAAACATCCTAAGATTACTATTTTTAACAAAATTACAGGCAAAGAATTCTTATCAGTTAGAATGTATCAGAACAGTAAAGGCTACATTAGGAACTACATTGAAAAAGAAAAAGGTTTAGTAGACTTATTAAAAGTAAGAGGATCAAGTATGCGTAAGAAAGTTGAAAGTGTACAAGAAGGCGCAGTACCTAACAACGACACAATTAGAAAGTTACGACTAGTGTTAGCAAGTCCTATCTTAACAGGCGATCTTAAAGCACAAATGACTGCGTATGTTTGCATACCAGATCCATCGATGATTAGAGATTTTAGAGCCGCTAGAGCGGCTTACGGCGACAAGCATGATATTAGAAGTATAGTTAAAGGCTATGCAAAAATGAAATTGAACAAAAATGTATTAAAACAATTATGATAAAAGTTAAAGAGCCTCAACATCCTGTAGAAGGAGAATACACACTTTGTAATAAAGGTGAAGTTGCGGTATTTAGAAACGGTAAATGGATAAGACCATGAAAATGTCAATATACGAAGCAGTACTATCTACACTACCGAATAATATAAGTGATAAACACTTTGACCGAAATCTTTTACCCCAACTTAAAGAACCAGACATACAGGCTTCTGGTATAAAATATGTTAGAAAAACAATTCCGTTGGCTGTAATTAAACCGGTACAATCTCAACGAGTACCAGGACTTGCTCAAAAAGTTGCAAAAGACTATCATAGCATAGACAAGCCTTTTATAGTAGACAAGAACGGTTACTTAGTTAATGGACATCATCGATACGATGCCGCAAGGATGTTAGATATGCATATGGTGGATGCAATAGTTATTGATGCTAGTATTGAGGACTTAATGCAACAGTTTCCAGGCGAAGTAAGTAACACACCAGTTAGCGAAGTTATTAATCAACCTGCAGACTCGTATGATCCAAATCCTAATACTGCATATAAACAAGCAACGCAAGACTCAACCCCTAAGTACGATTGGGATCCTGAAAAAGATTATAGACCAGGTACACCATTAGGACCTATACCTACTATACAATCACAAACTGAAGTGTATGTTATGCCTAACCGAGATATTTATATATTTTATGCAAAGGATAACGTAGTAGAACCTCCAAAAACTTTCAGGGAAAAAATAAAGGCATGGTTTCGTGCAAATACTGGACCTGCAACAGGACCTACTAAAGATAAAAATATATTAGGCTTCTTAAAATTAGGGCAGTTTGAAGATGGCGTTAAGGTTAAAGGTGTAGGACTAGACTCCAGTATTCAAGGACAAGGCAAAGCAATAAAACTGTATATAGCCTTTAGTGCATGGAAAAAATTACCAATATACTCAGATTTTACGCAAACACCTAGTGCCAAGCACATGTGGACAAGTTTAATAAAACGTTATCCAGCTAAAGTTGTAGCATACGACCAACAAACAAAAAAGAATATTCCGCTAGACCAAGCAGGCGAGTTATACCATGACTATGCACCTGTGACCCAAAAACATCCAGCAAAATACAGTAACCAAAGCCAATTTCAACTTAGTAAAACTAACAGTAGCACACTACTATTAAAGTTTTTACCAGATAGCAATGTTAAAGAAGACAACAAAGTACTTAGTAAAATGGATAAAGAACAAGAGAGTGCAAAAGATATTATACAAGCTGAAATAGATGCAGGCAAACTAACTACAGTTGCTGAAATTAAAGAATATATTATACAATTAAGATTAGCTGGTGTAATTAGGTATAAAGAAGATGCATTAGCACTTTTTAAACATTTTACAATACCTTATAGAGGAACTGTCCCGGAAGACGGCGGCGGTGGTGCAGGTTCAGGCGCTGGTGCAGGAACTGGTGGTGGAGGCGGAGCCGGTAATGGATCAGGCGGCGGAGCATCTGGTGGAGCATCTGGTGGCGGTGGCGAAGCAGGCACAGGCAGTGGATTTGTTGCCGCTGATACTATGGGAATGGGAACGTTATCAACTTACAGCAAACCTAAAAAGAAAAAGAAAAAGAAAAAAACTAAAGTAGACTTTGGTGCAAGTGTATATGAAGGAAATGATGGGAATTGCTACGAAGCATCTGGAAGAGAATTTATGGAACTTGCTAGAGCAGGTAATAAAACAGCAAAGTTAGTACATGCAGATATAACTCCTAGAATAGGTGGACAACAAGGTAATACTTATGGACATGCTTGGATAGAAGATGGTGCAAAAGTAAACGATGTATCAGACAATCACGGTTCTAACATTAATAAAATAACAAACGGCGATAAAATTATTTATTATGGCATTGCAGATCCTACAAATATAAAAAAATATGATTATAAAACGTTTGCTGAAATGGTTAGGAAACATAAACATTGGGGACCATGGTCCGCTGTGGAACGTCTTAGTCCTTTTGAAGAAGGCTACTTTAAGAATTTAGATATTGAAAGACAAGAACGTCCAAGTCCGCCTATGCAACGCAGTAAGAATCCAATGAAGGCTCCAGATAAAGGCAACTGGGGTAAACTAATATGGTTTAAGAACTTACATTTGTCAGGATCATATTCTAATGCTGATTTAAAAATTATGGGATTCAGCATTAAAAATGGCGAATGGGTAATACGAGAACCTGCTTACAACAAAATTAAAAACCAATTAAGGTAAATACTACTATGTTAATAAATGATATAATTAATGAAACAACTTCCGGTGGTATTGCCATTGTTGCCCAACCAATGGGCGGCATGCAAAAAAGACCTAATCCAAGTGTTTTTGCAAAGAGCAAAAAATCAAAAAGAAAAACAAACGAACAATCCCAAAACTATAAAGTTAAGCATACGCCTACAGGCAAAACTTATAAAGTAACCGCTATGGATCAGCATAGTGCTAAAACTAAAGCCGCTGTACAACATGGTGGTAGAAGTGCTAGTAGTAGAGCAGAAGACGACTTTGAGATAGTGAGTCCATAATGAAAGCAGTTAAATGTAAAGACGGACATCTAAGTTTTATCTCAAGATCTCAGTCAGACCTATTCAACAAAATCGACCTAACCAAATTTTTAGATATAAATACATTAGACGAGTACACTTTGCATATGGTAGAAGAAATGTATAAGCAAAACGTCATTCGTAAAGTAACTACAAAGGAAGGAAAAGTTGGCTACAAAATATACCCACAAAAAACAGAAGTATAACAAACAACAAAAAACACACCTAGCAGGACAGTTGGATACCTTAGCAGGTAAGGTCGCTAAAAGAGGTGTATTTGTTGTTACTAAAACTGTGGCTGGCAATTACTTCAATGTAACAGAGGCTTTAAAGAAAAAGGTGGTACTTACACATATACTGCAAAAGAATACAGCACAGACGCTGTGTGTACGTCTAAACGCATCTACTAACCCCAAGGCATCATACGATATTAGTGAGATGCAAATGATCAGAACACAGCGATTATTAGATAGGTATGCTGATTTATTTACTGAGTCAATATTCCATAAACACACTATAAAAGTAACTGATAAAGACTTTATGCGTGATGTTGCATTTGTTAGACTACACGAAACCCTTATTAAATTAAGATCTGTATCGGAAGAACTTAAACATCAATTGTAAATCTTTCGATTATGATAAATAAGTGTAAGAACTAACTATAACTAGGAAATCACTATGTTTTTGAATGAATTTAATCAAACACCAACAAGTAAGATAGCTAAATTAAATAAAATGCTAACTGAACAATTTGGTTTAAAAATCAATCCAGGAACAGTCAACCTCGAAAAGTTAATGAAAATTAACGAGACAGCCAAAAAGGCACTATTCAAAATTAGAGGAAGTAACAAGAAGTTTCAACTAGAGCCAGATTATGCAAAATATCTAAGCCTAAGAGATCTTTCAGAGACAATGATTGTTGAGGGGTATTACGAGTCCAGCCCAGGCTACAAAGCGTTAGCGGCAAAAATTGATGAACGTATTACGGAATTGTGTAATTCAGGTTACACGTCTGAAGAAGCAAGAAGTCAATGTATGAATGAAGTTCGTGCAGACCAGACTCATTGTTATGATGACTCTGTTACTGAAACAATGGTTATGTCAGCAATTGGCAAGTTCGAAGAATCATGTGGTGAACCACATGAGTCAATTGAAGCAGAACTTGGTTTACCAGAAACTGATATGAGTGCAAGACTTTTAAGTGAACTTGCTAAAGAAGTTGGTATTGAGCTTGAGACAATGGAAAATTATAACGCAATAGAAGAAAAGTTAAAAACTTTTTCAGAAGTATCTGGAAAGAGCAGAGACTCTATTGTAGGTTTCCTAAATGGACTAGAAGTAGAGTCCGTCCAAACAGGTATACAAATGTTTGGTAAGCAAATTGCAGAGCAAAACAAATTTACAGGTGCTAGAAAAGATGCTATTGCCCAAGGCAAAGATTCTTTTGAAGTTGATGGAACGGTTTATAGTGTAACTGGTGATACTAGTGACGAAGAAATACAAGAAAGTGAGAAAAGCATGTTTGATGATATAATAGACGAAATGATTAACGAAGAAGTTAATGTTGAAGAAGCAGAAGTTGTTATGGCTGTTAGAGCGTTAGCTGACGATATCCAAGATCAAGTAGAAAGAATTGGCAGAATGGTAAATGAAGATATACCAGCAATTTCAGATTCTATGAGAACTGAAATGGGTGCCGATACTGCTCAATCGTTTGCAGACAGCACTTCACAATTACTATCAGCCCACTTAGAGGCTTGTAAAGCACTTAAAGGTGGATTAGATTTAGCAATTACTGGATTAACAGGTGGTGAAATGGTAGGCGGATTAGGTGACACAAGTGATTTAGGCGCAGATTTAGGCGGTGACATGGGTTCACCAGGACTAGATGACATGGGCATGGATGAGCCAGTTGCAGATAATATTCCAGCTATGGCAGGACCGGCAGAAGAGCCATTAGGTAGAGCAGAGGTTTAAATAATGCTCATTTCAGAAGTAACAGGTTCTGAAAATTCAGGAGCCGGAAACGAACTAATTATAGCAGTTCAGGACTTGCTTAGTAGATACATTGCTGACGACGAAGGTCCAGAAGATATTCCTACTGAAACATTTAAAGCAGAATTAGAAGCAAACACTGGTCTTGTATTGAATACAGGAACATTAGTTAAAGCCATTAACGATAGTGGTTATGCTAGTAGTGTTGATGCTGATACAATTAGAGCAAATGGCGATTTACCGTCAGATATAGACACAGACCCAGAAGACACAGTTGACGTTGGACAAATGGCTGGCAATCAAGCCATGAAAGACATTAAGGCAGATTTATAATGGCAACTATATTTTCTAATGCGGCAACTGCCCGTAAAGATACACGAAACAACTCAGTAATTCATTCAGAGGTACGCAGTATTGAAACTGCCGTACTGGCTAATGTTGATTCTGGCGTTTTATACGCAAATGTTTCAACTGGTACTACAATGACTAATAGTAACACATACTATAAGGCATACTTTAATATCACAACAGACGCTACTAAAAAAGATCAAGTTACATACGTTTCTAAGTATTTTAAAGACTTAGGGTACGGAGTTAAAGTAGCTCAAAACTTAGTAAGCACAGATACTATTACCTGGAATATAAGCTGGTAAATCCAGTGAAGAAACTTTTTTTCTTTGGTGACAGTTTTGTTCAAGGAAACGGCCTTTCAGGCTTAGACCATACTGCAAGTTTTGGTACATATTCAAAAGAAACTTTCCCAACTTTAACAGCAAATCGTTTAAATTCACAATATCAAAACTTAGGATTTGGTGGCACATCTATTTGTGATACTGCAAGTCGCATACTAGAGACAAAGATTCAAAAAGATGATATTGTGTGCGTATTATGGCCAGAGCCAAGCAGAGTAGGTAAAATGAGAAATAGTGAAAATGACTTATCTACTTTTTGTAGTTCATCAGAAGATAATCATATTGTTCAATATTATACAAAATATTGGACAGAAGAAAAATCTTTGTATGACGCAAAAACAAACATAGCCATTGCAAATTCTTATGTTACTAGCAACTATGGTGTATGCATTAATATTCCAGGTGTATGGACACAACAAAAAGAGTTTATAGATCAATACATATTTGACTGGACAAATATTCCCTATATCACTGAAAGTTTAGTAGATTTTTATTTGGATTCAGTTGCAGATGGGCATTTTGGTCCTAGAACACATGAAAGTTTTGCAGAATATCTGTCAGGATTCATAACCTCTAACATTTAATTACTATAAATATGCGTATGGAACGTATTGACATATGGTTCGGAGATAGTTGGACTATCGGTAGCGAACTCCCAAGTAACTTATCTTCATCTGAAATTAGAACATTCACTAAAACTGGTTTCCCTAATTTTAGAGACAACACCCAAAACCCAATCGATTCATATCCTGCATTAGTATCAAAGCACAGAGGTGCGACTTATCAAAACTTTGGTATTGCTGGCGGCAGTTACGAATTTGCATACTTTGAGATGTGTAATTGGTTTGCTAATAACAAGTTTAATGACAAAAACGAATATACTTTTTTCTTACAAACAACAGCATCAACTAGAGGCTTTGGCATTGACTATAATTATAAGAGACATCACTTCCAAGGTATTAAGCAATATTCTAGAGGAAAACTGTTAGACTTTCAAAAATCAAAAAACTTACCAGAGTTTGCAGACTTTGATGCTAATATGATTTTAAATTCTATATATTGTTTGTGCAAAGCAAATTATATTAAACTTAAGATTATACCATTGTGGACAGGAATGAATCTTGTTCCTGAAGTAAACATTGTACCAGATAGCAAATGGATTTCTCCAGCACATACAAATATGCTACAACACATATTTGGAGATAATGTTTTCCCAGACGGCGGCATAGATACAACACTAATACCTAATGAGGAAATTATAAGTACAATAGGGCAGTATGATTACATTGCACCTAATGAATGCCATCCAAATAAAGAGGCTCATAAACGTATCGCAGAATACATATTGTTTAAAACAGATGGATTAAATCCATATTACTACAAACCCAAATAGAGTGTAAAAAGGTTGACAAACACAATAATCATGCTATAATGGTTGTTATTCAATAAAGGTATATTCAATGCTTGTAGAAAAATTTACTTACCCAACTCTCAAAAGAGTAACAGCAAAATCAGGACAACGACAATACACAGGGGACGACAATGTTCCTGTTCCTAGTGTAACTACAGTCCTATCTGAGACTGGCGACAAAACAGCATTAATCAACTGGCGCAAACGTGTCGGTGATGCAGAAGCTAACCGTATTAGCAAAGAAGCCGCAGGACTTGGTACTAAAGTACATAATGCCTTAGAGAAGTATGTTTTACTTGAAGACTATGAGATTAAAGGCAACAACCATATCAGTATACTAGCTAGAACCATGCTAGATGAAATGGTTAATAAAGGTTTATCCCAAGTTAATGAAGTTTGGGGAGTAGAAGTAGCCTTACTTGCTAAAGGATTATATGCAGGTACAAGTGATGCAGTTGGTATGTTTAATGGTGTAGAGAGCATTATTGACTTTAAAACTTCTAAAAAAATTAAAAAGCGTGAGTGGATCGACGATTACTTTATGCAAGGTTGTGCATACGCATTAGCACATAACGAGATGTTTGACACAAATATTAAACAAGTTGCTATATTAATGGTTGATAGAGAAGGCAAATATGCTGACTTTATTATCGAAGGCGACGAATTCGAAGAGTACTGCCACAAGTGGGCCTCACGATTAGCAGACTATTATAATAAAGCATAGTTGCTAGATGTGATAAATACTGTTAAGTAAGGAGACATTAACAGTGGCAGATAACGACAAAACAATAGTATCGAGAATACAACACCGCAGGGGTCTTAAGCAAGATCTTCCTCAGCCGTTACGGCCTGGAGAAATTGGACTGGCTACAGACAGTAGACAGCTCTATATTGGTGGTGATCCTACTAACCCAGCAACATCAGATTATCATAGTGTAAGTTACTATGAAAATACTTTAAGTGCAAAATCTCATGTGGCAAGTATTGCTAACAATAACATTATTGCATTTAACGTTCCTTGTGTACGTTTTGTTGAAGGTGAGTTTGATGCTATTAGTAAAGTTAAAAGCTGGCAACCAACAGATGCTAGAAGTATTTTATCAGGTGTAGTCGCAAGTGCTTTCTCTGATTCTTCTTACCCTGTTTTCTCTCCAATATCTACAGCCACAATAGCATCAACATTAAGTGCAACAAAAACAGCAGGAAGTTTTGAAATACAAGTGACTATAGTAGGTGGTCTCGATACCACTGGTAATATTAGAGTACACGATGAAATTATTATCTCAGGTTATGCAGGAACAAGACCAAAAGTTAATACAGTTGCAAAACATTCTTCAAATAATTACTATGTTATTACTATTGACCAATCAATATCAGAATTAGCAAGTGGTACAGCAGTATCGTTTGTACCTAAACATCAAAAAAATATGTTTACTGATGTAGCATTCCATTCACAAGATGTGACAGTAGTTAAAAATTCTATTAAACAGTCTGGAGAATCTACAAGTACAACATTTACCCCTGGAGCAAATGTTGATTTTGCAATAGACGGTAGCAATATTTCAAGTGTAGGCTCTCATACTTTAACAATGAGAACTATACCATCTGTAAACGATTCGGTCGCACTTACATACTATTCAAATGCAAATGTTATTTCAGCAATAGCAGGTGTAGAATCAGGATCACACAAAGGTAACATTTCTCCACATGTTCCTTTACAAAGTTTTTATCAGAATACTACATTATGGGATTCTGGACTATTACCTACTTACAAGCAATTTAAGAAAGAGAATATTCAAATAAGTAAATCAACTGGCGTTGGCTACGTTGGTATGGATATGATTCATATAACAAGTACAGCCGATGGTGCTAACATAACAGCAACAACAGGCTTAACACTAGGTAAACTATATGTTGCTAGAGAAGATGAGACATCAGCGTTAACTAGTGTTATATCTTCCAATGATGGAGAAAGCTATGTTATTACATTTAGTTCTTCATCAGATGCAGGCAAGTTCCAAACAACAGCCACGGCAGGTGTGTACAAGTATTCTGATGTAATGCTAGTAGGAACAACAGGTAACGAAAATGAATATCTAAGTAGAGCTAAGTTTCCTGTATCAGGAATTGGCGGCTCAGCTATTACTATTTCTATGCCAGCATTACCTTACACAGTATCAAGGTCAGCAGGTGCAAATGTTGAAGTTGATTCAGCATACCCAGGTAACGGATTTACAAATGCTACCCCAACTACATGCGTTATTAGAATTTACGATGCAACATTAAAAACAAATGAAGTTAAAGTTAATGACTATGTTCGTATTATTGATAACTTAGGCGATGCAGGTGCATGTCAACTACATGATACATTGTTTAAAGTTGTTGCATCTAAAGCCAAAAGTCATTTTACAATTAGAGTTAACACAAATGATATATTATCAGGTAATTCAAACGTAACATTTACAGCAAATATTGCCGCAGGCGGTATTAAGTATGTAAACCACGGTAGTGCTTCAGCAGATGTAAACAAAACAATACAAGTAATATCAGAAGCACATAGTATTAGCACAGGAACTTCAATTGTTAGAGCAACAGGTCCTACGGTGCTAGTTACTGGTGTAAATTACGATATTAAGAGTACAGCGGCTGATATAACTACTGATACTTTTTATGTAGAAAACCTTGTAGCTAATATGGCAACAGCGGCACAACTGCTAACAGAATCAGGCGCAGGTGGATTAATTTCTGCATCTGGCGTTGGTATTGAGCCTAGGTCAGCATTGTCTTTTGGTTCAACATCATTTAAAGCAGTACCTGTATTAGGAATAGACTTGTCAGCAAACACAACAGTTGCTAGTGCTATTACTACAGTTAATAAAAACCTTGTACCAATTGCTGGCGCAAACGTACAAATTTATCCACAACTTAATTGGATACCCCAAACAGACAAAGTATTAAATGCTGTTTACATTTCACAGAGACCAGCATACGCTTCAGTAAGCACAGGTGGTTTAGAATTTACATTGTTTGAAGATAAAACAACTGCAACATTGTCTGTGCTAGGTTTAACCGATAAGTTTTACGATAGAGCAAACAATACAGTTAAAGCAAAATTTGAAACTTGGCTGAACACAACAGTTAATAGCAGAGATGTTAACTTATTCAGTAACGTATTCCCAGGTGATAGTACAACTTATGCAACACTAAGTCCTAAAAGTACTAACATTTCTACACAATATAGTTTAGCAATTGATAACACATTCAATGAAATAACATTTGGTAGTAGAGAAGAAGCTGGCATATTTAATGATATTACTAACAGAATATACGGAACAAGTTTATACGACAAACTACTTGATACTAACAAAGGTTCAAGAGGTTTAGTTAATCTTAAAAACAATATTGAGATTTCTACAAGAGAAGCCGCATCATTTGGTAATAAAATTACTAGTTATAACAGCATGGAGCAGATTATTTTGTTACCAGGCGATAACGGTATACCAGGATCGGGCGGAGTTTCTTCTAGTGATTTAAGTTCAGCAAGACTTGTTGCATCATTTGATACTGGAAGTACATACAACGTATACAAAGTAGATTATAGTATGCAAGAATCAACATTAGCATCAGCAAATAAGTACATTAGAACAGGTGTATGGACTATTGCAGGCAGAAAAGAATTTGCCGATACTGCAAACGCTGTTATTTTTAATGATTCATTCTCAAGTCATTCTGAAATTACTACTCATGTTAACCAATTAGTTGAGCCTAAGTTCAGAGCCCAAATGAATGCGGCAGGACTTGTAAGTATATACTTAGTTAATAATCAGTTAGAAGCAGAATCTAGCACTAATATTACGCATAATGTAGGTGTACAACTAAAACTTAAATATGTCCAAGATCGTTGGTCCGCACTCAGTTAAATAGGAATTTATGTTTACAAATACCCAGGACGGCGATGCCAGACTTCGTGCATGGCGTACCTTTAGAAATGACTTCCCAGAAGACGGCACTCTTTTAGATGTTGCGTTAGGGTTTAAGAGTGTTAAAACTAAGCAACGACACCTTGATTATTATAATCCCCGGGATTGGCCTAACGTCTTTGATATAGTTAAAGACGGCTTATTCTGTACTACAGGCTTGTCAATTGTTATAGCATCTACCTTACAGAACTTGGGCTTCATAAAGTCAAATTCTGTACCATTTGAAATGATAAGTAATCACATAACAGGAGCAGAAGGAGCCATATTTGAAGTAGATGGTAAGTTTTTTAATTTTATTGCAGGCGAAACCCACTCCGAAGAATATGTTAGAGACAATTCTGTTACGTTCAATAAAAGTATAATAACACTAGATAAACTTTATGCTTGACAAACTAAATAGTAACATGTATAATAACATTTAGCATAAAACTAATTCACACACAGGAACATGAATGTCAAAAGAAATTTTAATTAGCAAGAGAGACGGTAGAAAAGAACCGCTAGAACTTGACAAACTGCATAAAGTCGTGTTCCACGCCTGTGCAGATATTACAGGCGTTAGTGAATCAGAAGTTGAGATTAAGAGCCACATCCAATTCTATACTGGCATTACTAGTGCTGAAATACAAGAAACACTAATCAAAAGTGCCGCAGATTTAATCACAGAAGAAACCCCTAACTATCAGTTTGTTGCTGGTAGACTTATTAACTATCATTTGCGTAAGCAAGTGTACGGTACATTTACACCACCTTGTTTGTGTGATATTATTCAGGATAATATTAACAGAGGGTTTTATGATGCAGAAATATTAGAACTATACACTAAAGACGAAATCGACGAACTAAGTGACTACATTGTACACGAGCGTGACGAAAGTTTAACGTATGCCGCAATGGAACAGTTTAGAGGGAAATACCTGGTACAAAATCGTAATACGGGGGAGATATTTGAAACCCCACAGGTTGCTTACATGCTGATTTCTGCAACATTGTTTAGTGCATATCCAGAAGAAACAAGACTACAAACTGTTAAAGATTACTATGATGCAATCAGTACGCATTACATTAGTTTACCTACGCCAGTAATGGCAGGTGTTAGAACACCACAGCGACAGTTTAGCTCATGTGTACTCATTGAAACAGGTGACAGTTTAGACAGCATTAACGCAACTACAAGCGCCGTAGTAAAGTATGTAAGCCAGAAGGCAGGCATAGGCATAGGTGCAGGTAGTATTAGAGCAATAGGTTCGCCTATTAGGAATGGAGATGCAACTCACACAGGCGTTATCCCCTTCTTTAAATTATTTCAATCAGCAGTTAAATCATGCTCACAAGGTGGAGTAAGAGGCGGAGCGGCTACACTATATTATCCTTTATGGCATTTAGAAATTGAAGACATGCTTGTCCTCAAAAATAACAAAGGTACAGAAGAAAACCGTGTTAGACACATGGACTATGGTGTACAGTTTAACAAATTAATGTATGAGAGATTACTATCTGGTGGAAACATTACTTTGTTCTCACCACCTGATGTTCCTGGATTATATGATGCATTCTTTAATAACCAAGAAAAGTTTCAAGAGTTATACGAAACAGCAGAACGTAATACACGGTTGCGTAAGAAAACTATTAAAGCAATTGACTTATTCAGTGCATTTGCAACAGAAAGAAAAGATACAGGTAGAATATACTTAATGAATGTTGACCATGCAAACACACATGGATCGTTCAAAGAAGATGTAGCACCTATTAGACAGTCTAACTTATGTACAGAAATTAATCTACCAACTAAGCCGTTAACAACAATTAATGACGAAGAAGGCGAGATTGCATTGTGTACATTGTCAGCAATTAACTGGGGAAGAATAAAGACCCCACAAGACTTTGCTAAGCCTTGCGAACTTGCTGTAAGGGGCTTAGATGCGTTGCTAGACTACCAAAAGTACCCAGTACTGGCGGCAGAGATAGCCACATATAAAAGGCGTCCTTTAGGTGTTGGTATTATTAACTTTGCATTTTGGTTAGCAAAAATGATACTAATTACCAAGACCCTTAACTTAGAATTAGTTGATGAATTTGCAGAAGCATGGAGTTACTACTTAATTAAAGCAAGTGCAGACTTGGCAGTTGAGAAAGGTGCATGTCCTGGTACAAATGAAACAAAGTACGGAGACGGCATAACACCTAATCAAACATACAAGAAAGATGTTGACGAGTTAGTTAAACACAAAGAAAGAATGGATTGGAAAGGACTAAGAGCACAACTAAAGTTCTCTGGTATTCGTAATTCGACACTAATGGCACTAATGCCAGCAGAAACATCTGCACAAATTAGCAATAGCACTAACGGTATTGAACCACCACGTAGTTTTGTAAGTATTAAACAAAGTAAGCATGGTGTACTAAAACAAGTAGTACCTCAGTATGCAAAATTAAAAAATAAGTATGACCTACTTTGGGATCAGAAAAGTCCCGAAGGTTACTTAAAAATAATGGCAGTTTTACAGAAGTATATCGATCAAGGTATCTCTGTGAATACATCATATAACCCAGAACATTTTGAGGATGAAAAAATTCCGATGAGTGTACTACTACAGCATATTATCATGTTTTATAAGTATGGCGGAAAGCAGTTGTACTATAATAACACACACGACGGCCAAGGCGAGATAGATATTGATAAAGAAGAATCGCGTAAGTCAGTTGAAGCAAACTTTGTTACCTCAGTAGATGATGACGATTGCGATAGTTGTAAAATTTAAGGAAAGAGTTAATGAGCGTCTTTAATACCAAGCCTAAAGACAATACTAAGAGTAGTATGTTTTTAGATGCATCAGGCGGAGTAAATGTCCAGCGATTCGATGTATTAAAATATAGACAATTTGATAAGCTAACAGAAAAGCAGTTAGGTTTCTTTTGGCGACCCGAAGAAGTAGACATCACTAAAGACACAAAAGACTTTAGAGATCTAACAGAACACGAACAACACATTTTTACTAGCAATTTAAAAAGACAAATTATCTTAGATAGTGTACAAGGCCGTTCGCCTAATTTAGCATTGCTACCTATAGTAAGTTTGCCAGAGTTAGAAACTTGGATTGAAACATGGGCATTTTCAGAAACAATCCACAGTAGAAGTTATACACATATTATACGCAATATTTATTCTGATCCAAGTGTAGTATTTGACAACATGTTGAATATGAGAGAGATTGTAGCATGTTCTGATACTATTAGTCGTTACTATGATGACCTCATAGAAGACATTGGTTATTATAAGATGTTAGGCGTTGGTACACATACCGTTAATGGCAAAAAAGTTATAGTTGACTTATATTCGATCAAAAAGAAGCTATGGTTATGCCTAATGAGTGTAAATATACTTGAAGGTGTACGTTTTTATGTATCATTTGCATGTAGTTGGGCCTTTGCAGAACTTAAGAAGATGGAAGGTAATGCAAAGATTATTAAACTTATTGCTAGAGATGAGAACGTTCACTTAGCAAGTACCCAGCAGATGTTGAAACTGTTAAAAACAGACGACAAAGATTTTGCCAAAATTGCAAAAGAAACTGATGGTGCATGTGTAGAGATGTTTATGGAAGCCATACAACAAGAAAAGGCTTGGGCTGATTACTTGTTTAAAGATGGTAGTATGATCGGGTTAAACGCTGAACTACTTAAAAATTATGTTGAGTGGATTGGCGCCAAACGTATGAGAGCTGTTGGACTTAATTGTCCTTACACTTCTAGTGCAACTAGCCCGTTACCGTGGACACAAAAATGGATTAGTGGTAGTGAGGTACAAGTAGCACCACAAGAAACAGAAATTAGTAGTTACATTACTGGTGGTACTAAGCAAGATGTAACCGAAGACACATTTAAAGGATTTAGTTTATAATGATAGTAGAAATTTATAGCAAACCACAATGTCCTTTTTGCACACAGGCAAAAGCATTGGCAGAAAGGGAAGGGTACGAACTAACATACAAAATGTTAGATGAAGATTTTATTAGAGAAGACCTAATGGAAATCTTCCCAACTGCAAGAACATTCCCTCAAATAATTGTCGATGGCGAAAAAATTGGTGGCTTTACAGAATTTAAAGCACTGATAGACACAAACAAACTAGGTACAATATAATGTTTACTACAATATTAGAAGATCAACTATCAGAAACAGTTACAGTTAGAAGTATTACTAATGATGAGTTTATTGGTAAACTTATTAATATAGAAGATGATTGCATTACAATTCAAAACCCAAGGTCAGTATTAATTAATGGCCCAGACGTAGTGCTAGGACCGTTTGTACTAACTGCTAAAGCAGAAATAGTAACTATGCAACTCAACACCATTCTTTGTGTGTTACCAACGTTAGAGAACACTAATAAGGACTACAACGCTATGCTTGAATCTGAAGCAGAAGCAGAAGCAGATATTAAAGAAGATAAATAATTGTTATGTTCGGAATAGGAAAAGTAGGTACATCGTTAGTAGGCCCAGGCGCAATCACTGGTCCAGGCGCACCTACGGTGTTTGCTGAAGCTTCAATTGTTAGTACAGCCAATGATACAATAGCAACGCATGGTGAGAATAAACATGCCGCGGCAATAGTTTTACTACCAACATGCAGTAAAACAGTATTTGCAATGAGCAAGCCGGTTACAATGAACAAGCAGAGTACAGGATCATGTTTGCATCCTGTTACCCTTGGTGCTATTACTGTTAAAGTAGGTCTTTAAAATCTATTAAACAAATCTGCCGCATTACATTGTGGCTCACTTCTACAATCTCGTATATTTCTATCCCACGTTAATGGATCTGGCATGTAATCAAATTGAGAGTCGCTCGTTGCAAAGCGAAATGTAAATGTGCTATTACATCCTGTTAATAGTAATATTAATACTAATGTAGTTATTCTAATCATTGTGTGTCCTCCTTTCGAACTATATTTTTAGAGACAAATAATAGTTGCATCTGTGCATCTCTCTTCTGGAATAGTATCTTCGAAATGATATTCAGTAAAAGAGTATTGACTATCTTTATCAACAGTACTACACATTATTAGAGTTAATAACAATAGACATGTAACAGCAAAGTGTTTATGTTTCATCATCTGTAAAGGCTGGATGACCTTCGAAATACGCATCAATCATTACATAACATGCAATGTTAATAAATACCAGAATGCCCATAAACACATAGCCCTGGACTATCATTTTCTTCTTTTCCTATTTTTCCATAGTGTGCGATAATCGTCGTATACATTTATAATTAATACTATAACGCAAGATACAATTATAAAACATAGAAACACTATAAGCACACTAGTGAATAACTCAAATGCCAGATCGATTATCACTTTAGGGATACCGATTATTCTCATTACTACTTCCTCTTACACAAGCATTATAATTAGAAACGGCAATTTTACTGCAACGTATGTTACTATTATTGCCCAACTGACTGCTGTAATTATTTGCAACATATTATGTCTCCTTAAATATTTTTCCAAGTAAATGCACCAAAGAACATTTCATCCTCTGACATTTGTCCCCACGGTACTTCTCTGCTTGGATCAGGATTCATCTTATTTTCTGCAGAATTATCAAATGCTCCTTCTACAAACAACCGAGTTCCTTCAGGCAAGTACTTAGGCTCTCTCCACGTATACGAAAGTTGCCAAGCATATTCATAGTTAGGAATATTAATTAACTCCTCTACTTCTCCATCTGGGTAGTATGCTGTTGCTTTCATACTCTTTCCACGGAAATGCATGTGTGGCAAGAATGTATGCAAGTTGACATCCTTCTTTAGTACAACTTCTGCTGTCTGCACAAAGTTAGGATCGTATGGCGGAATTGGTGTCCAAGTGTTAGGAAATATACAAGCACAATCTCCTGCCATTCTTTCTTGTGGTACTACACCCTCATCATGAAAGTATAATCCAATCCTCGCATTGTCTGTTCTTGCAGTACCATCTGGTGTGTAGTGTAACTGTAAGTTTATAGTACTACCTGCTCGTAGTAAACCACCAGTGTTCTCATCATAAAAGTCAGGTGTTCCTCCTGGGACATACGCACTAATACCTGCATAGTTCATTTCTTCTTGGCCACCGCCTTGTGTACCAAGGATGTTACCATTTCGCTGTCCAGGAACACTAATTGAATTTAACATGTGATGCATAACAGTTGGCTCCGAAGGTAGAAACTCTGAGCCACGCAACCAACGATCTTCTGTTAGTCCTGAGTCTACAGCAAGGTAACGATAAGGTATTGCATTAGGGCCAAGACTTCCAATTGCTGGGATCTCTTGCGCCGGAACATCAATGATCATATCGGGTTCACCATGTACCCACGCTGAAGTTGAGTATACTGTTTCTGTTAGCGGATCTCTATTACCTTCTACAGGAGTTCCTGCATCAATCCACTTTACAATAGTTTCCATTTCTGTATGACTTAATGTCCTATGATTTATAATGCGATCTACATACTTAGGATCTATCTGTCCTGGCGGCATTCGCCTTGACTCAATAGCTTCTTTGATTGCAGGAGCGAATGCTTGTAGCATTCTATAATCAGTCATTGCCCATGGTCCTATACCATTTTCTCTGTGACAAGCCTGACATTGTTCTACAAATATAGGTGCTACATTTTCAGCGTAGTCTATATCTATATCATCATGAGCACTAGCAAAAGACGTTATTAAACTACTTACTAGCAATATTAACTTTTTCATTTCGTTCTTCCTTTAATTTATTATAGCCTTTATCATCTAAGTGTGTAACGGCTATCCAAAAATGAGACATCTCATCTCCAGTCCTACTGCCATCTACTACCCACATATCTGAATCAGGGTTGTTTGGATTATCAGCAGTATTGTCATACCATTGTTTCATAACTAGTACTGCACCTGCAGGAACTAGTGGTGCTACTGAAGTATCAAACAAATGGCTGTGGTGCCAAGTTGCACTCCAGTTAGATACTTGTCCTATCTTTTCTGTACGTCCGCTTTCAGGATAAAATATCTCTAAGCTGGCGGCATTCATCCGCAAGTGTCCGTGTGGTTGGAAACTGTCTATACGCACTGGATGGTCAAAAGACTTAAACCCTTGTGTCATTGCATAACCATTAGGAGGTATAATTAAGTGACCATTCTCATAACCATCTCGCAAAGGGTATAGTGCTAAGTCTTGATTGTAACTCTTGTCCTCATATCCTACTTCATGGAACCATAGTCCAATCTCTACTATATTATCTTTAACTGCTAGTCCTTGTGCTGTTGCTCCAACCCCTCCTGGATACATATGAATGTCCCAGAGAATTTGTGAGTCTGCTGGAAGTGTACGGCACACACCATCGCCTGGAATCTCACCCCACTTGCCCATAGCATATTCAGTTAACTGTCCATAACGTTCTAACTCTCCAGTTCCTTCGTTTGTTAAGAATACAGAACTATTAGCGTGATGCACTACGGCCTTAGCATCTCCACGTGGCTTAACTTGAACTGCTTTAATACATCTAGGAACTTCGTTGCCGGCAGGCACATAATGTTTATGCCAAAGATCCGCCCCTTCGGCAGGAATATCTATAGGAGTTGATGCAATTATAAGGTCAGGTTCACCGAAGTCCTGTGCAAAACTCCATTCATTATCATTTGGAAATACTACAGGCTGTACTACAATTTCTGTATTGCCATACATTGATCCAGTGTCTACCCATTCAACAAAAGTATCAATATCTTCTTGGGATAGGCGCCAGTCGCCTTGTAACTTTTGTATACCAACACCGTGATCATACGCATAAGGTGGCATTTCTCTTTTCATTACTTTAATAGCCATTAGTGGCGCCCATGGTCTAACTTGGTCATACGTTTCAAAACTCATTGGTCCTATGCCACCTGCTCTATGACATACTACACAATTGTTATTAATAATATCAGCAACGCCTGTGACATAATCTGTCGCCCACGCTGATGCAGACACAGTGGCTAAAAGAGCCACGGCTATATACTTGTACATGTGTTTTTCCTTTGGATTGCGTATCAATTACGAGCGAATGCTCTGATACTAATATAACCTTATGTTATATTCTTATATAAACTATTTATCTTAATTGAAGTACGATTGTACTTTTCTAGATTTTAAAAATTCCTTATTAAACTTTTGTGCATAGTACAATGTTTTTAATCCGTACTCATCTAAATGATTAATCTTAGAAACGGTTTTATTAGTCATTTCCCAATCAGAACTAACCATATTTAAGAACATATGGTACTCTTCTGCGTTTTCAGTAACATGTCCTGTTGGCGTAATATGTATATCATCTTTAACTGGATTATCAAACTTTTGTAATTGATTATGCGGTATTAGTTGGCTAATCATTGGCAATTGTAGTAGTCCTCTTCCTTTCTTGTTGACTATAAATGTTCGTAAACTGTTATAGTTTTCTAAATGTCTTTTTAACTGAACAGGCTTAACATTGCTGTATTTGTCTTTAATCTCTCTAAGCAATGCGGCATCGTAATCAGCATCTAACATTTCTGTTTCTAGCTCAACAGGCAAAACATCATACAACCAATTACTGTCATGGTCAATAACACATGAGCCTATATTGTCGTTACTAATGCCAGGCGTAAATTTAATCTTAACATTTCGTTGAGCACAAAACGTTATAATGTAAGGTATCTGATGTTTGTTATGTTCAAACACAAAAAACTCTACCATTGCATTCGAGTTAGCAATACTAAGTAAGTTTGCAATAGATTCCCATTCAGCACCTAAAAACACTTTACCGCAGTCATCTTCAAACCCATCACAAAACACATGAATCATTGCTTGGTGATGTTTTATTGTTTTAATAACTTTAGCGTCTAACATTCCATAAGTAGATACAGTAAGCATACCACCTACTAGTTTGGATAAACGAGTAACATCTTTCCATAATCCTGCATCACCATATGTACTTTTTAAATATATAGGGCGATCAAATACAAAGAAGCCTTCTGAGATACTGTCTAAGCTGTGTAGTACAGTTTCTAAGTCTAGTGTTAAGTTTGGGTAGTCTCGTTTTCCGAAGCGATGTTGAGCCCATTGTCCTTGCGAACTTAATGGATTGTATATTGTGCTGTGTGTTGTTGGATCTATAATCATAAAAAAACCGTGCTATTGTTTATATTTAGCACGGTTTTTGTTACTTAAAACTTATTACGGTTTGGAAGACAATGCTGAAGTATAGTTAACAACTTCGTCATACGATGAATCATCTGTATCGTAATAGAATGAACTTGGATCACCATCGATGTCTAATTCACTAACGTTAGTTGTGTATAATCCAATTGAGAACTCTTCTACCATTGTTGCTTTATTAGAACCACCACTTTCTACTACACTACCTCTTATAGCAAACAAGTAAATACCTGGAGCTCTTGAGGAAGGACATGTACTAGCATCAGTTGTATCAATAGTTATAATACCTGTTGCTATGTCGATTGTTACCCAAGGTGGTAACGGAGCAAAGTCTAGTATCTTAACGTCTGTTGCTGATGCGTTTAATCCTAAGTCAAGTGTGCTTGCCGCCACGCCATGTTTAACATTAACAATTCTACCTGATGTTACTGTTGTTAATACTCTAGCGTCAACGTTCTTAGTTGTAAGTGCTGATTTATAAACAGAAGAATAATCAATACTTGCATCTGAGTCATCAAATGTTAAGTTAAATATACCTGTTGCGTGACCTGAAGCTAACATTTGTTCTTTAATTTGACTTGATGTTAATGCAGGATCTCGTTGAACATAATGTGTAACAACGCCTGCAACTAAACCTGCTGATAGACTTGTACCAGTTCCTGTTAAGTAGTTCGATACATTGTCTTTATCTGCTATATCAATCCCTACTCCTAATGCAAATATATCAAGTTCAGCACCGTAGTTAACAAAACTGTTTGAACTACTATGAGGTGCGTTAGTAAATGATGTTACTTGCTCGTCCGAGTTGAATGAACCTACTGTTATAATCTCGTTAACGCCTGCTGGTGACTTAGTATTTACATCGACCCCATCGTTACCTGCCGCGGCTACAACAACCATATTAGAAGCGTTCATTTCTAATATTTTAGCATCAACGAATGCGTTAGCTGGAATAGTCCAAGGTAAGCATACTGCTTTAACATCTGTTTGAGTATTTGCTTTATGATGAACTAAACATGCACTTAATGAATTTATAATTTCACCAACTGTTACATTACCACCGTTTGTATTAAACAGTTTAACGTTCTGTAAATATGCATCTTTGGCACTACCAATGTTTGTTCCAATAATCATTGAAGCAACAGCAGTTCCGTGACCTCCAGCATCACCGTAAGTTGATACATCATCATCATCTGCAAATGCTGACCATAAATTTTGTATTGTACCACCTACGAACTCGTTGTGTAGGTTATTAATACCTGTGTCCACTAAGTAGACAAATTTCCCTGTTCCAGTTCTTGCTGGATTCCAGGCGTTATTTCCAGATGAATGAACAATAGTGTCCAAATGTGTTCTAGAAAATGTTGCCCCTGCTTGTACAGTGGCGGAAACTGTTTCTGTTGCTAACTGACTAGCGGTTAGACCAGAGATAGCATCTTTCTGTGCTTCAGTGGCTTCAATCTCGTATGTTAAGGTAAATCCTAACGTTGCTTCGACTGAGGCACCTGCGGTTGTAATAGCACTCTGAGCCGCGGTATCATCTGCGGCGTTTATGCTCACTAAGTATCTTGCCATGTTTTACTCCAATAATAGTATTTGGTTGATCCAATTTATACTAAGTATTTATCATAAACGTTTGAATAGAGAACCTTTAATGGACAATACATTACTATCGATAGGCAACACAACAACACTTGAGTTAGATTATGAAGCTGGAACCAGCAAACTAATACTTACTAAACCAAGTGAACCAAACTTAATGAATTTGTTTAAAGAACAATTGAGTACATTAGAAGGTGTTACTGTTTGTTTAAGTGGAGGATTAGACAGTCAATTCACTGCAAACTTGGCTAAACACTTCTGTAAGGATGTTAATGCAGTATGCTTTAGATTTCTTTGGGATGGCAATGTAATAAATGCAGATGATGTACTAACTGCTACACAGTTTGCAGAGCTAATAGATCTAGACTTGCATTTTGAAGACATAGACGCAAAGGATCATTTAGAAAACAATCTAAATGAATATACTAGACGTTATAGAACAATGAGTCCTCAGATTTCTGTACAACTTGCCGCAATTAAAAAGTCTAAATTTAACGATAGAATATTAATGTTAGGTGGAGAAGCACCTACTGTAGCAGTTTCGGCAGACTTTAACAATGTTTTTCTAAGTAGAAAACATTATCTAAATGAAGATGGCTCTCCTCAGGACGGTATAGGTTGGGCATCTCCAACTTTTTACTTTAACTTTAGTGCTCCTTTTACAATACTAGAACAAGAACATGGCATACATATTATTAAAGATCCATTTTTGCTAACACCAGAAATTTTATATGCTGGGTATTATCAAAACAAGTACGCTATTGAATCATTTGGTAAAGTAATAGAAGTTACTACTGGTGTAAAAACTAATGTAGAAGTATACAAACAAATGTATTACAAGTCTTTTGAAGAATTTGATTACATATTTCCTATTTCAAAACGCACAGGATTCGAAAACTTAAAATTCCACTTAGCATCACAAACTGGCAATTACGATGAATTTGATGAACGTTACAGAATACCATTGTATAATGTAGCAAGAGAATCAACTTGGTACAATCCTAGTGTACTAGATCAAGGAAGATCGCCTAGTGCAAAAGCATCTAAAATTAGTAGGTTAACTAAATTTGAAGGCATTGACCCGACTGAGTTAGAAGATATAATACTTAATAGTGTTAGAGAAGTTGAACCTAAAGCCTGTAACATTTATCAATTTGACTGGTAATGATTCACATTTACATAACAGGGCAGATAGCAAATAAAAAGAAAGTAGAGCAATATTGTGTAGACTGCTTGCATCATTTCTTTAAAGGTAGGTTAAAACGTGACATTGATGTTGAAGTTCGTATAACAAAAAGACTTAGCGATAATAGTCACGGAGGATGTTATGGCGACTCTAGCAATATTATTGTAGAGTTAGCAAAAGGACTAGAAATTAATGGTGTATACAAAGTAGCACCGTATAAAGAAGTGCTAGTTACTTTAGCACATGAACTAGTACATGTTAAACAGCATATCAGAAAAAAGTATACAAAGCAAACGGTTGCCCACCTGTCTGAATCAGAGAATGAAGCTTACTATTTAGAGTATGTGTTGTACGACAAGTACTGGAATTAATCTAATTTAGAAACCCAATTTAATTTAACACCACGTCTGACTAATTCGTTACGACATTTTTGTTTGGCTTTAGGCTTTATATTATGATCATTTATAGCTTCAATTAATGTTTCTTTTGATTGATTCTTTATATAGAAATGTTCGTGAACCGACCTACTTGATGACCTTCCTGTTACTGGATCTTTGATCCATTTACGTCCACTTGGTTTGAATTTTACTGGCATGATAATATATTAAATTTAACACTTAAAATTAATTTCTTAAGCAACTGTATTTATCCGCAACTTAAAGCTATACATAACTTTTTATGAACACCATGATAAATATTGGTATATAATATTACATTATCAAAGGATTTAAAAATGTCAAAAACCCCTTATGAAATTAGGTTAGATTTAGTAAAAGAAGCAAAAGAAATATTACAAGCTAAAGCAAAGAATCCAGAAGATATGCCAACCACTGACGAAGTTCTTAGAGAAGCAGAACGGTTAAATGAATTTGTATCTAAAAAGCCATTCGGCGAAAGATAAAACTATCCAAAAAGTTACCACTCGTGTAACTGCTAAACTATAAATAAAAAGAAGAAAGATGTATAGGCTCGGATAGCTCAGTTGGCAGAGCAGTTGATTTGTAATCAACAGGTCGTAGGTTCGAATCCTATTCCGAGCTCCACAATTTGGGGGCTGTAGCTCAGTTGGGAGAGCGCCACGTTTGCAACGTGGATGTCGTAGGTTCGATCCCTATCAGCTCCACCAGGTACTATTTGAGATATTATATGAAGCCAGACTCACCGTTAGTAAACTATTCTTGTTATCCTTATCTTGCATCAACTGAACAAGAAAAAATTGGTAATGATAGAACAGGACTAGTGCAGTATAAAATAAACAGCGCCGGGTTTAGAGGCAAAGACTTTGAAAATATTGACTTAATAACATTAGGATGTAGTATTACATTCGGTATTGGTGTTGATCAGGATAAAACTTGGCCTTATAGACTTGCTGAAAAAGGAAATCTTACCGTTGCTAATTTATCTAAGCCAGCAGGTAGTCCTGACACATGTTTTAGATTTGCTTCATATTGGATACCAGAGCTAAAGCCAAAGTATGTAGTTTATTTACAACCGCCTCCAGGCAGACTTGAGATATTAAAGTCTGACCTCTTCCAAAGAGTGCAAGGACAACTAACTATTAACAACACAGGAGTTATTGATAAAAGATTATACAGCATGTACAATGCATGGATTAGAAATAAAATAAATAATGACTTAAACTATCAAAAAAATAAACTTGCTATAGCACAACTTTGCACAAATAACAACATAGAATTTCTTTCGTATACATTAGAAGGCTGGGATTTTAAAAACGATCTTGCTCATGATGATGTCCACCCTGGCCCTGCGGCTAATGAACGATTTGCAACAATCGTTTATAGTGATCTAGATACCAGAATATAGCAGATATGCGACAACCGAAGCGTAAATACAATTAACAATTACATTAAGGTATTCAATAATAAATATGGCAAATAAGAAGACACATAAACAACCACAAGAAGCAACAGACGAAGTAATGCACAAACTGTTAGATCAAAAAATTGAGATACCAGTAGGTCTTCTTAGGAAAAAGCATATCTTTATTGCAACACCTTGTTATGGTGGGCAACTTGGCGAACCATACTTTAGAAGTATGATGAAACTTGCTATAATGTGTAACAAGTACGATATACCATACACCATTAGTACACTAGCAAACGAGAGTTTAATAACTAGAGGCAGAAATACACTGGTTAGTTTCTTTATGGAAAATAAAGATGCTACACATTTATTTTTTGTAGATGCTGATATTGAATTTGAACCTGAAGATATGTTAAGAATGGTTGCATACGATAAGCCTGTTATAGTTGGTGCTTATCCTAAGAAAGCAGTTAATTGGGAAAGTATTATTGGCGCCGCAAGGGCAAACCTAGATGAAACATCACAAACAATTGAAGGGCATAGTTCGAACTATGTTGTAAACTTTGACTTTATAAAAGATGAGAAAGGCAACAAAACTCCGCAAGTGCAAATACAAGACAATTTAGTTAAACTTAAAGACGCTGGAACAGGCTTTATGTGTATTAAGAAAGATGTTATTCAGCAGATGTTTGACAAGCATACCGAGTTAAGTTATGCAAACGACATTAATGTAGACCAGAAGTTTGAGCAATACATGTATGCATTGTTTGATACAATGATTGATCCAGACACTAGACGTTACTTGTCAGAAGACTACACATTTTGTAGACGTTGGCAAAAAATGGGTGGCGAGGTTTGGTTAGATCCAAGAACTGCACTTAATCATATTGGACATTATACGTTCCGTGGCAACATTAGAAAATTATTAACTGGAGATCCTGTATAATGGCTGAAGAAGTAAAAGAGATTCATAGCAAGATAGACAAAACTGTTATATCAGTGTTACTACCTACTAGAGGAAGAACTGATCTATTAAAGAAGAGTTTAGAAAGTCTAATTAGTCATGCAAATGATCCAACTAGAATAGAAATTTTATTAGGACTCGATGACGATGACGAAGAAGTACGACCTTTTATTGAACAAGAGATTGCTCCTTACTTGCAAGAGCAAGGTGTTGAATGTAGAGCAAATATTTTTGAACCACTAGGTTATTCAAAGTTGCATGTATATGTAAACACACTGGCTTCATCTGCTACAGGGCAATGGTTATTCTTTTGGAATGATGATGCACTAATGGAAACACAAGGTTGGGACGACCAAATTGAAAGCAAAAATGGTCAATTCAAATTGTTTGCTCCACATGATAATCATGCAGGACATCCTTATGCTATACTTCCTATTATTCCAATGGATTGGTTTAGATTAATGGATCATTTAAGTATGAATTCTCAGAATGATGCTTGGTTAAGCCATGTTGCTTACATGTTAGATATATTTGAAAGAATTGATATTAACTTTCTACATGATCGTGCAGACTTAACAGGTAACAACGATGATGAAACATTCAAGGCTAGGTCATACTCAGAAGGTAATCCATCGGATCCGGCAGACTTTGGACATGCAGACATGCAAAATTCTAGAGTTAGAACTGCATACAAAATTGCATGGTATCTGGACAAAATAGGACAACATTCAGACTGGTGGGATAATGTACAAGCAGGTACGCAAGATCCGTTTGAAAAAATGATATTCCCAGACGGTGTTAAAGGTGCCGGACAATTAGACGCAGGCGCCGATGTTATTCCCGATGATGTAGTTCTAGAGTTATAATGCGAATATTGTCATTCGGTGACAGTTACACTTATGGTACTGGAATGGAAGATTGCAATAGCAATAGAAACCCGGCACCAAGTTTATTTGCATATCCACAACTATTAGCAAACTCTTTTAAATGTAGTACATTAAATCTAGGATCACCTGGTTCCAGCAATAAACAAATTTGGAACACTATTTTACAATCTAAAATAAACAAAGGTGATATTGTAACAATAATGTGGTCGTCAGCTCAACGAACTTGTATTATTAACACTCCTCAAGAAGATCCTTCTACTACAGATAAGTGGCGCATAGCAGAACATGTGTCAGGTCGATTCTATACAGAACATACAACAGCAGTAGCTAGTTGGCTAGATAACGATATAAGTAAAGCATACTTTGAGCATGTATATGATCCTATCGATGCTGATATAATTATGAACTTGTTTATATCTCACGCAGACTTTTATCTAAAAAGTATAGGTGTTATACAAGTTATACATGCTGTAATACCGGATACAATCATGATAAAACCCTTTTGGAACGACAATATAAAGTTGTTAACATGGAAGCCTACAGACAGAACACCAGATGGACATGCTGGCATCCAGTCACATAAAGCATTCACTAAAATCCTAGCAAGACAGATAACAAATAATACTTGACAAATGCTGTAAAGCCTGTATAATATACTTTTTATAGGAGTATCCGTATGGCTACACATGCAATGATTGACATCGAGACATTAGGCACAGAGCCTGATGCTGTTATACTCTCAGTAGGTGCAGTTAAGTTTGATCCGTATAACAGTATAGAACCTCACACAAAGCAACTGTGGCGCCCTACAGTAGACGTACAGACTGAAGATGGACGTAGTGTACTAGAAAGTACATTAGAATGGTGGGCAAAACAGCCTCAACATATCCAAGACGAAGCATTTTCAGATGAGGACAGGATACCGTTAAGTGACTTTGCGGCACAATTAAACAAGTATCTAGTTGGTTGTGATAAAATTTGGTGTCAAGGTCCTCAGTTTGATATGGTTATTTTAGAGAACTTGTTTACTCAGTTTAAATATCACAAAGGTTGGGCATTTTGGCAAATAATGGATTGTAGAACAGTATTCAATATGATGCCATCAGATCCACGTAAAGCAATTCAGCAAAACTTACATAGTGCAGATGCTGATGCTTACTACCAAGCAGTCTGTGTACAACAATCATACAAGCACTTTAACATATTACAATAAGTCAATGAATAATTCGGAGCAATGGAGAAAGAACTCCGATGAATGGGTCAAGACCATGGAAGCATCAAGAATTAAAAAGGAAGAATACAACAAGTATCGTATCACCACAAATGACCCATTATCCTACAGAGATTGGTTAGCCATGGGAGAAATATCATGAGCCAATACACTGATAAAATAAATCAGATAGCAGAAGACTTTGCAATGCTAGAAGTATATGAAAACATAAATGCATTAGAAGGCAGAGACGGTATGCTTATATTACATTTCAACCACGGCGGTAAGAAAATAGAATTTAGAACAGACTCTGTGTACGAAGGAACTGAAGGCAAAGCAGGTGAAACTATTATATTGCCAGCCACAGATACTTACTATATTACACTGAAAGAAAAGTACACTTCGGCAACTTGGGGACACATATTAGGCAAGTGGTGGAAGAAGATTAAGCAAATAAAAGCTCCATCGACATTCTTTGGAGATTGAAAATAATGATAAGTAGTAATACAATATACTTTTTAAAGTTGAGAGGTTATACATGGAACCATATATAATAATACTTCCTTACATAATAGGAACATTGATAGGTTTGTATTTTGGATTTAAAAGTGGTGTCAGGACAGGTTCTGAGAACACTATTGATGCATTAATGCAACGAGGTTTTTTGAAATACAAGGAGACAGCTGAAGGGCTTATTGAATTTATCAAGGTAAAATAAATGCTTTTTAAACTATTTGGAAAACAAAACGGTAAGATACACACTACTATTTTTATGATAGCAAGTTTACTGTTTGCATACTTTACAGTTTTCCACTTCACACTTACAGAGTGGTTAACACTATTTGTAGGTGCTACAATATTTACAGGTTTTACTACTTCTGGCTTCTTACATAGGTATTGTTCTCATAGAAGTTGGAAAATGCCTAGATGGTTAGAAGTATTCTTATTAGGCAGTACCACAGCATTACTTAATCAACCTGCAATGGGTTGGGCGGCTGTACATTTATCTCATCACGTTCACACAGATAAAGAAGGCGACCCTCATGGTCATATGCATAGTATATGGGATAACTTCTGTGTGTTTAACAAAGTGCCGCCAATAAGACACATACCTCGTTGGATGCTTAGAGATAGGTTATATGCTAAACAAACCAAATACTATTGGGAAACAGCAATTACTTTACAAGTGATTGTATCATACTTTTTAAGTTGGCAAGTAATGGTATCTCTAATTTCTATATCGTATCTTTACCAAGTAGGACTTAATTTAGTAGGGCACTCAACAGAATTAAAGCCACGCAATAGTTCACTACTTGCTATACCTTGGATGGGTGAATTATACCATGCAAATCATCACTGGAATCCAGGTGATGCTAGGTTTGGATTACTAGATGGCACCTATTATTTCATGATAAAATGGGCAGAAATGCTAGTTCCGAGCCAAAAAACCGTTAAGAAATCTTAAAAACCTACTAAAATCAACGGTCTACACCTTACGAAAACGGTTGACAAATTGCCAATATTTGCTATAATAGTTGTATAAATTAAATAAAGAAGGCAATTTATGTACAACATTTACCAAATCAAACTAAGCGAAGAAGTATACAACTTTGTTAACGGTCCAGAAGGCGGACACACAAAGACTTCTGAAAAGTACCCAGAGTACAATGCTCATATGGAAGTAATGCATAAAGGTTCAGAAGGATTTACTACTGATATGTTTGAGCATTACACTAAGGTATGTGAAGTTGCTAACTTTGAAGGTCCAGTTAATAGCGAATTAGAAGAAGTATTCAAAATCCTAAATGGTTACTACTACAACGAAGACACAGACACAGACGAAACGTTTGATGCTTTCGTTAGTGGCTTTAAGATGAAGACTTACTTAAACAAGAAGACTAAAGAAGTGAGTGAATATAGAGACATGCATTCACTATCAGTTGGTGACATTGTTGAAGACACTTCAACTGGCGAGTTCAACATTGTAGATGGTATGGGCTTTGCACAAATTCAAATAAATAATTTAGAAGTTGCATAACATGAAAGAAAGAGCAATACTATTTGCCACTGAGGCACACGGAAGCCAAGTACGAAAGTACTGTGGTTCTCCGTATATCACTCATCCTATCGCAGTATCAGAGATTGTTGAATCAGTTGATCATACTGAAGAAATGGTAGTGGCGGCTATATTGCATGATGTTGTTGAAGATACTGAAGTAACAATTGATGAGATTACTAAAGAGTTTGGACCTGATGTTGCAGAGCTTGTTTATTTTTTAACAGACATCTCTGTTTTAGAAGATGGCAACAGAGCACACAGAAAGCAATTAGATGCTGAGCACAATGCTAAAGGTCCAGCTGGAGCACAAACTGTTAAGGTTGCTGATTTAATTCATAACAGTTCAGACATATCTGTACAAGATCCTAGGTTTTGGAAAACATACAAAATTGAGAAGTTGCACACTTTGAGCTTGTTGGATAAAGCAGACCCTTCACTTAAAGCAAGAGCAAGAGCACAAATTATGGATGTAAAGTAATGAGCAAACAATTTGATCCTAAGGAATTAGAAAATAGTAAACGAATCTATAAATCGGCAACACCAAAGCAAGATTTAAGTTGGTATGTTAAATGGTGTGCAAGTGCCTTCATATTAATAGCTGTAGTGGCAAGAAGCGCCGGCATAGAATACCATATGATTGATGTATGGTTTAGTTTAGTAGGAACAATGGGCTGGCTCACAGTTGGCTTACTTTGGAAAGACAGGGCATTAATTATGCTTAATGCTGTTATTGTCACTGTATTAGCACAATCAATTGTGCGGGGTTTAGTAGGTTTAGTATGATCGATATATTACAAGAAGTAACTGATTGGGGAAATTATTCTGTTAGTAATGGCATTTATCATGTTAACGGTGCTGGACAGTTAGTAGCATATAAACCGCTAGTAGGCGACTTAAAAACATTTAAGAATCCTTTAAAGCAGTTTAGCAAGAGCAGACGTAAGTTCGTTAAACTCGGTGAACGAGAAGAAGGACTTGCGGCTGGTGTTGTTACAGTACAAGGTTCAAATGGTAAAGTATATACTATTGATGACGGAAAATGTTCATGTCCTGGATTCACGTTTAGAGGCAATTGTAAACACATCAAATAAATAGTAGTATGGAAAACATTATGTTAGTCGAACCAAACCATCAATCGTTACACATTAGATCAGATATAGATCCTTTTAGTGCGACTGATGTAGTTTGGCATGATAGACAAACAGAAATGTTACAACTTATGAAAGATAGGTTTGGCATAGGACTAGCGGCTCCACAATTAGGTGCTAGTTACAGAATGTTTGTAATGAATCATAGAACAATTGGCGACATGGGAGTTTATAATCCTGAGATTATTTCTCAATCTGAAGAAACAATTTGTCAAGAAGAAGGTTGTTTAACGTTTCCATTACTATTTTTTATGGTAACAAGACCGGCAACATGCGTTGTTAAGTTTCAGGACTGCTTTCAAAAAGAACACACATTAGAGCTAGACGGTACAGACGCACAATGTTTTCAACACGAATTCGATCACTTAGAAGGTAAATTATTTTTAGAATATGCAAGTGATATGAAATTGCAAAGAGCAATGAAGAAACGTGAAAAGCGAGTTAAACAAATAATGAAGATGCAAAAATGACAAAAACAGTAGAACAAATAAACGAAATGATCAGTACAAGTGATGCAATATTATTCATGAAAGGCACACCTCATAAACCAGAATGTGGCTTTAGTGCTAAAGTAGTACAAGCACTTATAGAAGTCGGCAAGCCATTTAGTTATGTAGATATATTAGCAGACCCTGAAATTAGAGCAACACTTCCTAGTGTTAGTGATTGGCCTACATTCCCGCAACTGTTTGTTAAGGGAGAGTTAGTTGGTGGATGTGATATTATTACAGAGATGCACCAAAACAATGAACTAGCACCTATGTTCGAGTAGGTAGCGTATGGAATATCCGTTCTTTGTTAATAACTTTGACAGGGTTAAAAACCACAAGATACAGTTCCCGGCAGTAAGCAAGATATTTGAACATCCTGTTTCTTTTTGGTATGGCGAACGTAACGGTAAAGGTTGCAAAGATCTACACAAAGGTATAAATCGTTTACTAACAAGATCCTTACCACAACTACCTGTATTTGTTATATACAATTTGCCTTCACGAGATATGGGGCATTACAGTAAAGGTGGTGCAAGTGGTGAAGAAGATTATATAGATTTCTTATTTCAGTTCTGTAACGGGATTGGGGAACATAGTCCTATAGTTATATTTGAGCCTGATGCATTACCTCATAGCACTTTAATGGACAAAGAAGATAGAGAGTTTCGTATTAAGCTCATGAAACACGGTCTCGAAGTACTAACAACACATAGTAATGCTATTGTTTATGTTGATATAGGCCACAGCAATTGGCTGGAACCTGATGTTGCAGGCAAGTTAATTAACTCTGTTACTAATAAGCATGTACGTGGATTTAGTGTTAATGTAAGTAACTTTAGAAGTACGGAAGAGAGTGTTAAATGGGCTCTTAGACTTACAGAGAACACGTCTAACAAGCGTTTTGTTATCGATACTAGTCGTAATGGCAACGGACCCTATGGAAACGACTGGTGTAATCCTCCGGGAAGAGCATTAGGCATTCCGCCTACTTGTGATACAGATATAGATAAATGTGATGCGTTTCTTTGGGTTAAAATACCTGGGGAATCAGATGGTACAGGTAACGGTGGTCCAAGGGCTGGGAAGTTTTGGGCTGAATACGGAAGTGAGTTAGTTCTTAATAAAAAAGATTAACTAACGCCTGAAGGGTCTAAGTCATCAGTATCATTATCGATAACTTCAACTGAATCACTATCTGAATCTGCTATGTCTTCACCTGGCGGTACTTCTAAAGCATTTTCTAAGTAATGTTTAGCATCACTGATATATGTGCTTGCTTTGGTTAACTTGGCTTGCCACCAATGTGGGAAGTCAGAGTCTGGAAGTTCGTCTAACATTTTATATAGTTCTACACAGTATGAACCCATCTGGAATAAGTCTCTTTTAATCATGTCTCTTTCGTTATCTATATGACCTACTGCTAATTTTTCATCACTACCTTCATCATCTTCTGCAAGTTTATATGTATCAAGTAATGTAGTTGAACGAGGTTGTTCAATTATTGTAGGCTTATTAACTAACTTTGTAGTCTTGATACCAGCTAACTGTTGTAGTTTTTCTATTTCGTTCATTTTATAATCCTGCTAGTTTTCTAAGCTCGGCTACTGTTTCTGCTAGAGCGTTATCAATTGCTAAATCTAATCCTTCAGTTGTCTCAGGTTCTAGCTTTTTAACGACGCCCGCCATTCCTGGTAAGTTTGGTTGA
>Ga0209091_10000179_pt1 | contig 62227 bp, 60 predicted proteins | sample ArcticOcean_MG_C_6_FD_187438 | JGI IMG/M metagenome (GOLD analysis project Ga0209091, IMG submission 187438) | Marine microbial communities from western Arctic Ocean - ArcticOcean_MG_CB8_128 (SPAdes) (version 2) | ecosystem: Environmental > Aquatic > Marine > Oceanic | place: Arctic Ocean...
TTTCCAGTATCCCTAAGAAAATCTATAAGATTAATTTTTGATAACCAATTAGAATTATTAATTATTTTTGCTGGATTGGTTTTATTATCAAAATCTAAAAATTTTTCTAGTTGTGATTTAATACCTGACAAATTTTCTTCTATTTGATCATTTGTAAGCAATTTTCTTTCATCGGCTTTTCCTGAAGGATCACCTATCATTCCTGTTGCACCTCCGACAATAACAATCGGATTATGTCCATAGTTTTGCAGTCTTTGTAACCCTAAAATAGGTATTAGATTCCCAATATGAAGACTTTTAGCGGTAGGGTCAAAGCCGTTATAACATGTTATTTTTTCTTTTATTAGTAAAGAATCTGCATCAGGAGTAAAATCTTTTAAGTATTCTCTCCATTTAAATTCTTCTATAACATTATTGAATTTATTATTCATTTTCTTTATTTAAAATATTCTTTATTTTTATGATATCTTTTTTCATTTGATTTTTAAGGATTTCTAAAGATCCAAAATCAACTTGATCTCGTACTTTATCTATAATTAATACTTCAATGATCTCATCATATATGTTTTCTTTGAAATCAATTATGAAAACTTCAATTTTATGTGATAAATCATCTTTTATGGTCGGTCTATTACCTATTGATAAGGCACCTTCAAGTAGTTTTTTTTCTCCTAATCTGACATAGCATGCATAAATACCATCTGATGGGAGTTGAATTTTTTCTTCTAATTTAATATTTGCTGTGGGGAATCCTATAGTTCTACCAATTTGATCTCCTTTTTCAACTTTACCAGTTAAAATATAATTTTCTCCAAGATAATCATTAGCATTTATTATTTCACCCTGTTGAAGTAAATTAGAAATTTTAGAAGATGAGATGGTTTTTTTTTGAATATTTTTCATATTTATAAAATGAACATTTACGCCTAATGTTTCACAAAGTGATTTTAATTTATCTCCAGATATTTGATCAGATCCTATCTTCGTATTTAGACTTACAACCATACTTTTAATATTGGCAAATTTTAATAATTTTTTTAAAAAAAATTCAGCAGGTAATTTTTTCAATTCTTGATTAAACTCTAATGGAAAAACAAAATCTATCCCTAAATCATTGATTTTATTTATTCTGTGAGACAGTGTAGATAAGTATGGCCTAAAATAATTTTCATTTATAATTTCTCTAGGTCTTTTTTTAAAAATTAATGATAAAGATTTTAAATCTCTTTCTTTAGATAAAGATATTAAACTATTAAAAAGTGATACATGTCCTTTATGTACTCCATCAAAAGTACCTATACAAAAAGCTGTTTTATTTTTACCAACTATTTTTGAAAGTTCAATTAATTGTTGTTCAAAATTGTTGTTCATTTATTCTTTTATAAAATTGTCTGAATTTATTTTCCTAAAGTTTCATTAGCCTCTAGTATAATTTCTTCGGTTTTTTCCCATCCAACGCATTTATCAGTTATTGAAACTCCATATTGAAGTTTTGATAAATCGTCTTCTAAAGATTGTCCACCTGGATTAATGTTACTTTCTAGCATAATACCAATAATTTTACTGTTACCATTTACTTTTTGGCTAATTACATCATTAAATACAATTGGCTGTCTATTGTGATCTTTATTTGAATTACCGTGCGAACAATCTACTACGATATTAGGTTTTAAGCCACTTTTTTCTAATAATTCTTGAGCACTTTTAACAGATTCTTCATCATAATTTGTTCCAGTAGCTCCTCCTCTAAGAATAACATGATTTGCATCATTTCCTTTTGTTGTAACAACTGAAGTTTTACCTTCATTATCAATACCAAGAAATGCATGTTCACCTTGGCAAGCAATCATGGCATCTATTGCAAGTTGAACTGATCCTCCTGTGCCATTTTTAAAACCTATCGGCATTGATAAACCACTTGCCATTTGTCTATGAGTTTGACTCTCCGTGGTTCTTGCTCCAATTGCTCCCCATGATACAAAGTCACCTATGTATTGAGGAGTAAAAGGGTCTAAAAATTCTGTTGCTGTTGGTAAGCCTATTTCTGTAACTTCAGACAAAATTTGTCTACCAAGCCTTATACCTTTTGAGATGTTAAAAGTACCATTTAGATCAGGATCGTTAATTAGGCCTTTCCAACCTATAGTCGTTCGAGGTTTTTCAAAATATACTCTCATAACTATATAAATATTTTCTTTGACTTTTTCTGAGAGCTCCATTAATTTTTTTGCATATTCAATTCCTGCTTTTGGATCATGTATTGAACATGGGCCAACTAATAAAAGTAATCTTTTATCTTTCCCTTTTATAATTTCTTCAATTATAGTTCTAGATTTTTTAACTAATGAAGTCTGACTTTCTGATGCAGGGATCTCATTAATATATGAATCTGGTGATGGTAGATTGGTTATTTCTTTAATATTGAGATTTTGTATGTTTTTCATGTTTTCCTTTATATGATTTTTGATTTATTTATAAATTAATAAAAAAAAGGCTCTTTCAGAGAGCCTTTAGATAATTTATGTAAAATATATACACACTAAAAAGACTCAATATGCCTAAAATAATAATATGTGTAATTTTTTTTATTCATTTAATTTTACCTTTTATCAAGTCTAACTTAATTTTTTTAAATTTGCTTAACTTAAAGATCTGTTCTTAAATTTGTTGCCTTGTTCAAATATACATGTTTTATATCATTTTGGTTAAAATTTGTATTCCAATGAATCAATATTCTTATACAAAGTTTTAATCCATTAGGGTTGTTAATTTCATGCATATTTAATAACGGAACAGTATTTAAAGATAGAATTTCTCTGGCAGCAACAGCCGGAAATTCAGAATTAACATCAATCGTGGTTGTAAATATTATAGAAGCAATATCTTCTGAATTTATATCATTTACAGATAAAATTTCATTGAGAAGATTTGATGTTTCTTTTATTATTTCTTCTTTAGTATTTTCTTTGACTGTTGTGGCACCACGAACACCTCTTACGAGCATTACTACCTCTTTTTTACTACTATTTACTATTCATAACTATTTAATTAAACTTGAAATAAAGCTTTCAGCTGTTTTAATAATATTACCATTTCTATTATTTTTTAACTGGTTTATTAAAGCAGACCCAACTATAGCTGCATCAGCAAATTCTCCAATATTATTTACGTCCGATTTGCTTGAAACTCCAAAACCAACTGCAACTGGCGTATCAGTGTGATTTTTAACAGAATTTACTAAATTTTTAACTCTATCAAATGTAATTTCTCTTTCTCCTGTAACTCCAAGAGAAGAAACGCAATAAATAAACCCTGAAGCGATTTTACAAGCCTTTTCTATTATTGGTTTTGGGGAATTTATTGATAATAATGGGATATAAGAGATATTATTTTTAATTGTTTCATTTATCAAAGGTTCAGCTTCATAAATAGGTAAATCTGCAACAATAAGACCATTTACCCCTGCAGCATTTGAGTCTCTGCAGAACATTTTTAAATCATAGGCCAAAATATTATTATAATATCCCATAAGTACTACAGGAATAGTTAGACCTTTTAATCTTGCCTGTTTTACTATTTCTATGCATATGTTTGTATTTATTCCATTTTTTATAGCTATATTACTTGAATATTGTATAGTTAAGCCTTCTGCTAAGGGGTCACTATTTGGCATTCCTATTTCAATTACACTTGCACCAGAATTTTCTATAGCAATTAGCAATTCTATAAAGTTTTCAACATTTGGATATCCGCACGTAATAAAAGGTATAATTGATGTTTTATTGTCAGCGTTAATTTTTTCTGAAATCAAAATAAACTCCTTTTCTATTATTATAATGTTTGTGACGTAATAATGAGTGCTAAAAGGTTATGTAAAGTATGTATGGTGATTGATGGTAATAAACTTTTTGTTTTTATCCTTATTATAGATAATGCTACACCTAGTATAGTTGCAGGGACAATTGCAGAAGGTTGTAAGTGTATAACTCCAAAAATTAATGAATTGATAATTACCGCAAATATAATATTTGATTTATCTCTAATAACTTTATATAAATAACCTCTAAATATTACTTCTTCGCAAAATGGTGCAATTATGCATGCTATAAAAAAAATAAACAAATAATTATTATTCAGAGAATTGAATATTTCTTTAGTATAGTTAGTGCTTTTAAATATCTCTAAATCAAAATATTCAATTATCAGTCCCCATAGAATTAATATTGGCCAAGCTAAAAAATATATACCAAAATACCTTATTTTTTTTATAGAAATTAGATTTAGCCCCAGCCAATTTTTTACATTTACATCATATCTTTTAATGATTTGAAAAATTATATATATTGCTCCAATATCTACTAATAAAACTTCTAAAATAGTACTTATAATACTTGATTGAATAAAAAATTTAATTATTCCAAGAAAAACAACAAAAGAAACTAAGATATATATCGGATAATTAGAAATCTTGATTTTATTAGCACTAAAAATTGAAACTTTATAAAACAAAATTATAAACATCGAAAATAACAAAGTGCTAATTATATTATTTTGTGTAATGAATATAAAATCTAATAATTTAGAAATATATTGATCTAAGAAAAAATTAAAAAGAAGTAAAAAAATAAAAAATAATAAATCTAAAATTGGATTGTATCTATCTGTTCTAGTTATAACTGATTCCATGTAACTTCTCCAAATAAAATACTTTTAAAATTAAAGCTTTCAAATTCCTTTTTTGACTGTTCTATAGAAATAGATTTTCCATGTCCAGGGAAAATTATAGTTTCGTTAGGAAGGGTATAAATATTTTTTGTTATAGAATTATAAATTTTATTAAAACTTTTTGAATCAACTGTTTTTCCTGGACCACCAGGGAATAATGTATCTCCAGTAAATAAAAACTTTTTATCATCAATTTCTAAATATAAACAAATAGAACCTGCAGTGTGACCTGGGGTATAAATTATTACTAATTCTAAATCTTCATTAATGATTTTCTTTGATCTTTTAAGTTTTGTGATTTTACCTGAATAATTTAGATATTTAGAATCTTCTAAACCTATTGAAATATTTATCTCCCCTAATCTTTTTTTTGCAAAGTCTACCCCTTCAATGTGGTCATAATGTCCATGAGTTATTATAGCTTTTATTGTATCTATATTTTTAGATTTATCTAATTTATTTTTAGGGATTGCATTTATTAACTCTTTAGGATTATCAGGAATATCAATTATGATTGTATGATGTGTAGTTTTAGAAATTAATAAATATGAGTTGTTTTCTAGCGATCCTGAAATAAAAGACTCTATTTTAAAAGTTTGATTTTCAAAAATAATCATGAAGATTGAGGTTCAGGGAATCCTTTTTTGGGCTTATATTTCACTGAGTCATTTTCTTGATCAGTAATTTTGGTTTCCGGATTATTAAAAGAAATTTCTTTTCCTTCCATAAGATCTTTAAATTGATCAGCATCTAAAGTTTCATATTTTAATAGAGCTTCAGCTAAAAAATCTAATTGCTTATTTTGTTTCTTTAGAATTTTATTTGCATTATTCGTTCCATCTGTTAGTAGTAATGAAATTTCTTTATCTATCTTTACTGCAGTTTCCTCTGAATAATCTTGTTCATCACCTTGTCCTCTTCCAAGAAAAATAGCCTGTTGCTTTTTACCATAAGCTCTTTGAGGTAACCCTGGAATCATTCCATAGGTCATAACCATTTCTTTTGCAATTTTAGTTGCTTGTTCAAAGTCATTGGATGCTCCAGTTGTAACAACACCATCATGAGTAATAACTTCAGCTTCTCTTCCTCCCATTAAAGATGCAATCATAGCTTCTAACTCTGTTTTTGTCATCAAAGATTGATCTTCTTGTTCAAATCTAGTAAATCCTCCAGCATGTCCTCTAGAAACAATAGTTATTTTTCCGACTTTCTTTCCTTCAGGCATAAAATAAGAAACAACAGCATGCCCAGCTTCATGATATGCAACTAAGTTTCTTTCTTTTTCACTAATAACCTTAGATTTTCTTGCAGGCCCCATTGAAACTCTATCAATAGCTTCAGTTAAATCAGCTAGATGAATAATTTTAGCTCCCTTTCTAGCAGCTAGAAGAGCAGATTCATTTACCAAATTTGCTAAGTCTGCACCTGAAAAACCAGGTGTTTGCTTTGCTATAGTTCCCATATCAACATTTTTATGGATAGGCTTACCTTTAGAGTGCACGCCTAATATTTCTGTTCTACCAGCAACATCTGGGTTATCTATGGTGACTCTTCTGTCAAATCTACCAGGTCTTAAAAGTGCAGGGTCTAATATATCTGCTCTATTTGTAGCGGCAATTACAATAACATTATTGGTTACTTCAAAACCATCCATTTCAACTAAAATTTGATTAAGAGTTTGTTCTCTTTCATCGTGTCCTCCTCCAAGTCCTGCCCCTCTGTGCCTACCCACAGCATCAATTTCATCAACAAAAATAATGCATGGAGAATGTCTTTTTGCTTGACTAAATAAATCTCTAACTCTTGAAGCTCCTACTCCTACAAACATTTCCACAAATTCAGAACCTGATATTGAGAAAAAGGGAACACCTGCTTCACCAGCTACAGCTCTTGCAAGAAGAGTTTTTCCTGTTCCTGGAGGACCGACAAGAAGCACCCCTGAAGGTATTTTTGCTCCAATTGAAGTAAATCTTTCAGGAAATTTTAAAAATTCTACAACTTCTTCAAGTTCTTCTTTTGCTTCTGGCAAGCCAGCTACATCAAAAAAAGTTACATTAGCTTTAGTGCCAACGAACATCTTTGCTTTACTTTTTCCAAAGCTCATAGCACCACCGCCTCCACCTTGAGCCTGTTTCATTATAAAAAATAAAAAACCGAACATTAAAATAAATGGTAATAACCCAATTAGAATTGAGAATACTGTACTTATGCCCCCTCCATTATTAACTACTACTGAATATGCTGAAGGATCAATTCCTGAAGCAGACATTATTTCATAGACACTTGTCCCAGGCTCTTTACTAGCATTATAAAATTCTCCATTTTTTGAGTATGTTAGCTTATCTCCACTTACTTCAATGTTAACCGGAGATGCAGTTCCTTCTGAACTTTTGGAAATTCTTACTAAATGTCCCAGGTCTTTTTCTTGTGAACTTTCAAATGAATTTCCTAAGAAAAAATAAAAGGCAGCCACTAAAAAAATACCTGCAATAATGTAAGTTATACTGTTGTTAAATAGTTTTTTGTTCATTTAATTTCTCAACTAAACTAAATTAGCTTTGTAGTTGTAGTAAAATCTTATCATAAAGTTAATGTTTTTTTTAATTTTTTTACAATTGATCAATATAAATATCATTAACTTTTTTTAATTTATATTTTCAAAGTAATAATATTTTTATTTTGAATAAATTTTAATAACTAAATAACTAAATAATGAAATACTTATGATAATATAGTTGAGTAAATTTTTATTTAAATAGTTATAATACGGGAGAATAAAATAGCCAAAGAATATAGAGTAAATCAGAGGATAAGAACTAACTCAGTGCGTCTGATTTCTGGTGATGATCAAACAAACTCTAAAATTTTGAAGACAAGCGAAGCTTTGCAGATGGCAGTTGAAAATGGATTGGATCTTGTTGAAGTTTCTCCAAACCAAGATCCTCCTGTTTGTCGCTTATTAGATTATGGAAAATTTAAATATAATATTTCAAAAAGAGATAAAAAGAATAAAGCTAAGACAACACAAACTCAAAGGGAAGTTAGACTAAGACCTGGGACTTCAAAAAATGATGTTGAACTTAAAATAAAAAAAGTTAGATCATTGCTTGATAGCGGATCTAAAGTTAGGGTTGCAGTAATGTTGAGAGGTAGAGAACAGGCTCACCCAGATTTTGCAATGAAAGTCTTAAGATCTGTTGCTGAAGGAGTTAAAGATATGGCTAAATTGGATAAAAGGCCATCAAATGAAGGAAGAACGTTGAGTTTAGTAGTTTCACCTGCGCTGCCTCAAGGTACAATGAAAAGTAAAGAAAAATAATCAGTCAGTTATAAAAAAAGTTATATAATAAGTAATATAGAGAAATATTATGCCTAAAATTAAAACAAATAAAGCAGCTAAAAAAAGATTTCATGTTACAGGAACAGGGAAGCTAGTAAGAACAAAAGGCCCTAAAAGTCATCTTAGAAGAAAAAAATCTAAGAGAGTAAAAAGATTATTGGGCGGCAAAGTTGCACTGGATTCTACAAGAATGTCACAAAAAATTAAAAATCTTATTTAGATTTAATATTCAACTAGGAGAAATATGTCTAGAGTAAAAGGTGGAATGACCACCAAAAGAAAACATAAAGCTATTCTAAGCCAAGTTAAAGGTCATAGAGGTGCAGCTCGTACTAGAGTTAGAGCTGCTAAAGAATCATTAACACATGCTCTGAATTATTCAACTAAACATAGACATCTAAAAAAGAGAACTATGAGAAGTTTATCAATCACTAGAATAAATGCAGCTACAAGACTACATGGTTTGTCATACTCTAAATTTATAAATCTTCTTACTGAGAAAAATATTATTATTGATAGAAAATCTTTGGCTGAATTAGCAATTAGAGAACCTCAAGGATTCACTTCTTTGATTGAACAGGTAAAAAAGTAATCTTTTTAAAAATCTAAAAAGTTTACTGAACTATCTATCATCACTGCTAACATCAGTAAAAATAAATATAGCAACGAATATTTATAAGTAGAAACAGCGTCGGATCTTTCTAGTGACTTATACAGTCTAAATGATTTATAAATAAGCAAAAATCCCAAAATTAAAGAACTAATCAAATAAATAGTTCCTAGTGAAGGCGACACAAGAATTGTTAAAGTTGTTATTAGAATTAGAAGAATACTATAAAGAAATATCTGCAAGGCAGCATTTTCTACTCCCTTAACTACAGGAAGCATTGGGATCTTAGCTTTTGCATAATCATCTTTAATCATTATTGCTAAAGCCCAGAAATGTGGAGGAGTCCAAAAGAAAATTATAACAAATAAATAAATTGCTTCTAATGTTATAGTATTGCTTACTGCTGCATAACCAACAAGAGGAGGAAAAGCACCAGCTGCACCTCCTACGACAATATTTTGAATCGTTCGTTTTTTTAGATACAAAGTATAAATAGCGACGTAAAAGAAACCTCCTCCTAAAGCAAGAAGTGCAGAAAGTAAATTATTTATAAAAAATAAACTTAAAAAAGAAATTATACCTAGAATTATTGCAAATAGTAGTGCATTTTTCTGAGAAATTATTCCCTCAGCAATGGGCCTGTGTTTTGTTCTCCCCATATTTTGATCGACTTCTTTTTCAAAATACATGTTTAAAGTAGCAGCTGAGCCAGAAGAGCAGTATCCACCTATAAGTAAACCAATGGTTTCTGTTATACCTGGAACACCTTGTTTAGCAAGAAATGCACCACTTATACTAGTAAATATAAGTAATGTTAAAACTCTAGGTTTAGTTAGTAAAAAATATTGATTGATTAATGATAATTTTGAATTAATTTTAAGATCTTTCTTGATTTCTTATAATAATTATAATTGAAAAAGAAATCATCCAAACTATAGTAGCTAATCCTAAATGAAGAGATCTAGACCAGACAGTAAATTCTGATAAAGGTATTGATGCGCCTATAATCGTTTGTAAAATTCCACTTATTAGTAAAATGACCCCAATTTTACCCAAGATTGAAGAAGCCTTAAATCTTATCAATTTTATGGATAATCTAAACAAATACAACAACAAAGCTAATGAAATCACTCTATGAGTCATATGTATCCACTGGTTAGTATATTTTGGAATTATATACTCGCTACAAAGCGGCCATTTGTAGCAAACGGCTCCGGCTCCTTGCCAAACAGCATAAGCGCCAGAAAGAAGAGATGAAATAGCTAACAAGGCTGTTATATAGACCATGATTTTAATGTTATTAGGGATTTTTTTTTGAGGGCTATTTGTTTCTATAATAAATCCGGCTACCATTAATGCAGCAACAGCTTGTGCTCCAGCTAAATGAACAGTTCTTATAGCAGGATTTAATTCTGATAAAACAACTAACCCTCCAATACCGCCAACAATAATAATTAGAATTAAAGCAACAGAGTAAATTTTTACAGTAGGATTGAATTTTTTATATATAATAAAGGAAGTAATTACCAACATTATTGATACTAATCCAAAAAGAGTGCCTGACGTTCTGTGGCTCCACTCTATTACAGCATGAATATCATTAAATGGAGGTATCCAGGAACCAAAACATGTGGGCCAATCTGGACATCCGTCTCCCGAATCACTTACTCTAGTAAATGCACCACAAGTTGGTTGAAAAAAAGCAAAAAAACAACCTAGTAATGCAAAAAGTAAGAAAAATTTCCTTTTAGCTGTTTTTTTATTCTTCATATCTTAATTAGACTAAATTAATCTAAATTAATATATATTTAAAGTCCCTTAAAAAAATATAAGGATAAAAAATGCCAATAATTGGAATAGAAACATCTTGTGATGAAACTGCTTGTGGAATTGTTGATTCTGAAGGGAATATATTAAGTAATATAATTGCATCTCAAATTGATACACACGCTCCATATGGAGGTATAATTCCAGAACTAGCATCAAGGGCTCATTTAATTAATATTCATAAGGTTGTTAGTAAGGCTATTATAGAAGCCAATATTAACCTAAAAGATATTAAGGCAATTTCTGTAACTAATGGACCAGGTCTTGCAGGGTCGTTATTAGTTGGATTGAATTTTGCTAAAGCCTTTTCTTTATCACTTGATGTTCCTTTAATAGGAGTGAACCATTTAGAAGGTCATATTTCAGCGTGTTTTATTGAAGAAGAAAAATTTAATTATAAAAAAAATAATATTTTCCCGTGTATATCTCTAATAATTTCAGGGGGTCATACTGAATTAGTATTAATGAATAATTATGATTCTTTCAGGATGATTGGTCAAACAAGAGATGATGCTGTTGGGGAAGCATTTGATAAGGTGTCAAGAATTTTAGGATTAGGCTATCCTGGCGGTCCAATAATTGAAAAATGGGCAGAAAAGTCTGATAGAAATGATTATAAGCTTCCTAGAGCATGGTTGGCTGATAATAGTGAATTTAGTTTTAGTGGCTTAAAAACAGCTACAAAAAATTTAGCACAAGAAAAAATATACAATAATAAATTAAATGATCATGAAACTGCATCTGAAATAGCTAATATTTCTAACGCATTTCAGCAATCAGTTTTAGATGTTCTTTTGACTAAATCTTTGGCTGTTGCTAAAGAATATAAATGTAAAACAATTCTTGTTTCAGGAGGTGTGGCTGCAAATGGATTTTTAAGAAGAAATTTTGAAAATAATAAAGATGTAAAAATAATTTTTCCTGAAAGAAAACATTGTACTGATAATGGCATAATGATAGCTTGTAGAGGATTAATAGATTATTTGGCAGATAATTTTACAGATGCCCCTAAGGCTATTAATGTTATGCCCCAATTAAATTTTTTATAAAGATTATTAGATTTAAATTCTTTCGAGTAGTTTTTTTTTAAATTTTTCTACTTTGATCATTTTATGAATTGGAAATTCAACTTTTATAGTATTGTTATTACTATTAATTTCTAGTAAAAAATAATTTAAAAATATAAAGTATGCTATAAAAAAAATAGTTGCGCCAAATAGACATATAATGGACAATAAACTACCAAGAAAATTTTCTTCTAAAAAAAACCAAGAGATTAATGATGCTGAAAATCCAGCTAAGGACCAACCAATATAGCTATATTGGTTTTTGAATTTCTTGATGACAACGCTATTGATTTTTTCAATTAATATTTCAGTGTTTTCAATATCACTATTTTTATATCTTAAATAATCACCATGCAATAAAATTTTTTTTTCTCCTAAATATAAATTAGATATATCTTTCATTAGTTTTCCTCATTAACAAATTTTCTACCATTTTCAATCATTAAGGTTTGAATACTTAAATGTCTCATTATATCCAATTCAACTAATTTATTTTTTGCTCTTGCGGTATTATCAATATCATTAGTCAATTTTTCTCTTTTAGGATTATTAGGCTCTCCTGGTATACCCATTGAAGCAGCAAGATCATTTGGACCTCCAGTTATACCGGAAAGCCCTTCTACTTCTAGTATTTTATTAAGATTGTCCCATCCAGGTACAGATTCTATTTGTGCGATAACAAGCATATTTTTATTCGTCCATTTTGCAAATTCTAAATTTCCACCATATTCATTTAATTTTACGTGATCACCAAATTCAGTTCCTCTCCCTCCTCCCCAAGATCTGTTTCCCTGTGTAGGAAACAGGCAGGCATCTGCAAAATCTTGCGCTTCTTTTTTAGTCTCAACATGAGGACCTACAATTCCTTGAATACCTCTATCTAAAAATAAATTAATCCAATAGGGACTTTTATCTGGCACTCTAGCTATTACTGACATCCCGTATCCATTAGCTACTCTACAAATATCATCTATAGATTCTGGGGAAAAATTACCATGTTCTCCGTCACAATTTATAGCATCAAAACCTGCATGAGATGCTAATTCAACTAGTTGCAAAGAAGGGAATGTTAGATCAAATACATTTGCTTTTTTACCGGATCTATTTTTTTTTAATATTGTATTTTCTATCATTTTTACTTTCCTTAATTTTATTAATTTAGTTCCAAACCTAAATCTGGGTTATTTGTAATTGTAACAAAGAGACTCTTTATCTTTCTTTATCTTTATGAGATTAGGTAAAAACTTTATAAATTACTAAAAAATAGCTCTGCAATTATAAATAATAAACAAGATTTTCTAGTTCAAATCTATAAATTATACTCGTGATTTTATAAAAGTAAATTTTAAGTTGGATTTACTTGACATACATAATTATTCTATATACCCTTCGATAAACTTGTAGATTTATCTATGGTTAATTAAAAATGACATTGATATTCTGCAATTAAAAAAAACAAATTCACTAGGAATCTAGTGGATAAGTGTTTGGAGGAAATTTTTATGAGTATGAATATACTACGTAAATCCGGTATGTTAGCTGGTTTGCTTGTTGTATCAATGCTTATGGTTCTTGTAGTTGCTTGTGGAAGCTCAGATGACAGCGATAGTAGTTCTTCTACTTCAGCTGCACCTGCTGCACCTGCTGCACCTGCTGCACCTAAAGCTGCTGCAACTGCACCTAAAGCTGCTGCCGCACCTGAAGCGCCTAAAGCTGCTAAAGCTGCTGCCCCTGCTAAAAAAGCAGATGTTGCTACTAAAGCTGCAAGTGCTTCTTCATCTTCAACATCAGCACCAAGTGGCCCTAGCGGTAAACTTGTAAGAGCTCATCATGAAGTAGATCCTATATTTGGAACTCCATGGTCAGGTCCTTATAAATGGTCTGCTGCTGACATTGTTGGTATTGGAGAACACCTTTTCAAATTTGAAAAGGGAAATGCTATGACCCCTGAAATGGCAAAATCATGGTCTGTAGACCCTGCTGGAACTAAAGTTACAATCGAGCTTAACGCTGGAATGAAATGGCAGTCACCAAAAGGATCAGAAGATATAGATTTTGGTTATGTTACTGCAGCGGACAGAGTAAGATGGTTTAACACAGTTAATGGTACTGTAAATCCTGATAGCTCATACCCAGATTCTGGTGATATTGGAGCTATATTTACTAAAGCTACTGTTATTGATGATTTAACATTCGAAGTTGGATTGGTAAGTCCAGTATTTTTCTGTTTACCTCTTTCTGAATTCGGTTGTTTAGGAGCTGCTCCTGTGCAAGGTGCTGTTCACCACGTGGACATTATGGGTGCTGACTGGGCAAGTAAAAATGCTGTAATGACAGGACCATACAAGCACGGTAATTGTGTTGCTGGTGATAGATGTTCAGTACATGCTGTTGAAGATCACTGGAGAATAACTGGTGATATAGCTGAAATTGAAGTAATTCAAGTTCCTGAGTCACAAACTCAAGTTGCTATGTTAAACAGTGGAGAAGTAGACATGGCTGTAGTTGACTATAAACTACTTGCTGATGTTGTTTCTTCCGGTAAAGGACTTAGATTCCTAGAGACTATGCCAGGTGGATATGTTGGACAATCAATCATATTCCCAGGAAACCTTTGGGAAGAAACTCATGCTAGAACAGGTGAAGCTTTGAATCCTTGGGAATCTCCTGCTTACGATACTGACGTTGCATGGATAGGTGACCCTTGGCAAGAAGATGCATACCACGAAGGATCAACAGACTCTTCAGTTGTTAGATATACAGATACTGACAACCCTGCAGGTATGACTGATATGGAACAAGCTAGACTAGTAAGATTAGCTCTTTCTACAGCTCTTGACAGAAACGGTATTAACGATTCATTATTAAATGGAATCGGAACTCCTATTTACTCTGAGTACATGGGACCTGAATACCCTGGTTGGGATCCAAAAAGAGACACTGGAGTTTGGACTGCTTATGGTGACAAAACTTCAGACACTGGTGGAGTAATATACGAGCTTCCTGATGGAGACATCGAAGCTGCGGGACTTCTACTAGATCAAGCTGGTTACCCAGCAGATGCTGATGGAAACAGACCTATTGACGGTTTAGTTCTTCAAGCATATGCAGCTGAAGCAGGTCCTGTTGGACTTGAAGTAGCTGACACTGTTATGAGTGACTGGGCTAGACTAGGAATTGAAATTTCTGGACTAGTTGAAGACTACGGTGGAGTAATTTCACCTAGAATGAAAAGAAGAGAGCAATTTCTTCCTGTATTAAAGAACTGTGATGTACATTCAAATGTATGGCCACAAGACTGGCCAATTCCTCCTGTTGATACTTCAAGAACACGTCCTTCATGGGGTTGTGGATTTGAATCAAAAGCTGGAGCAAGAAGTGTATCAAACGTTCTAATGGAGAAAGATGCTTCTAAAAGAGTAGAAATGCACAAAGACATTGTTGACTACAGTATGTATTGGCTACAATATGCTGGTGTTTACCAAGTACCTAAAGGTATTGTTGTAAACGACAGAATTAAGTCATGGAATGCTCCTCAACAACACTATGCTAACGTTTCTAACAACCCTGAATTATTAGTTGTAAATAGATAGTTTTGGGAGTTAATTGATAATAATGTCAATTTGATGAAAAAAGTGGGATGAAAGGTTTATTTCTTCCCACTTTTTTTATACCATCAGACGAAAGAAGTATAGAACATAAATTATATATAAGAGAGATTAGAATGATACGATTTTTATTGGGTAGATTTTTTTCTTCCTTCCTATCAATTATAGGAGCAACTCTAGCAGTATTTACTTTAACTAATTTTCATAATGATCCAAGATTATTATTCGTTCCTGATAGTGGAAACGGTATTACTCAAGAACAATGGGATAAACTAGGTGAAAAATTAGGTATGAATGATCCATTCCACGTAAGATATTCTAAGTGGATAGGAAGAACTTTAAGAGGGGATTTAGGTATTTCCTTAGCTAGAAATATGGCAGTAACTGATATTATTTATGCAAAAATCCCTGCAACTTTAGAATTAGCATTAGGAGGTTGGATATTTGCTATATTACTGGGAATACCAACAGGTGTAATTGCTGCAGTGTATAGAGGCACGTTTTGGGACTATGTCGCGAGAGGCCTTGCACTTGTAGGTCAAGCTGCGCCTCCTTTTGTGACAGGTCTAGTTTTGATATATATATTTAATCAATGGATTACAATAAATGGTGATCCTCTACTACCTGCAGGTGGTAGAAAACCTGAATTTGATTTTAAAGACTATGTTTTACCATGTGTTGCTTTGGGATGGGGAGCTGCAGCGGCACTTATGAGATTAACTAGATCCTCTATGTTAGAAATATTAGATTCTGAATATATTAGACTAGCAAGAGCAAAAGGTGTTGGGTTTGGGACAGTGATTTTTAAACATGCACTAAGAAATGCTCTTATTGCACCAGTAACAAGTGCTCTTTTGATTTTTTCTGGTTGGCTTAACGGAGCTCTTGTAGTTGAAATAATATTCTCATGGCCTGGAATTGGTTATGATGCATTATATAGAGCTGTAAATGATAATGACTTTCCACTACTATTAGGAACTGTATTTGTCTTTATACTGATTTATTTGGTATTTGCTACCATAGCAGATATTGCTTATACGATAATTGACCCTAGGGTGAGATTATAGATTGACAATAAACTAAAAAATGGAGAATTGATAAATTATGACTACAGAAACTATACTTTCTAAATCTAATCCTCTCTTTTATATAAAAGGCTTTTGGGGATTTCTAAGAAAATATCCAGTTTTACCTATTATAATTCTAGTTGTTTTAATTATTGCCGCGATTATTGGACCGACAGTTGCTCCTTATGAACGAGACATAGGTGATGTTAGAGCTAGGCATAGTCCTCCTGGAACTGTTGATATAAAATTTCCAACTTCCCAAAAAGGTGGTTTTGATTTAACTGCAATGGATATACCAGCAGGAACAACTTTTACGGCTAGCTATAAATTACCTACTGATAATAGAATGTTTGATATTAATGGCAATGGATTTCTTCAGGATGAAATTTCTTGGAATGTAGAATCTCCAAATACCCCTGATATTTTATTTAGTAAAATATCCCAAGATGGTGACACAATAATTTTTGAAATTATTGCTAATGAAAATATTATTGATGGTGGAAATGATATTATTTTTCTAGATCTTCAAGTTATTAGAATTGATACTAAACTATTAAGTTTTTGGCCTGATGGTTATCATTTTATGGGTAATGATCATGTAGGTAGAGATGTCTTTAGTAGACTATTACATGGTGCTCAAATTTCTATGATGGTAGTAGGAATTTCTTTGGTGGCAGGTATGACAATTGGAGTGACTTTAGGTTTGATTGCTGGTTATACAGCTCAAAGACATGAACCTAGTATTGGCTTTAGTGTAAATTATAAAGGTAAAAAGAAAAGAATTTCTATTCTAAGTCCTTGGTTGATAGATGAATTTATCACCAGATTTGTTGATATTTGGTATGCCCTACCTTTCCTAATGGTTGCATTAGTAGTTACTTTGATTTTTGGAAGAGGATTAACTGTTCTTATGGGAGTGCTTGCTCTTATCGCATGGAGTGGATTCGTGAGGGTAATCAGAGCTCAAACTCTAATTATCAGAGAGCTTGATTTTGTTGCAAGTGCAAAAATTAACGGGGCTACTACATTTAGAATTTTATATAGACATATTTTCCCAGGTGTATTAAATACAGCAGTTGTTGTTGCAACATTAAATACAAGCTCCCTAATTTTAGCTGAATCGGTTTTGAGTTTCGTAGGAGCTGGAATTCAACCTCCAACTCCAGCATGGGGAGTAATGACAAATGAAGGCAGAGACTATTTAGCTATTGCACCTCATCAAGTAATGGTTCCAGGTGGAGCTATTTTCTTAGTTGTTTTAGCATTGAATTTCTTAGGAGATTGGCTTAGAGATAGGCTAGATCCAAGATTAAGACAAGTAGATTAAAGAGGGATAATATGTTTAGAATTTTTATGTTAAGTTTGGTAGCGTTAATTATTGCTTGTGGTGGTGATTATGTATCTTATACTAATATTGTACAAACACAAACTGCTGATAATCAACTAGGAAACGCTACTGCTACTGCTGTTGCTGAAGTAACAGAATGTACTGCGGTTCAAGGAATTACTTACAGTACACTATCTGAAGAAGAAAAAGCTACTTGGGTTACAGAATGTGAAAGCAATTTTACTGCAGCAGCTCAAGCTGTGGGTAAAGATGCTGCTGCATCTTCTCTCGCTATTTCTGTAGAACTAACCGCTACTGCTGAAGCAGGTGGAGAAGCAGAGTGTACAGGTTCATTATGTAAAGAAGAAGTAAAGGTAGTTGATATAGATATGCCTGATGGCCCAATACTTGAAGGTGATGTAGAAATAACAATTGGCCAAGGTGGAGTAATGGATCCTCAAACAGTAAAAATTAATTTAGGTGCAACTGTCACTTGGTTAAATCCTAAAGGTGCTGCAAGTTCTTCTTCATCTGATGAAGGTCAAGCTGATATGTGGGACTCAGGTGCTTTTAACAAAGGACCTTTTGATAAAAGCCCAGATCAATTTTCATACTCTAGAGAATTTACTGTTCCTGGTTGTTTTAAATATAGATCTTTATATAGTGGAGATGCTGATACTGGGAATTTCGGTCTTATCTGTGTGATAGAGTAGTCTATCCCCCTCCAACAGGCCTTACAATTTCTAATTTATCGTTTTCAATTATGAATATTTTTTTATATTCATTTTTATGAATAATTTTCATATTGACTGCTACTGCAATCATTTTGTCATTTAATCCTTGAGAAATTATAAAATCATGAATATTTATAGATTTATCTATAGTTGACTTTTTGCCATTAAGGAAAATATTTATCATCATATGATTCCATATCTTTAAGAGTTTTTCTGATATTTTTAGAAGTCGCAATTGAAGTGATTACAGCTATACCTGAAGCTCCTGATTTATAAATTAAATTTGAGTTGTTTGCCCCTATTCCTCCGATACCTATCACAGGCTTATTAGATATTCTAACCAATTGTTTAAAATTCTCAAGACCTAAAGTCTTTCCATTGGGATGAGAATTTGATTGAAAAACTGTACCTAATATAAATGCATCTATATATTCATCTTTGTTATAAAATAAAATTTCTTCTTCTGAATGAACTGATTTTGATAACCATTGAGCACCTGTTGATTTTTTTATTTCTTTTGCTGATGAAGTATTTTTAGATTTCATATGAAATCCAAAAATATCTGTTGATTTAGCTATATTTATTTCTTCATTAATTATAATTTTGGTTTTATTTTTATCAATTGTTCCTAAAATTAATTGATAAATTCTGTCTGGATCAATTAAATTATCTTTCGTAATTCTTATTTGAATATATTTTATTCCAGATTTAGATGCAATATTAATATTTTTCAAAAATATATTCTCACTTGAGAATTTATTTATGTCTGTTACATAAATAAGCATAAAATTAACTATCTATTATATTTTCTGTTGGACTGCTAGGGTTTGCATGATTAGAAATAGGAATTCTTCCTGACAAAAATGCTTTTCTTCCAGCTTTTACTCCCAAATTAAAAGCTTCAGCCATTTGTTTAGGGTTGGTTGCCCCAGCTATCGCTGTATTTACTAACACAGCATCGGCTCCATTTTCCATTACGAGCGATGCTTCAGAAGGGACACCTAGTCCAGCATCTACTATTACAGGTATGTTTGATTGCTCAATTATTATTTTTATTTCCTCTAATGCTAATACGCCTTTCCCTGATCCTATGGGAGAGCCTAATGGCATTACAGTTGCACACCCTACATCTTCTAATCTTTTAGCAAGTACAGGATCTGGTGAAATATAAGGTAAAACTATGAACCCTTCTTTTACTAATGTTTTTGAAGCTTCAAGCGTCCCAATTGGGTCTGGTAAAAGATACTTTGAATCTGGTATTACTTCAACTTTTATCCAATTTGAACCTGTTACTTCTTTTGCTAACATGGCAGTATATATTGCTTCTTCAGCAGTTTTGCTTCCAGCAGTATTTGGCAATATATTATATTTTTTCCAATCAATAACATCTAGTAAGTTTTTTTCTTTTGGATCATCAAAATTTATTCTTCTTATGGCTACTGTAATCATTTCAGTCTCAGAAGCTTCTATTGACTTTAATAAATCTTCCGAGCTTCTATGTTTACCGGTACCAGTAATTAGCCTTGAATTAAATTTTTTACCTGCAATTGTTAGTTTATCCATCTTTAAATACTCAAAAAATAGTTTAAAATTAATTTAATCATAATAGATTTATAAATAATATATGATCATTATAGGTAATAATTTTGAATATAAAAATAGATAAACATTTAGACACTCCTACTATAACAGCTGCTTTGTTTGATTTAGATGGAACATTATTAGATAGAGAAGAACAAATTCCAATAGAAATTATAGAAAGAATAAAATATATTTCTAAATATATTCCTACAACTATAGCTTCAGGTAGAATTTTTTCTTCGGTTAAGTACTATAGCTCGATTTTAAATTTATCTTCTCCTCAAATTTCAGATAATGGAGCTATAATTTTTGATCCAAAAAAAGATGACAAAATTATTTTTAGTAGATCGATAAATAGTAAAATAGTTGAAATTATTTTTCATTTGCTAGATTCTAATAATTTCAACTATTTTGCTAGTGCTAAAAGTGTTGAAATGACACATGATTCAAAATTTAAAACAACTGATGATGTTAATATAATTACGTGTTTTTATGATGATGTAATTAAGTATGTTTCAAAAGATAAATTTAATTTCATAAATAAAATAAGCTTAGTTCCATCTACTGGTAGTAGTGATGAAAAATATTTAAGTTTTATGCCAAAAGATGTTAATAAAGGTCTAGCTATTGATTACTATTGTAATTATCTCAATTTAGAAAAATCTAACATTTTTGCTATTGGAGATGGATTAAATGATTTAGAAATGCTTAAAAGCGTAGGGATTTCTGTAGCAATGGGCAATTCTAATCCTGATTTATTTAAAGTTTCTAAATTTAAAACCAAGAAATTTTCTGATAATGGTACTATTGAAGCATTAGATTGGATAATAAAAGGATTTTAATAATTTTATTTTTTTAATCCTTTGTAGCTTGCCTCTAATACTTCTTTCCACAATTTAATTTCTTCAGAAACAGTGCTTATTAATTTCTTATCCCTTAAATCTATAGTTAAGAATTTTTTATTTCTATTTTTTAATAAGTTTTTACTATTTATAGAATTTAATGATGAAAAAGCATTTATTAAACTTATTTTTATCAATCTAGCCATGTCTTCTGGCCCCTTTCCAGCTCCAAGTGGTGGCTCAGGTATTATTGAGTCAATCAAGTTGTTATCTAAGCATTCCTTTGAAGTTAAAAACTCTATTCCTATATTTTGGTTATTAGGCCAAAATATAGCATTTTCTAACATCATTACACTATCAGATACTAAAAAAGGTACGGAGGCTTCTGACGTTGCTTCTCCTATAATTATTGATATTATTTGTTGCTTATGTGATGATAAATCTAGAATAACTTTTGATAGTTTATTACCTAAACCTAAAATTTCATTTTTGTAAGAAATTTCAAATCCTTTATTATCAACAAAAAAAACTATGGGAATTTTAAATTTTTCAGAAAGGATAATATATTTTTCTATTTTTAATAAATCATTATATGTAACAACGCCTTTGTCAGATGATAAATTTCTTTGATAATTTTGCCCAATTATAATAACTGGCTGAGAAGCTATTTTGGCTATTCCTGAAATAGCTTGATCATTCCCAATTTGATTCCCTAATTGAATGAAATCTTCAAAAACCATTTCTATATATTTTTTTGCAGTTGGTCTTCCACTTTCTATTTCTTTTTTGCCTAATTTAGATTTTTTAAAATCTAAATTAGGCATATTTAAGTTAATTTTTTTTGGAATTTTATAGTTTGAAATAATATTTTCTAAAATTGTAAAAAGCTCAACTTTTAACGTATTTCTTGGGATAACTTTATCAATTAATCCTTTTCTAAAAAAATTCTCTGATGATATATCTATTTTAGATGCTCCTTTAGAATTATCCATTAGTTCATTCAAAGGGAATAAACCAATAATAGCTCCTGGTTCAGCTAGCTTAAAATCTGCTCTGTTAGCAAAGGAACCATAAACTTGTCCTCCTGAAGGATTTGAAAATAAACTTATATGAGGTAGTTCTTTATCTTCTAATTCTTTTGTGGATATAACAGTCTTAATCATTTGTACTAAAGAAAACAATCCTTCTTGTACTCTTTCTCCACCACTTGAAATCATTGATATTACAGGTAGCTTGTTTCTAGATGCATAGTTGAATGCTTTAGAGATTTTTTCTCCCACAATTAAACCCATAGAACCACCCATAAAACCAAAATCTAATAAAATAATTACGGTTTTAATTCCACCAATGTTACATGTTCCAGTTATTGCTGCTTCTTCTAATCCCGTTCTATTTCTAGTTTGGCGAACATTTTTTTTATAATTTTCATCTAAATTAAGATTATATGGTTTTTTTATTGATATATTTTTGTTAATTTCTTTGAAAGTATTTTGGTCAGAAATTATTTCAATTCTTTTTTTATAATCAATAGAGTAATGAAAATTACAAAATGGACAAATATTATATTTTTTATAAAAATCAGTTTGATCTATTGATTCATCACAACTTAAACATTTACTAAGATTTTTACCTAGTTCTATGCTGTTATCGTTATTATTTAGCATTTATATTAATATTTTCCTTGGCTTACCTGCTTCACCTGGTCCTACAATTCCTTTATCTTCAAGCTCATCCATTAATCTTGCTGCTCTTGGATATCCTATTCTTAACCTTCTTTGTAAAAGTGATGTTGATAATGTATTGCTTTGTGTACTTAGCTCTAAAGCTTTGTCGTATAAAGAATCTCCACTTAATTCTTTATTGATACTTTTTTCTTCAATTTCTAACTTTAACATTTCTAAAGGATATTTTTCTAAATAATCTTCCCATTGCATAGTAATATTTTCTATATCATTTTCACTAAGAAATACACCTTGTATTCTACTCATTTGAGCGTTATCTATAGGGCTAAATAACATATCTCCTTTTCCGATTAGTTTTTCAGCTCCTACAGAATCTAATACAGTTCTTGAATCAATTTGAGACATAACTGCAAAAGAAACTCTACTTGGGAAGTTAGCTTTTATTAATCCAGTTACTACATCTACAGATGGCCTTTGGGTTGCAACTACTAAATGTATTCCTGTTGCTCTTCCGAGTTGAGCCAATCTAACTATTAATCTTTCTATTTCATTTCCAGCTTGAAGCATTAAATCTGCCAATTCATCTATAACTATTAATAAATTCCACATTTTATGCGTTTTGTTCATTTTACTATTAAAGTCTGAAATATTTTTTACTCCAATTTTTTCTAATACTTTAAATCTATTCATCATTTCAGTTACAGTACTAGATAATACTGCAACTGCCTTTTCTGAATCTACAATAACTTCATCAGTATAAAGATGTGGTATATTCGAATATGGGGTTAATTCAACTCTTTTAGGATCAATTAATATCATTCTAACTTCATCAGGTGTTTTTTTTGTAATAAGGCCTGTTATTACAGAATTTATAAAAACAGATTTTCCTGAACCAGTAGAACCTGCAACAAGTAAATGTGGCATTTTTGCCAAGTCAATAACAATAGGTTTGCCGTCCATTCCCTGACCTAAAGGAGCTGGTAAAGCAAAATTTGTAGATAGCTTTTTTATTTCTTTACTATCTATGACATCTTTAAAATCTACTGTATTTGGAGTAATATTTGGTATTTCAACTCCCATAATATTTTGTACTCCATCTAATACAGCTTCAAATCTAATATTTGGGGACCCTAATGCTAAAGCCAAATCCTTCTCTCTTCTAAGCACTTGTTCAACTTTTACTCTTTTATTATCTTTACCATCTATATAACCAGGCTTTAATTGATACATAGTTACAGATGGGCCTGATGTATAATTTTCTATAGTAGTATTTACTCCATGTGCAGATAAAGTACTTTTAATTATTTCGATAGTGTCGTTTATTTCACTTTTATTTAATTCAGTTTTTGGAGTAGTTTTTAGATCTTCTGTTTTTATTTTTGGCCATTCATGATCTTTAATTAAAAATTTATCAAGTTCCTTGTTTATATTTGAATTGTCATCATAAATAATCTCTTTAATTACTTCATCTACTTCATCTCTATTCATTTTTTTCTCTAGAGGAACTTCTTTTGTTTTTTCTGTAAAAATTTCTTTTGATTTTTCTAATATATTTTCTGATGTGATTGTTTTTTCTTTTATAGCTAATGGTTCTTTAATTACTTCATAATTTTGATTATGAATTTCATTTGAATTATTTTTTTTTACTTTTAGTCTAGGAAATTTTATTTTTTTGAAAATTGAAAATAAGATATATATTGCTTTTATTAAAAACTTACCTATTATTTCCTTTGATTTTTTTGGATAATTTATTAAAACTGTTAGAAACAGTGGAATAGAAATCCTTATGAATAAATCAATATAATTTATTATTTCTGCACTATAACTATTCCAATAGAAAGGGCCTTTAGCTAATAATTCTCCATATTTACCTGATAAAGAATAATCAAATGAAAAGTTAGAACTGGAGTTATATTCTATAGCTCCCATAGTTATATAAACTGAGACATTAATTAAAATAATAGAAGAAGCAACCTTAATGGATATAATATTTTTAGATCTGAGTAATGAAATTCTTAATAAAAATAAAAATAATATAACTATGAAAGATATCAATATAGGTAAAATCCCAAATAATTCCCTAACGGAATAAAGTAATATAGGAGATAATATTACCAACCCTAGCAATGATAGATAAATCCAATAGTTTGAGCTACGTACGTATTGGTCTATTTTTTCTTTTAAAAAATTATTTTCTTCGATTTTCATAAATTTATATTATGAGAAATTCTACTTTTCTATAAAAATAGTTTTTATTAGATATTTCTTATTAAATTCAGTTAATATCAATTTATATATTTTTTGATTAAATTGCTCTGTTATTTTATCCCAGCCTTGAAGATTATATATAGAGGAAAAATCTTTATTATCAATAATATTTTTTTCTAAAAAGGTTTTAATTTTTATATTATTAGTTGTGCCAAATATTTTTACAAAAGGTTTGATTTCAAATAGATCCTTAGAAATATTAATAATATTTATAATTGAAATTAAATTATCATACGATATTTTTTTTACACTTTTATTTTTTTGATTATGATTAAATTCTTGTCTAAGTACAACTTCGTCAATAACCTTAGTTTTATTTAGTAATTTTGCTTTAGAATCAGTTAGTTCTAAGTTGTCACCATTAGACAAAACGAATATATTGTCTTTTTTTACACCACTTTCAAGAGCAATTTTTTTATGTGAATTTAACATTGCTTCATTACCATGAATAGGGATGAAATTTTTAGGTTTTAATATTTTTATAACATTACTCAAATCTTCTTGAGGTGAGTGCCCAGATACATGAAGTTTATTTTCTTGACTATTAAAAGTAACGTTTGCACCTAAAGCTTGTAGCCTGTGTATAACATTAAATACCTTTTCTTCATTACCTGGTATTACAGATGAAGACATTAAAATTTCATCATTTTTTTCTAAAATAAGGTCATTATAATTTTTTTTAGAGAGTCTATTTAGAACTGAAAATTCTTCACCTTGTGATCCAGTTACAAAGTATATTACCTTCCCTTTGTCTAAGTTTTTAACTTGGTTTTTTGTTGCGATAACTTCATCGTAGCCTGATAATATATTTAATCTTTTTGTTATGCTAAGATTTTTTCTAAGAGTGGTACCTAACAAAACTATTTTTTTATCATATTTTTTTGCTGCATTTATGGCAATCTGTAATCTTGATATTTGAGAAGCAAAGCTACAAACTATAATTTTCTTATTTTTTTCAAATAATCTTATAAATGTTTTTTCTACTTCACGTTCTGAAAATTGAGAATCTGAAATTAATGAGTTAGTTGAATCAGATAACAGAAGGTCACATTTTTTGTTTATAAGTTTATTTACACTTTCAAAGTTTGTATTTTTACCAAAAACAGGCTTATCATCAAATCTAAAATCTCCAGTATGTACAATGTTTAACTCTTTTGTTTGAATGATCAATCCACAAGAATCAGGAATAGAATGAACCACAGGGAACCAAGTAATTTTGAATCCTTCAAAGCGATAAGGTTTATTTGTTTGAACAATTTCTAAAAACTTTTCTTCATCTTTATATAACTTTTTTCTAATAATTTCAGCTGCCATAGGAGGGCAGTAGATAGGAACTTTTAAAAAAGATAACTTTGATAAAGCACCTACGTGATCTTCATGACCGTGGGTAATAAAGATTCCAGAAATTTCTTTTTGTTTATTTTCAAGTATTTCTAAATCTGGCAGTATATAATCAATTTCATCGTCCAATGAAAATTTTATGCCAGCATCTATAAGATAAGATTTATTATTAATTTTAAATATTAATAAGTTCTTACCAACTTCTCCGAGACCACCAAGTGGTGTAAATTTTATTTTATCCATTATTTAAACCTGTAATTAAAATTTAACAAAAAAATTCTATAGACCAATCATTTAAGTCAATCATAAAAAAATAAGGATAAATTCTAGAATTGATTATTCTATACCTTTAGAAGTTATATAATCCACTGCATCTTTAACAGTTTTTATATTTTCAGCATCTTCATCAGAAATTTCAATAGGATTTTCATCTGTACCAAATTCTTCTTCTAAAGCCATTATTAGTTCTACTACATCTAAGGAATCTGCTTCTAAGTCTTCCGTAAAAGAAGAACTAGGATTAACATTTGCTAATTCTACGCTAAGTTTTTCTGCTGTGATTTCTTGAATTTTTTCTAAAACTGAAGCCATTATTTCCTCCAAATTATTTACTGCACATTTATGTTATTCATTAATGATATAAATGTCTATCTTACCATAGAATTTAATACTCCATTTATAAAGTTTTTAGACGAATCTGAACCAAATACGTTTCCAAGCTTTACAGCTTCATTTACAACAACACCAATAGGTGTTTCAATATTAGTATTTAATTCTGAAACAGCCATTCTTAATATAGAAAGATCCGTTTTGGGAATCCTATTTATATTATCATCTTCAATATGCTTCATTATTTTTTTATCAATTTCTATTTTATTAGTTATTGAGTAATCAAACAGAGCTAAAGCCATCTTTTTCTTTGAACTGTTAAGAGATTTGTAATATTTTAAGTTTTTAATATTTTCTGAATCATAATTTTTAGTAATTTCTGATTCATAAATTGATTGAACAGCAGCAGCTCTTGCCATTGTTGTACCAAAAATAGACTCAGTTTTTTTTTCAGAAATGAATTCTGCATCAATTTTGTCATTGAGATTATCTTCAGTATTGTATATCAATTATTTAATTTTTAGACTCTATGTAATCTAAAACTTGATTATAATTCCCGATATTTTTAACATTGATATTTGAATCTATTCTTTTAACCATGCCTGACAAAACGTTACCAGGTCCTATTTCATAGAAAGTTTCAACATTATTATCAGTCATATAATTAATAGAATCACTCCAGAAGACACAATTTTGTAATTGATTTTTTAATTCAGATCTTACTAGCTCTTTATCTTTTATTGGCTGGGCATCAGTGTTAGCAATTATGGGGACAACAGCATCTTGAAAATCTGCATTATCTATTTCATAATCTAAGTCTTCTTGAGCTGATGACATTAAAGCAGAATGAAAAGCTCCTCCAACTGGCAAAGGAATTGCTCTTTTTGCACCTAATCTTGATGCCAAGTCCATTGCATTAATTAAATTTTCCTTTTCTCCGGAAATTATAATTTGGTTTGAAGTATTTACATTTGATAAATAAGTTCCTGTTTCGGAACAAACCTGTTTTACTGCATTTTCGTCAATTCCTATAATTGCTGACATGCCACCTGGAGAATCATTACAAGCTTTTTCCATCAATTCACCTCTTTTAGAAACAAGCTGAATTGTATCTTTGATACTTAATACACCTGCAGTAGCTAAAGAACTATATTCACCTAAACTATGTCCAGCTGTAAAATTAGGGATTTGAATTGCCCCCATTTCAGATTCAATAGCCCTCCATGCAGCTATTGAAACGGTTGCAATGGAAGGTTGCGCATTTTCAGTTCGTGTTAAATCCTCTTTTGAACCTTCAAAAATAACCTTTGAAAGCTTTCTGCCTAATATTTCATCGGCTTCGTCAAAAACATCTCTTGCAGCCCTGCTGTTCTTATATAAATCAAGACCCATTCCTGGAGTCTGAGATGCTTGACCTGGAAAAATAAAAGCAATTTTTTCTTTATTCATATATTCCTACTAATAATAATAAAATTAATATAGTATCTATTGTTTCTATTTTTTTAGTAATTTTCAATAAAATTCTCTACAGAATTCTGTAGATTTTATAAATTATTCATTGAGACACTAGACTTGAAATAAGTATTTGAAAAAATATAATCTAAACAAAATAATTTAAAAAAATGAAAATTTTAGGTGTTGATCCAAGTCTTTCTAATACAGGTTATGGTTTACTTCAAGCTGAGGGGAATAAACTTATACCAATTGAAGGAGGAGTAATTAAAACAAAGAGTTCTGATTTATTAGAAGCTAGACTTGCGATAATTAATAAAGAATTCTGTCTAATTCTAGATAAGCTAAAACCAGATGTTTTGGCTGTGGAAGACTTACATTCAAGACCAAAATTTGCTAAAACATCTATTTTAATGGGACACGCAAGAGGAGTTATATTGGCATCTGCAGGTATGAATAATATTAAAGTTTATAATTATCAACCAACTCAAGCAAAAAATCTTGTTACAGGATCAGGCAGAGCTGATAAGAAACAAGTAATGATGTCTGTTTCTAAGTTATTGAATAATGAAAATTTATTAAAGAACGAGCATGTCGCTGATGCTTTTTCTATAGCTATCTGTCATTCTATAATGAGTCAATCAAAACTGAAAAAATAATAATGATAAGTTTTCTAGAAGGAAGTATAAAAAAATTTTTATTAAATCCTAAAAGATTAATATTATTAGTTAATGGTGTGGGTTACGAAATTCACATCCCAGAGTATCTTAGTAATTTTTTTACTGAAAATTCAATAATTGAAAATTCAAGTATAAATTTAGAAATTTACTACCATGTAACAGAAAGACAACCAAAGCCATTATTAGTTGGTTTTATTGATTCAATGGATAAGGAATTTTTTGAACAGCTTATCCAAGTAGAAGGAATTGGCCCAGTTAAAGCTGCTAATTCCTTAACTTTTCCCATAAATACTATTGCTCATGCTATTGAAACAGAAGATTATAATCTTTTAGAACAAATGCCAGGAATTGGCGCTAGAGCAGCTCAAAAAATGGTTGCATCACTAAAAGGGAAGGTTGCAGATAAAGTTTCATCTCAATCAAACATAGCTGTTACAAATAATATTTCAAATTCTATTTATGAAGATGCTATAGAAGTTTTAGTCGGATTAGGATATAAAATTACAGATGCTCGTATAGAAATAAATGAAATTATTAATAGATCAAATGATACTGAAAATATTAATGTTGAAAACTTATTAAGAGAAGTATTCAAAAAAAACAGGAAATAGGATACTTAAAGGTTTTATAAATGCAAGAGAATGAATCAAATAATGAAATTATTTTTTCTGAAAATATAGAAACAAACTTTATTGATAATAATGATAAATTAGAAGTTAACTTTCTTCGACCTACTTCATTTGACGACTATGTAGGGCAAAAGAACATAATTGAATCCTTGTCCATAGCTGTTCAAGCATCAAAAAAAAGAGACGAAGCTCTTGATCACGTTCTTTTTTATGGACCTCCTGGACTTGGAAAAACTACTCTTTCTTATATAATTGCTAACCAAATTGATTCAAATTTTATTCATACAAGTGGGCCCGCATTAGAAAGACCTGCAGATGCTGTTGGATTATTATCTAATTTAAGCGCAAAAGATATTTTATTTATTGATGAAATACATAGAATCCCAAAAACTGTGGAAGAATATTTATATTCTGCTATGGAAGATTTTAGAGTAGATTTTATAACTGGATCTGGAGCTTTTGCAAAAACTATAAATCTAAGGCTGGAGCCCTTTACTTTAGTTGGTTCAACTACTAGACCTGGCTTACTTAGCTCCCCTTTAAGGGATAGGTTTGGTCTAAATTATCATTTGAATTACTACGATATAAAAGATTTGAAAAATATTGCTTTGAGATCATCTGTCTTATTGAAGCTCAATATAGATGATAAATCTGCTATAGAGATTGCAAAAAGATCAAGAGGGACTCCAAGAATTGCTAATAGATTATTAAGAAGAGTAAGGGATTATGTTGAAGTAAAAAATATAAAAAAAATAGAAAATTTAATTATTAATCAATCATTGAAAATTGAAGGAGTTGACTCTCTTGGTTTAGATAGGTTAGATAGAGAATATCTTAAAATTATAGCAATTAACTATGAAGGAGGCCCTGTAGGTATTGAAGCAATTAGCGCTTCATTAAATGAAGATCAAGCAACTTTAGCAGATGTAGTTGAGCCATTTTTACTTAAAATTGGATTTATAATTAGAACTTCACAAGGAAGAAAAATAACCAGTTCGGGTTACAAGCATATTAATATTAAGCCCAAAAATGACATTCAAAATAAATTAATTTAACTTTTCAATTATTTTAAGTATTTATTGTAATAAAAATCGGTGGTAATATCTGGGCTTTCAAAGCAAATAGCATCTTCTCTAGTATTTTTTAAAGGATAATAATTTTTCCTTACAGATGTTATTTTAAACATATATTTTTTATACAAATAAATAGCAGAAGTATTACTTTTTCTACATTCTAAAAGGATTTTTTTAGACCCATTATCTTTACAATATTTTATAGATAATAATAATAGTTTTTCACCTATTCCTTGTTGTCTAAAATTATTTATAACACCTATTTGTTCTATATGGCTCTCTTCTATGATATTCCATATTTTTATATACCCAATAATCTTATTTTCAGTAGTATTAATATACTTTTCATTAGTTATTTTTTTCAGTATTGAATTTTTTATTTTTGAATATATATGTATATTTTTTTCATTTTCATAACTACAAATAAAAATCTTTTTGCTTTCTTTATTAATTTCTTTATAAAAATTTGTATTAACTTTATCTAATACAAAAATATTTGATTCAAGTTTTGACAATTCATTTGAATCTGAAACTATAGCATTTCTATATTTAGTTTTTTTGATTTCCATTTGATTAAAACTTGAAATATTATTAGTATGTTTTTATTTATTTTTAAGAGTATAATAATCGATAGTGCTTGCAAATCTTATAGAATAATGGAAAGAAATTCAGATATATTTTAAATGTTTCTCAGCCCGAATTTAATTAGAATAGTAAAGATTCCTTTAAAAAATAATAAATTAGATTTATTGTTGTCTTTTGTTTCAATATTTTTTGCTGCTGCGCTTCAAATGTCAGTTCCATATTATTTAGGTAGAGCAATCGACAAATCACTTTCTGCTAATAGTTCAGCGGATTTATCTTTAATGCCATTTGTAGAAATTGGAATAATGGTGTTTGCCCTATCAACAGCTAGGGGAATATTTAGTTTTTTTCATGTCTATCAAGGTGAAAAAATAGGACAATTATTAGCCTTTGATTTAAGGAAATCTTATTTTAATAAATTGCAAAAACTTTCGTTTAAGTATCACGATAATGTTCATACTGGAGATTTAATTACCAAAGGTATAATTGATATTGAAGGAAGTAGAATGTTTATTAATACAGGTATTCTAAGATTAGTGTTTTTATCAGTATTTATCCTTACAGGGGCTTATTTAGTTTTAAATGTTCACATTGGATTAGGATTATTATCTCTATCATTTGTTCCCTTTGTTGCTTTTGTTTCAACTTTTGCAAGACTCAGATTAAGAAAAAATTGGTATAGGCTTCAAGAACAATTAGGGATTCTAACTAGAGTTATGGATGAAAATTTATCTGGAGTAAGATTAGTAAGGTCATTTATGAAGCAAAAATATGAATTAGAAAAATTCAATATTGCTTCTAATATAGTTAAGAGAACTACATTTAAGCAAATTATTATTAAAAGTACTAATGTTTCATTGAACACTTTTTCTTTTCTTATTGCGATGAGTCTTGTTGTTTATTTTGGTGCTATTGCAGTATTAGAATCAGTAATTACTTTAGGAGAACTTACGTCACTAATAGCCTTTATGAGTATTTTACAAGGTCCTGTTAGACAAATAGGAATGTTAGTCAATTCATTTTCTAGGGCTTCTGCTACATCCTCAAGATTATTTGATGTTTTAGATCAAAACGAAGATGTTAAGAATTTAGAAGGGGAAAAATTTATTGAACCAGTTGAGGAAATAAAAGTTAAAAACTTATCATTTTCTTATGGTTCTTATAAAGTTTTAGATAATATATCATTTTCAGCTTCGCCTAAACACTCAATTGGTATAGTTGGACCTCCTGGTTCTGGTAAAACTACGCTTTCTAGGCTTTTGCCAAGATTTTATAATCCTGAATCAGGGTCAATTGAATTGAATGGGAAAAATATCTCTAGCATTGATCTTCATGACTTAAGGCAATCTATAAATCTAGTAGATCAAGATAATTTTTTATTTTCAGATACCTTAACAGAAAATATAAGATACGGTAATCCTGAAGCTAATAAAGAAATGGTAGACTGGTCAACTAATAAAGCACAAATTTATAAACATATTGACAATTTACCTTCTAAATTTGAAACTATGATTGGAGAAAGAGGGGTTCAATTATCAGGAGGTCAAAGACAACGACTTTCTGTTTCAAGAACACTTTTGTTTAAATCAAAAGTTGTTATTTTTGATGATTCAACATCAGCTATTGATACTCAAACAGAAAGAAAAATTAGAGAAGAAATGTCAAGGTTAGGTTCAAAAATAACTTTTATAGTAATTGCTCATAGAATCTCATCAGTTATGAATTTAGATGAAATTATATATATCAATAATGGGAAAATTATTGAAAGAGGTAATCATTCTGAATTAGTAAAACTAAAAGGCAGATATTCCGAATTATATAATATGCAAATTAATCCAGAAATGAGTATAAAATAATGGTTTCTTTATCCGATGAAGATGTAAAGTCACGAAAGTTTGATTACAATATTTTTAAGAGATTTATACCTTATGTTTCTATTTATAAAAAAGAAATTTTTATAGGTTTTTGTTTTATATTGCTCTTAACTATAAGCTCCTTACTATTACCTCTTGTTATTAAGAATATTATAGATAAATCTGGATGTATTGTAAGCTTATCATGTGAAAATGTTGATGAAGTTAGATCTTATATTTTTTTAGGATTATTACAATATTTAGGATTATCAGCAATAGTTAGTGTTTCTATTTATATGTCAGATCTAATTATTGAAAGAGTAGGTGAAAAAATCCTTTTAGATTTACGGAGAAAAATGTTTATGCATTTACAAGATGTATCTATTTCCTTTATGGATAAAACAGATGTAGGCAGACTAATGTCTAGGCTACAAGGTGATGTTGCTGCTATGCAAGAAGCTTTGCAAGTTTCAGTATTTGCAATTGGAGATTTGATTCTAATAATAGGTATAGTAACAGTTTTATTATCTATGAATTTGCAATTAGGAATTTTGACAATTCTTGTTATGCCTATTTTAGTAGTAATAAGGTTGTTTTGGCTTCCTAAAGCAAAAGTAGCATTTTTAGATGCAAGAATTAAAAGTTCTGCTGCTACTGCTTATTTGGCTGAAAATATAAATGGAGTTAGAACTATTCAGTCCTTTAATAGACAAGATTATAATATGAAAGTCTACGAAGAAAAAGCTAACTCTTTACTTAAATCTCAATTAAAAGCAGCAAGATTTTCCAGTATTATGTTGCCAACGGTTGAAACTCTCACAGGTATTTCATTTGCAATTATTATTATAGTTGGAGCAAATTTAGTTATAAATGATCATATTACAACAGGTGTTATGGTTGCTTATATGTTATTTGTGCAAAGATTTTTTGACCCTATTAGAACTATTTCTATGCAGTATAATGTAATGCAAAGAGCTATGGCTTCAGGATATAGAATTTTTGAAGTCCTTGATATTCCCGTAACAATAAAAGATCCAATTAAACCTTTAGATTGTCCTTTAGATGGGAGCATTAAATTTGAAAATATTTCTTTTGCTTATGTAGATAAAAATTATATTCTAGAAGAATTTAATTTTGAAATATTTAACGGAGAAAGAATTGGCATAGTTGGACCAACTGGGGCAGGGAAATCTACTATTTCAAATTTGATTCATAGATTTTATGACACTAATAAAGGAAAAGTTATTCTTGGAGGAGTAGAAATAAAAAAACTAACTCAAGAATACGTAGGGAAAAAAGTTGGAATGGTTTTACAAGACCCTTTTTTATTTTCTGGGTCAATTTTAGATAATATAAAATATGGGAACCCTGATATTTCTATGAAACAAGTTGAAGATTCAATAACATTACTAGGAATGGAAGAATTTATTCAAACCTTATCTAATGGTTTAAATACAGTAATTGGTCAAAGAGGATCAGATTTATCAATGGGTCAAAGGCAATTGTTAAGTATTCTTAGGGCTTTACTTGCAAATACTCAATATTTAATCTTAGATGAAGCAACTTCTTCAATTGATTCATATACAGAAAAAAAGATTCAATCTGCACTAGATATTTTATTAAAGGATAGAACATCTATTACAATAGCCCATAGACTAGCCACTGTAAGAAAATGCGACAGAATAATTGTATTAAATGCAGGAAAAATAGAAGAAGTTGGGAATCATGACGAATTACTTAAAAACGAAGGACTTTATAGTAGGCTTTATAGTCTGAATTATTCTTCTTTTGATGATTGATTTTAAATATTGTGGCCAGGTTCTGAATCATCATAATCATAATCATAATTCAATTTAATAAAACTGCCTTGTTCTTCAGGAACATCATCTTCAGCAAATATAGCACTTTCAGGGCATACAGGTTCACATGCAGCACAGTCTATACATTCTTCTGGGTTGATAAATAGTTGATTGTCGCCAGGCTTTGAATAAATACAATCTACAGGGCAAACATCTACACATGCACCATCCATTACACCAACACAAGCTTTACCAATAATATAAGTCATAATATAAACAACCTTTTAATAATTTCTAATTAAGATTAATATACAAATAAAAGTTTAAAATCATCATATACTCTGTTTAGGTTCAAGAAATTTATCCTTGGCAGCAGCTTTGTCCTTCTGAAGCTGAAGCTCCACCGCAACATCCGCCTTGAGCCTGTTGCTCAGAAGAAGAATTTTCTGGTTGCCCTCCGCCACATCCACAAGATCCACCACCACAACCTCCGCCTTGAGCATGTTGTTCGGAAGAAGAATTTTCTGCTTGACCTCCGCCACATCCACAAGATCCACCACCACAACCTCCACCACTTTGGAAATTAGGGTTTGAAATAACAAAACCTGAACGTTGAAATCCTTCTACGTAGTCAATGTTTGAACCTTCAACAAATTTTACACTATCTGGATCAACTACAGTTTTTATTATAGAATCAATAACTATATCATCCTTTTCAGGGGTTTCTATAAGTCCAAAAACATACTCAAATCCACCATTTGGATTCTCTGTAATTGATACTCTTAAGTAGCTCTCTTCACTATTTTGCTCTTTCATAATTTCTTGCAACTTATTACTTGCAACTTCAGTAAAGCTTACTATTTGCTCTTTTTGTTCTTTAGAATCTAACAAAATACTCTCCATTTTCAATTAATTTCAATAAATAAATTATTAATTTAAATTCTACTTGATTATTTAAAATTAAATCAATGATTACCTATCAAAAATCAATTTATTATCAAACATTCAAGCTTTTTTTCTAGGTATAATAATTTATATGTGTTTTAAAGAACAGGCTCTAAAATGGATATAATCGATAAAAAAATAGTTTCTATGCTGGGACTCGACGGCAGGTTGTCAAATGCTCAAATGGCTAGAGAGTTAGATCTTAGTGAGGGAACAATACGCAGAAGAGTAAAAAATCTTTTAGAAACTAAGACTATATCAATAGTAGCAGCTTCTGATCCGAAGAAGCTTGGATTTTTATCTGAAGCATTAATTGGCGTTCAGTGTGAACCTGATAAAGTTGATGATATTTCTTCTGAATTGGCAGCTCTTTCTCACACTAGGTGGGTAATTGCTACAACTGGAAGTTATGATATATTTTGTTTAGTAGCGCTTGAAAGTGCTGAAGAATTAGGAAAATTTATTAGAATTGATATTGGTTCTATTGCCGGCATTAGAAGAACTGAAACCTTTGTTAATCTTTCTGTAGCTAAAAGAGAGTATGGGCATATTTAAGTGTCTATTTTTATTGTATTGAGGAATTATGTATAGAGATTTAATGTGTGGCAAGGTATCTTTGCCAAATCTAAATAAAAAAGTTAAGCTAGCTGGTTGGGTTGGTAAAAGAAGAGACCATGGTCAACTCATATTTATTGACTTGAGAGATAAATCTGGAATTATGCAAATAGTTTTCAATCCTGAAATTTCTCCAAAAACTCATATTAAAGCAAAAGAATTAAGGTCAGAATGGGTGATTTCAGTTGAAGGATATGTAAAAAACCGTCTCGAAGGTGCAGAAAACACAGAAATTTCAACAGGAAAATTAGAATTAATAGTTGAATCTATAGAAATATTATCTAAATCTAAAACTCCTCCGTTCGAAATTTCAGATTCTAATGAAATCAGTGAAGAAATCCGACTAAAGTATAGATATCTAGATCTTAGAAGAACTTCTATGCAAAAAAAAATACAATTAAGGCATGAAGTGACCCAATTTATGTGGGATTATTTAACAAAAGAGCATTTTACCCATATAGAAACACCAATATTAATAAAAAGCACTCCTGAAGGAGCTAGGGACTATGTTGTGCCTTCTAGAATTAAAAATGGTGCATTTTATGCATTACCACAATCGCCTCAGCAGATGAAGCAAATTTTGATGGTATCTGGGTTTGATAGATATTTTCAAATTGCAAGATGTTTTAGAGATGAGGATTTAAGAGCTGACAGACAGCCAGAACACACACAACTTGATTTGGAAATGAGTTTTGTACATCAAAATGATGTTATGGATTTAGTAGAAGGTCTTTACATTAAATTAATTAAAAATGTAAACAAAAATATTTCTATTGGTAATTCTTTCGAAAAATTAACTTATGATGAAGCTATGGAAAGATTTGGATCAGATAAACCTGACCTTAGGTTTGATATTGAACTTGTAGAATTATCTGAAATAGCAAAAAATATAGATTCAAATATTATTCAAAACTCTTTAAAAAATAAATCTATATTAAAAGCTATTGTTGCTAAAGGGTGGCACACACTAGGAAGAAGAGATTTTGACAGATTGACTGACCTGGTAAAAAAACAGGGTGCAGGCGGGCTTATCTATATTAGTATTCCTGAAAATATTGATGGTCAAATTAACCTAGAAGACACTTCTGGTCCTTTAAATAAATTTTATACCCAAGAAAATCTAGACCAAATAATAACTGAAACAGGTGCAATACCTGGGGACGTAATTTTTATGATTATAGGAGATAAAAAAATTGTAAATAGTTCTTTAGCTTTTTTAAGATCACATATTGCTAAAGAAAAGAATTTGATAGATAAAAATCTAATGAAATTTGCTTGGATAACTGATTTTCCTTTATTTGATCAAGATGAAAATGGTTCATGGCAACCGGCACATCATGTGTTTTCTTCACCGCATGAGGAAGATATTAAGTTTTTAGATGATGATCCAGGTAAAGTCCGTGCAAACCTTTTTGATTTAGTTTGTAATGGTGTAGAATTGGGCTCTGGTTCAATTAGAATTCATGACAGAAAATTACAAGAAAAAGTATTTGATGTGATTGGATATTCTGCTGCTGAAGTGAATAATTTGTTTGGTCATTTACTAGATGCTTTTGAATATGGAGTTCCTCCACATGGAGGAATGGGATTAGGACTGGATAGGTTAGTAGCTATGTTATCTTATGAGGATTCAATAAGAGAAGTGATTGCATTCCCAAAAACTCAATCTGCTTCAGATTTACTTTTTGGTTCTCCGGACTTTATTTCTGAAGAACAATTAAGTGAATTAAGCATTGAACTTAATAAAAATAATGAATAGGTAAAAAATGAATATAGATGTAAAAAAAGAGAAAAACAAACAGATTGATATTGAAATTACAATCGATGATTTTATAGTTAAAAAACATTTAAAATCAGTCGCTAAAGATATTTCAAAGAAGGCAAATATACCGGGATTTAGAAAAGGTAAGGTCCCGTATAATATTATTGAATCGCAGTATGGGAAAGAATATATACTTGAAAATAGCTTAGATCCTATTATTCAAGAAATAATCCCTGGTATTTTAGAAGAACAAAAATTAGAATACCCTTGCGCTCCTAAAGTTGATATTTTAGAAAGAGAACCAAAGTTGAAAATTATTCTTATGGTTCCTTTGATGCCTGAAATAGATATGGGAGATATACATTCATTAACTTCTAATATAAAAAAAGAAAAAATTACTAAAAATAAAATTGATGAAACAATTAATAGAATTTTAGAATCTAGAGCAACTTGGGGGCCTTCAAAATCCCCATTAGATTTACCTGGATTTGCAAAATTAAATATTTCAGGTAAATTTGAAGATAATGAAATTATTACTGAAAAAGAACTTGATTTTTATGCTGTTGAAAATAGTACTCTAGTTGCTCCTGGAATTTCAGAAAATATTAAAGGAATTAAAATAGGAGAAAAAAAATCTTTTTTACTAACTTTGCCATTAGATTGGAAGCAAGATGAATATAAAGGTAAGAATATAAATTTTGTAGTTGAATGTCTTGAGATACAAGAAAAAATAATTCCTAAACTTGATGATAAATTTTTAAAAGAATTAAACCCTGAAATAAAAGATTTAAAAGATTTTGAAGAACAAATTAAAAATGAAGTAACGGCAGAAAATGATCATAAATATAATATGGATATGGAAAATCAAGTCATAGAAGATATGATTAATATATCTAAATTTTTTATTTCCGATATACATATTCAAAGATCTGCTGATCATGTTATAGAAGATAGAATGAAATCAATTGAACAATACAGAATGTCTTTAGAGGATTATTTAAAAGCAATAAATAAAACTAAAGAAGAGTTTTACAATGAAGCAAATGATTTATCAGAAAAAGAATTAAAAAAGCTTTTAATAATTGATGAAATAACAAAAACAGAAGATATTAAGGCTTCAAAAAAAGATATTGAAAATGAAATCACTTCAATAAAAGAACAATATAAAGGCCAACAAATTGCTGATGACAAAACTTTATTTTCTATAGTAGAAAGTAATATAAAAAGAAGAAATAGCGTAGAACATATTATAAAAATCGCCAAATCTTCTACTAAAAATCGCAAAAAATAACAAACTCTAGTAACATTAAATTACTATAAATTTATAAATTAAGGAGAAAATAATTTGAATTCTAATATATTAAATCCTAAATCAATAATTCCTTCAGTAATTGAAACTACTTCAAGAGGAGATAGAGCTCAGTATGATATATTTTCACTTTTATTAAAAGAACGAATAATATTTCTGGGAACTCCTGTTGATGATTTTGTTTCTAACACGATAGTAGCTCAGCTATTATATTTATCAAGAGAAGATCCAGATAAAGATATAAACCTTTATATAAACTCACCAGGAGGATCAGTATATGCAGGTTTGTCTATATATGACACAATTCAAATGATTCCAAATGATGTTAGTACCTATTCTGTGGGATTGTCAGCGAGCATGGGAGTAGTCCTGCTTACTGCTGGTGCTAAAGGTAAAAGATATGCTTTGCCAAGCTCTACTATGATGATGCATAGTGTTTCAGGTGGTGGAGGTGGAACTATGGCAGATGTTGAAATAAATTTTAAAGAAATGCAAAGAATAAATGACAGATTGGCAAAAATAATGTCTAATCATACTGGTCAGACTTTAGCAAAAATTAGAAAAGATGAAGACAGGGATTTTTGGATGGATGCAGAACAAGCTGTTAAATATGGATTAGTAGATGAAGTTATTTATCCAGACAGTGGAAAATCAAAAAAAACAAAGAAATAAATACTAATGCAGTGTACTTTATGTAAAAAAAACTATAGCGATCCTGAAGAAATAAAAGGATATCCAGGAGAAAAATTTGGCTATCCTGAGGTTTCATTATATTTTTGCCTTAATTGCTTTGATTATATTCAATCTGGATTTGATGATAATTTAGAAAATATAACTTTTTCCAAACCTGAGTTTAATTTTACAAAAACTCCTAAAGATATGTTAACTCTTCTAGGTGAATATGTCATAGGTCAAATCCACGCTAAAAAAGTATTATCTGTAGCTGTTTATAATCACTATAAAAGGTTAAAAGATAAAAATAAAAAAAATATAGAAATTCAAAAGTCTAATATACTTTTAGTTGGATCTACTGGATCTGGAAAGACTTATTTAGCTCAAACTCTTTCTAGAATTTTGGATGTTCCTTTTAGTATTTCTGATGCAACATCTTTGACAGAAGCTGGATATGTTGGAGAAGATGTTGAAAATATTTTATTAAGCTTATATCAAGCTGCAGACGGTGATATAGAAAAAACTGAAAAAGGAATTATTTATATAGATGAAATTGATAAAATTGCAAGAAAGACATCAAATCCTTCTTTAACAAAAGAACTAGGAGAAGGGACTCAACAATCTTTATTGAAGATTCTTGAAGGCTCTGTAGTTAATGTCCCTAGAAAAGGAGGCAGAAAGCATCCTGAGCAAGATTTCCTTCAGATAGACACTACAGGTATATTATTTATACTGGGCGGTGCTTTTGAAGGATTAGATATTTTGATAGACCAGAGAGTCAATGATAAGACCATAGGATTTGAAAATATAAGTTCAAAGAGACTTGATAATTTTGATGAAGTGACGATTGAAACTCAAGATATTTTAAATTTTGGTTTTATTCCTGAATTTGTAGGAAGAATAGCATCTATCGTTAGCTTGAAAAAATTATCTCAATCAGATTTATTGAAAATTTTAAAAGAACCAAAAAACTCCTTAGTTAAGCAATATCAAAGACTTTTTGAAATGGATAACGTTAAATTGACCTTCCAACCCTCTTCTTTGAACTATATTGCGGAACAAGCTTTAAATGAAAAAAATGGAGCAAGAGCCTTAAAGTCTCTCCTAGAGAGTTTACTTTTAGATGTGATGTTTGAGATTCCAAGTATTAAAAATGTATCAGAATGTAATGTGAAATTTGATAAGAAGGCTAATAATAATGTAGTTGAATTGATTTCAACTGAAGGTGAAAAAATAAAATATTTTATATCAAAAAAAGTTGCTTAAGTTTCTATTAACTTCTTTGGACAAATCAACTAATCTATCTCTGTCAATATCTATAATTCCTTGAGAAATTTTTACTAAAGTAACTTTTAATAATTCTCTTTCATGTATAAGCATTTTTTCCCTAATTGCATTAAATAAAACAGTTTTTTCTATTGGTTTATTAGATTGATTAAATTCGTTCCAATATTTTTCAAACTCATTATCATAAATATTAAACTTACAATAACTAATATTCGGGCCATCATCTAAATCTTTAGTCATTATATGAACAGAAACGCCTGAAGTATAAATTTTTTTAAGTATTAATTCTTTTATTACATTTTTCCAAGTTCCATTTGGACCGTCAGGTAAAGCAGGATGAAGATTTATTATTTTATAATAATCGCATATAACAGGAGAAATAAGCATATAACCAGCTGATACTATAAAATCAACATTATTATCAGAAATCTTTTTTAATACTTCTTGGTCAAATTTATATCTTAAATCTTTCCATTCTAGACTATTATTTTTTTTAAATCTTTCTGAAGAAAAACTTATGATTCTTATATTATTTTCTTGAGAATAATTAATAAATTTGTCAGAACCTTCTTTTTCACCCAATTCTCTATTAATAAAAATATAATTAATTTCTAAACCTTTTTTTTTTGTAACCTCAACTCCTTCTTTTAATAAACCTAATGAACCTAAACCATTTCCTGTTGAAAGCCATCCAATTTTAATTTTTTTTTCTGTCTTATTCATTAATTATTTCTCACTCAAAATCAGGATCTTCCAAGGTATGATCCATCAGAAGTTGATACATTTATTTTTTCATCATTTTCAATAAATAATGGAACCTGTAGGGTTAATCCTGAAAAAGTTGTAGCAGGTTTGGTAGCACCTGATTGAGTATCTCCTTTTAAGCCTACATCAGTGTGTTCTATAGTGAGAATAAGAGAGGATGGTAGCTCAATAGCTAAAGGATTTATTTCCATAAAAATTATTGAAATATTTACACCTTCAGATAAAAATTTTGAAGAATCTCCTATTAATTTATCATTTAATTCATATTGCTCAAAATTCAAATTATCCATGAATACGTAAAAATCTTTATCTTTATATAAAAATTGAGCTTCTCTAGTTTCTGTGAGAGCGAGCTCTAATTTTTGGTTACCTGGTACTTTTTTCTCATAAACATTCCCGCTTTGTACATGTCTAAGCTTTAAAGTTAAAGTTGGAGGAGCCTTTGGTGCTTGTCTATGTTGCCATTCTAAAATTTGATATATTTCATCTTGAAGTATAATAGTCATATTTCTTTTGATTTCCCCAGATGATATTGTCATTTAGATCTCCTTTAAGTTTATGATATTAATTTTATGCTTTTGGATGAGCTTTTGTATATATGTCTCGAGATTTTTCTACAGAAATATGAGTGTAAATTTCTGTAGTTTTTGGTGAGCTATGTCCAAGCAATTCTTGAACAACTCTTAAATCTGCGCCTCCGTCAAGAAGATGTGTTGCAAATGAATGCCTTAGAGTGTGAGTATGAAATTTATTATCAAGCATTGATAATGACACATATTTTTTTACTATATACTGAATAGTTCTTATAGATAATCTTTCCCCTCTATTATTTAGAAAAAAAGCCTTTTCATTGATTTTGAATTTATCTCGATTAAGTAAATATTTTTTAAGTAAGTTTTTAGCAGAATTTCCAAAAATTACTGACCTATATTTATTGCCTTTTCCAAAAACAATGGCTTGATTCATCTCTAAATCAATATCCCCTAAATTTAATTTATGCAACTCAGAAACTCTCATCCCTGTAGAGTAAATAATTTCAATTATAGATTTATCCCTAATACCATATTTTTTTGTCAAATCTATACTATCTATAAGTTGGTCTATTTCTTTAATTGTTGCAACTATTGGAAGTTTCTTTTCAATTTTAGGATTACTTAAATCATTAAAAAAATTATTACTTATGATTTTCTTTTTTGCTAGTATATTACAAAAACTTCTTAAGTGAGAAATAATCCTTAATATTGACTTGTTTGAATATTTTTTATTTAATTCTGAAATAAATTTCCTAGCTAAATCTAAATCAAAATTTTTATTATTTTGATATAAAAAATTTATAAATTTTTCAATATCATACTTTTGGTTTCTTCTTGTATAAATAGATAAGTTATAATTTTTTTTAATAAATATATTTTTTTCAATTATTATTTTTTCAATTATTTTTTTCATTATTATTAATAATAATGAAAATATAAAAAAAGGATAATTATAATTTTTTTACCAAAGAAAGTTATAATTGTATAACTTCAATTACAGATATATCTAGAATTATTTTTTAGAGGAAATAGCTTCGTTGAAATATTCTAAATTACTTTTCCTGTTTCTTCCAATAGATGTCCAGCATTTTTCAGGAAGATAACTTTTATGTTCTGTTCTTCCTTTATTGTCATAATTTTTTTCACATCCCAAAAATGCACCATCATCTTTTGCACTTTTTTTCTTTATTGGAATCCATTTCATATGCATTTGTTCACAATTGCGGCTACGCTCTCTTAATCCTTCAGTTCTATCAAAATCTTCTCCTCCACATAATTCAACTTGACCTAAGCACTTAGGGCAGTGAATATCAGTAAAGTGATGAGATATTGAAGGATCAATACTTGGCAATGAGGTATCTTTAGAAAAATTATTTTCACCAACTTTTTTCAATTTACTTAATTTATCTGAAAAATTTTCATAAAAATCACAAACAACTTTTTCCCAGTTTAAACTACCATTTGCTATTTCATCCAGCTTCTTTTCCATTTCACTAGTAAACTCTAATGAAATGAAATGATCTCCAAAAATCGGTTGTAATGCACCCATCATAGTTTTTCCTACATTAGTTCTATGAATTCCTCTTCTAACAATAATGAATGCTTTGTGATGCTGCAATCTATCTAGTATAGATGCGTATGTACTTGGTCTACCTATTCCACTGGTTTCTAATTCTTTAATTAAGCTTGCTTCAGAAAATCTATTTTTTGGTTTAGTGAAATTTTGTTTTTTTTCTATAGATTCTAAATTAACTTTATCTCCAACTTTTAACAAGGGTGCAATTTCGTCTTTGTCTGAATCTTCTAAAATCTTGAATCCTTTAAAAATAGTTTTACTGTATCCGGCATCCATTAAATATAATTCATTATTTTTATCTTTTGCTTCTATATTTACATTAGTTCTTTCAGTAACACTGTCTTTTATTTGAGAAGCAACTGTCCTTTGCCATATCAATTTATATAAATTATATTGTTGATCGCTTAGTTTATTTTTGATTTTTTCTGGAGAATTATTAATATCTGTGGGCCTAATAGCTTCATGAGCTTCCTGAGAATTTTTTGATTTCTTAGAGTATGTTCGTACTCCTTCATAATATTCTTTTCCAAATTTTTCATTTACATATTTGCCTGTAGATTTTAAAATATCATCTGATAAAAAAGTTGAATCTGTTCTCATATAGGTTATTAAATTTAATACTTTATCTCCACTTTCAATTCCTCTAAATAATTCTTGTGCAATTTCCATAGTTTTTCTAGGACTTATTCTTAACTCAGAAGAAGCTGCTTGCTGTAAAGTACTAGTAGTAAAGGGGGCTCTTGGTTTAGATTTGAATTCATTAGCTGAAATTGATTTTATAGTATATTCTGATTTTTTCAGATTCACTTCTAATTCTTTTGCTGAATCTTCACTTGGGATCGGAATTTGAATATCTTTTTTTACATCAAATAGATAAAAATCTTTTTTTTGTTTATTCCCTTTTAGTTGAACTTTAAATTTAATTTCCTCTTTATCTTTAGAAGATAAATTTATATCAATACTCCAATACTCTAAAGCTTTATGAGCTTTAATTTCATTCTCTCTGTCATGTACTATCAATAAAGATGGACCTTGAACCCTTCCTGTTGCTCTTCCTCCCACTCTTATAGCACTAGAGAGTGGAGCGCTAGTTTCAAAGCCAACTATTCTATCCATTACTCTTCTTGCTTTATAACCATTTACAAGATTCATATCAATTTCTTTTGGATTTTTAAATGAATCTATAATTGCATTTTTAGTAATTTCATGAAAAACAACTCTATTTACATTTTTCTGACCTAGTATGCTTAATTCATCTGCTAGATGCCAAGATATGGCTTCTCCTTCTCTATCAGGGTCTGAGGCAAGAAAAATAGATTCTGGTTTTTTATTTTTAATAATTTTAGAAATTTCCTGAATATACTTCTTACTTCTTTTTTCAACTGCCCAATTAAGCTTAACTTCAGCTTTGGGTATATCAATTTCATATCCATTATTTGATTCTTTATCACCCCATTTTTTGGTTGTGAGGTCCCTAATGTGGCCATAAGAAGCCACAACGCTGTAGTCTTTACCCAAGAAGTTTTGAAGAGCTTTGGCTTTAACGGGAGATTCAACTATTACAAGATTTTTTGACAATTTATTTTTCTATTTATTTCTATTTATTTATCCAAGATTTATTATACATGATTATTTTATGGCGGAGAGGACAGGATTCGAACCTGCGGTACGTTTTAGCGTACACACGCTTTCCAAGCGTGCTCATTAAGCCACTCTGACACCTCTCCTGATTTTTTTTTGATATATATGATATTATTATATTGTATTGAGCAAAATGAAAAACTTACTTAAATATCAAGTTAATACTAATACTAATACTATTTTTATCATAGGCGTAATTCCTTTACAGTTAATCCATATTAAATGAAATATTTTTCGATATTTAATATTTTGAATAACTTAAAAAATAAGATTTTTTCAGATAACTCTTATATGCAAGAATTAATTGCTCAAGGTGTGATAATTAAAGATTTAAATTCTACCTATATTGATAGGTCTGTTACCATAGGATCAGGAACAATCGTAATGCCTTCTACATTTATACTAGGGGATACTCAAATAGGTTCAAATTGCCTTTTAGGACCAAACTCAACTATTTCAAATACTGAAATTTCTAAAGAAGTAGAAATAATTTACTCAATAGTTTTAGATTCTTATATAGGAGAGAAATCTAAAATTGGACCATTTTCATTTATTAGAGAAAACTCTAAAATTGGAGAGAAAGTTGAAATAGGTAATTTTGTTGAAATTAAATCCTCAGAAATTTCCGATAATACAAAATCTAAACATTTAGCTTATTTAGGAGATTTATCAATATCTAAAAATGTAAATATTGGAGCTGGATTTGTATCTGCAAATTATGATGGTACCAAAAAACACAAATCTAAAATAAAAGAAAATGTTTTTATTGGATCAAACTCTACAATAGTTTCACCAGTAATAATTCATGAAAATTCTATAGTTGGAGCTGGTTCAGTAATAATAAATGATGTTCCTAAAAGTACAACAGTAATTGGTGTGCCTGCTAAGAATAAAAAGGAGTAACCCTGGGTGTTTAATTTAATTTTATATTTATTGATTTTTATATCTTCTATTTTAATGTATGTCTTAATTAATTACTCTTTAAGTATTTTAGGTTATAGAACATTTGGACTTGGGAATGACGATCTTCATGAAGATGAATCAAATCATAAACCAATAGAAAATCCTTCTGATACTTTATCTTATGAAGCATATATTTTAGCTATTTTTATAAGGAATTTAATATTATCTGTTGGAGTTGGTTCATTTATAATTTTTATTATTATTTCTGAAATCTTTTCTGATTTTTCAAATTTTAAAATTATGTTAGCTTCAATTGCTTATTTCTTTTTATTGGTTTTATCTATTGTTATTACTAATAAAATCTTTTCAATATTAAATACAAAGCTATATTTTTTAGCTTCTTATATAGGTAAAATCCTTGAAACTTTTGCAGGGATACCAAGATTCAATAAATTTATAAGGTATGTTGGAATACCTACTTCGAATGAGTCAAATGATGATGATAAAGCAACAGCCGCATTAATCGAAACCTTAGATTTATTAGAGACTGACCAGATACCTGCTCGTCAAGAAGACTTAAGAATGATAAGAGGTATTCTTAGAATGGATGATTTAAGAGTAAGTGAAATCATGAAGCCTAGACCAGATATAATTGCAGCTTCAATTGATGATTCGATTTCTAATATAATGGAAAAAATGACTGTAGGTGGATATTCAAAAATCCCAGTATATACTTCTGGCCTTGATTCTATTGAAGGGGTCCTATTTGCAAGAGATATATTAAATCTTGATAAACAATCTTTAAATAAAGAAAAACTTAGTAAGCTTTTAAGGCAACCTTTATATATACCTGAATCTCAAAATCTTGAAATTCTTTTAAGAGAATTTCAAACTCACAGCACATCAATTGGAATAGTTTTAGATGAACATGGTTCTGTTAGTGGATTAGTTACTGTAACTGACCTTGTAGAAGAAATAATTGGAGAGTTAGCTGATGAATTTGACGTAGATCCTCCTGAAATTCAAGAAATAAGACAAGGTGTATTTTTGATAGATGCAACTTTATCAATAGACCAAATAAACAGAAAGTTTAATTTAAAAATTTACAGCGAAGGGATTTCTACTATTGGAGGATTTATATATTCTCAATTAGGCAGAATACCTTCTATGGGAGATGTTGTAGAAACTTTTGATGCATTGATTACGGTAAGATCAGTAGTTGGAAGAAGAGTGAAAAGAGTTTCATTGTCAATCAAATAAAATACAACCCAAAAAAAGAAGAATTCTAAATCAGATATTATGGTATTCAAAGCTAGAAGATTAGAATTAGATCATTACAAAAATTTAACAAGCAGTTCATTTCCTGAAGATATTATTGATATAATTTTTTTATGAGGGATACAAAAATTTAGGATTTTAAAATGTTTTGGTTTTTACTAATATTATTTATTATTTATCTTATTCCAACTTATATTGCACAAATAAGAGAATCTAATCATAGTACCGGAATTACTTTATTGAATATTTTTTTTGGTTGGACTATTTTTTTATGGATAGCTTGTTTTATATGGGCATTTATTTCTACACCAAAAAATAATAAAAACCAAGAATTTAAAAAAGAATTCTCACGAACTAAGTTATTTGTTTTAACTATTTTAACTACAATTATTTTATTCATTAGTCTTTTCTATTTAGAAGATAGTTTTCAACATATTCATTTTAGAAGTGGATGGATAACAGATAGATTAATATACTACAATTGGTTGATTCTTTGTTTATATGGGCATTTGTTTCTTACTAAAAAGCATACAAACAAAGAAATAAAATACAGTACACTACAGAGCAAAAACTTCCCTTTGGCTTAGAGAATATTTAATTTTATGGGACATAACTACCCTAAATATCGTCATTACAATTCCATGCACAGTTCTACACAAAGTAACTCATTATCATTGATAGGTTTTTTCACTAATAATTTCAGATTTTTATTATTATAAATTATTTTAATATTCTCTCGGAATCTTGATGGAGAATAGTAATCTTTATACAAGTGATATTTTATATCTTTAAAAGTTAGGTAAAGCTTGTCATCTATCACTTCATCCTTAACAACATTTAGTAATAAAAAATCAAATAAACTAAGAGACTTGGACACAAATTTCCGTAAGAGGGGTACCTATACATATTTACTAACCATATAGTTTAAAAATAAAATCCCCAAGATTTTTATACCTTGAGGATTTTAAAAATTCTAAAATAAACGGATTAGTCTCCTGGAATACCATCAATTACTAATGCTGAAGTATTAGCAATATCTCCTCCACCTGAGGCAGAAATAGATATTGAATAAATTCCATTACCATCTTCGTCGCTCCATGAGAATGATGATGTTGGTAGTGAAATAGTTGTTTCAAATGCCCCTGTACTATCAGAGGATAATACTGAAACTCCAGTTTTATCAACACCTACAACATTTTTAGAAAATCCTGCTGAGTTTGTTGCAGTTATTGTAATTTCACTATCAGAAGAGAAGCCTGATCCAATTAAATGTACATCTATATTATCAACACCTCTGTGCCATTCAATGGTAGATGATCCACCATCTCCAACAGCTATTAGTCCTGAAGTAGATCCTGCTTTACCGTCGTTACCGTCTTTACCGTCGTTACCGTCTTTACCGTCAGATCCAGGTGAGCCCATAGCTCCTGGGTTTCCTGGTGCTCCTGGTTCTCCTGGAAGTCCTGGAAGTCCTGGTGCTCCGTCATCTCCTGAGATTCCTGAGATTCCTGGAAGTCCTGGAAGTCCTGGTGCTCCGTTAGAACCATTAGATCCAGTTCCTCCTGCGCATGCAAACATTAAGAATGAAGCAGCTACAAGAGAAATTATCATCAATGATTTTACTACTTTGTGGTGTTGGCCTTTCATATTGTTACCCCTTTTGTATAACTTTTATTGATTTGACTTGTAAATAAGCCCCACCAAACTTAGTTTTAATTAAATTTATTTTACAAATAATATACTTGCTTATTATACACAAATGCTGATATTAGTCATCAAATATTAGTGCATATTAAATAATATATTAACGAATTAAATTAATAATCTATATATGATCTTATTTGTCAAGCTTTGTTTATGTCAAGTAAACTGAGTACAGATTGCGTAATTTTTTAAAAAAAAAGTTTAAATTGGCTCTTTTAATGTTATTACACATAAACTTTTCCGTGATATCATCAACTAAGTAAATTAGCATAAATTAAGATAATAATAAGAAAGGGAATCCCTCTAAATTTCTTAAATTCAATAAATATTTGAGAAGTAGAGAAAATAATACATTGACTATAGAAAAAGAAAACGATCCAACAATAAAAAAATTACTAAAGCATGATAAAGACACCGGTTCATCTGAGGCTCAAATAATCTCTATGACAGGTAGGATCAGTCAACTTAACGAACATTTTAAGAGCCATAAACATGACCAAGCTTCTAGGCGCGGTCTAATTCAAATTGTAGGAAAAAGAAGAAGACTTCTTAAGTATCTAAAATTAAATGATACAGAAAAATATGAACAAGTTCTTAAAGCCTTGAATCTTAGAAGATAAAAAAATTATAATATTTCGTAAATTGTTTCATCTATAGAAATTTATAATATTTTAAATGTTAATGATAATCACCAAAACTAATAGGAAAGATAATTAAAAAATTATGGAAAATATAAAAAATTACTCACTAGAAATCAATGGAAAAAATCTAGAAGTTGAAATAGGTAGGGTGGCTAATCTAGCTAATGGTTCTTGTGTATTATCAATAGGCGAAACTGTTATTTTAGCAACTTCTTCTGCTTCTAAGCAACCTAAAGAAGGTATTGATTTTTTGCCGCTTACAGTTGATGTGCAAGAAAAAGCATATGCTCTAGGTAAGCTTCCCGGAGGATTCTTTAAAAGAGAAGGGAGACCAACTACAGATGCAACTTTGGTTTGTAGATTGATTGACCGACCATTAAGACCTTTATTTCCAAAAAGTTATCATAATGAAACTCAAATTATAATCAGTGTTATGTCATCAGATGAAGAAAACCCTTATGACGCTATGGGTATAATTGGTTCATCTTTGTCTCTTTCTATATCTGATATTCCTTACACAGATCCTGTAGGAGCGTGTGTTATTGGCTTGATAAATGATGAACTAATAGTAAATCCTACCTATCAAGAGCTTGAAGAAAGTAAACTTAATTTAACTGTTGCTGGTACAGAAGATGCAATAATGATGGTTGAATCTGGTTCAAAATTTGTTAGTGAATCAATTCTTCTTGAGGCTTTGAAATTGGCACAAGAAGTTAATGGGAAAATTGTTAAATTTATTAAAGAAATTTCCAATGAAGTTGGTAAACAAAAATGGGAGTTAGATGAAGAAGACGGTTCTCTTAATGAACTAAAAGAAAAAATCAACAATTCATATTTAGACGACATTAAAAATATAGTAAAGTCAAAAGATAACAAAACCGAAAAGCAAGATAAATACCATGTGCTTAGAGAGACAATCTTAAACGATTTTGCCGAAGACTTTGATCCTTTGGATATAAGTATTTCCTTAGATTCTATTGAAAAAAAAGAAATAAGAAATGCGTTATTAAATGAAGAAATAAGACCAGATGGTAGAGAGTTTGATGAAATAAGAGAGTTATCTTCCGAAGTTAGGTATCTTCCCAGGGTCCATGGTTCAGGAATCTTTACTAGAGGTGAAACTCAAATTTTAAATGCAGTAACATTAGCTCCATTAGCAGATGCTCAAAAACTTGATGGATTTAATCCAATTAAAGAAAAACACTTTATTCATCATTATAATTTTCCTCCTTTTTCAGTTGGAGAACCTGGAAGAATGATGACTGGGAGAAGAGAAGTTGGGCACGGTGCTCTAGCAGAAAGAGCTATCTCACCTGTTCTTCCAAGTGTTGAAGACTTTCCTTATACTATTAGGTCTGTTTCAGAAGCATTATCTTCTAACGGATCAACTTCTATGGCTTCAGTATGCTCTGCGTCTCTCGCTCTTATGGATGCAGGAGTACCAATTTCTGCGCCTGTTGCAGGAATTGCAATGGGGCTTATTACTGGTGAGAATGATAAATATGTTGTACTTACAGATATTCAAGGAGCGGAAGATCATATAGGTGATATGGATTTTAAAGTAGCAGGAACTAAAGATGGAGTTACTGCACTTCAAATGGACATTAAGGTCAAAGGAATAACTTTTGAAATAATGGAAATAGCTCTTGAAAAAGCAAAAAATGCAAGAATGAAAATTTTAGAACATATGGATTCTACAATTTCTGAAGCTAGTAAAGAGCTTTCTAAGTATGCTCCTAAAATGACAACTATTAATGTTCCTCAAGATAAAATAGGAGCAGTTATAGGATCTGGAGGATCAGTTATTAAAGGATTACAGCAAGAGTTTGATGCTTCAATTAATATTGACGAAGACGGTAAAGTTATGATTGGAACTAATAACTCAGAAACTTCAGACAAAGTAATAAATGCTATAAAGGCAATTATTAAAGATGTTGAAGTAGGTGATATTTATGATGCCAAAGTAGTAAAGATAATGAATTTTGGAGCTTTTGCTGAAGTTACTCCTAGTAAACAAGGATTAATTCATATTAGCGAAATTTCTACTGAAAGAGTTGAAGATGTAGGGTCTGTTCTTAATACAGGAGATATAGTTAAGGTGAAGGTCATAAAAGTAGATAAACAAGGTAGAATAGATTTGTCTATAAAGGCACTATTATCAGGAACAACTAATAGTTCAAATGATAAGACAGAAAAAGAAGATGATGGAGCTGGTGCAGCTAAAAGAAAAGGAAGCAGAAAGCAAGTAGGTGGAGATTAATTATTAGGAGTTAAAATATGATTAAAGTTAGTGTTAATGGTGCTCTAGGTAAAATGGGCTCTACTGTATGTAATGCAGTTATTAATGATTTAGAAACAGAATTGATTGATTCAGTTGATATAAATTCTAAAAATCATAAAACCCCAAATGGAAAACTGATTCATAAAGATTTTTCAGAAATATTTTCAAGTAATCCACCAAATGTAATAGTTGATTTTACAAATAGAGAAACTTTTATAAATTTGAGTACTATATCAATTCCTAAAGGCATTAATTTAGTTAGTGGTTCTACAGGGTTGTTAGATAAAGATTATAAGGCCATAAATCAACTGTGTCGAACGTATAAAGTTGGAGTGTTGAGCGCTTCTAATTTTGCTATAGGAGCTGTTCTTATGATGAAACTTGCTGCAATAACAGGGAAATATTTTGAATACGCAGATTTGATTGAAAGTCATCATGAAAATAAGATAGATGCTCCTTCAGGGACAGCTATATCAATAGCTGAAGCAGCAAGCTCAAATAGAGATAAAAAATATTTCCAAAATATTGTAGAAAAAGAGACAATCAAAAATACCAGAGGAGGCTCTTTAAACGGTGTGCAAATTCACTCTGCAAGAATGCCTGGAAGAGTTGCAAGGCATGAGCTTGTTTTTGGCGGATTAGGGCAAACCTTTTCTATGATCCATGATTCAATAGATAGAGACTCTTTTATGCCTGGAGTAATTCTTGGTATAAAAGAAATTATAAAAAAACAAAATTTATTGATTGGCCTTGATAAAGTAATGGATATTTAAATAAGATGAGTAGTTTTAGAAATATTAAAATTGGAATTATTGGATCTACAGGAGCAGTTGGAGTAGAAACTCTTAAGCTTTTATCAGAATTAAATCATCCGTTAGATAATATTTTTTTATTTGCTTCTAAGCGCTCTGTAGGTAAATTTACCAAATATAAAAATTCTGAAATAGAAATTTTAGAAACTTCAGAAGAAAATTTAAAAAAAATAGATATTGGATTTATTTCAGTTAGTAGTGAAATAAGTGAACTGCTCGCTCCAAAGATTGTTTCAAATGGTGGAATTGTTATAGATGATGGATCTGCTTTTAGAATGAGAAAAGATGTCCCTTTGGTAGTGCCTGAAATAAACCAAAAAGACTTAGATTTTCACCTGGGTATAATATCTATACCCAATTGTACAACTACACCATTAGTTATGGTTATAGATGCCATAAATCAAATTTCTAAAGTTAATAAAGTTGTTGTTTCAACTTATCAAGCTGTTTCTGGTACTGGAAAAGAAGCAGTGTTAGAGCTTGAAAATCAACAAAAAGGAAACCTAGAAAATAAAATTTATGATTATCAAATAGCAAATAATGTTTTTCCTCATGTGGATGATTTTTTAGAGGACGGATTTACAAAAGAAGAACATAAAATGATAAATGAGACAAAAAAAATATTACATGATAAAGAAATTGAAATTATCCCAACATGTGTAAGGGTTCCTGTAAAAGTAGGACATTCTGAATCCTTATGTATTACTTTGGAAGATGACATCCCACTAAATAAAATTATCGAAACTCTTAGTACCTATCAAGGAATAAAATTACTCGATAATAAATCAGATATTCCATATCCAATGCCATTATTATCTGAAGGTAAAAAAGACGTATTTGTAGGTAGGGTTAGAAAAAGTCTAAATAACACTAGAGAAATAAATTTATGGTTAAGTTGTGATAATTTGATAAAAGGAGCAGCTTTGAATGCTCTACAAATTCTGAAATCAATGATAGAAAGAGAACTAATTAAATAACATAAGGGACAAGTATATGAAGGATTTAGGTAGACTTATTACAGCTATGGTAACTCCATTTAAAGATAATGGAGAAGTAGATTTTGATAGAGCCAAAGATTTTGCTATAGAACTAGTAAGAACAGGATCTGATGGTTTATTAATTGGAGGAACTACAGGAGAATCTCCATCTATGAATGAAGATGAAAAACTTAAACTTTTTAAATCAGTAAAAGATGCAGTAAAAAATACAGCCAATGTTATTGCTGGAACTACGGATAATAATACTATTGCTTCAATAGATTTATCAAAAAAAGCAGAAAAATTAGGTGTTGATGCAATATTGTTAACTGTTCCTGCATATAACAAACCAACTCAAGAAGGTCTTTATAGGCATTTTAAAAAAATATCTGAATCAGTTTCAATACCTGGTATTTTATATAATGTACCTTCAAGAACTTCATTAAATATGGATGCAGAAACTACTTTAAAATTGGCAAATATAGATAATATAGTGGGGGTAAAAGAAGCATCGTCTGATCTAGATCAAATTACCAATATAATTTCTAAAGCTCCTGAGGATTTTAAGGTTTGGAGTGGTAATGATAATGAAACTTTTTCAATCATGTCTACAGGTGGATACGGTGTTGTTAGTGTTGCTTCAAATATAATTGGAAGCCAAGTAAAAAAATTGATGAGTTACATAATCGAAGGAAAAACTCACTTAGCTGCAAAAGAACATATGCGCCTACTACTTTTTTTTAATTCTATTTTTTGGGTTACTAATCCTATTCCAATACGATACGCTCTTAATAGATCTGGTTTTTCCATAGGGCCTCCTAGATTACCAATGATAGAAGCGCCAGAAGATTTTAAGAAAAAATTTAATCCAATTATGGATTCTTACAAAATGGATATTTCGTAATTTATAAAAACTATGAAGTACGAAAAATCTAAATCTTTCACTTTTTTTGGAGGAGGGACAGGCTTATCAAGGATTTTTAAATCTGCTTTATTATCTAATTCGAAAAAAAAAAATAAACTTTCAGCAATAGTATCAACTTTTGATAATGGAGGATCTACAGGTATTATTAGAGATCAATTTCAGGTACCAGCTCTTGGAGATTTAAGGAAAGTTTTATCTGCATGTTTATTAGATTCTGAAAGTGAAATGTTAGAGTACAGATTTCAAAAATCTGATTTATCACCTCATACTATTGGGAATCTTATACTTTTGTCTCTTATAAACTCTGGATCTAATATTCAACAAGCCGTAAATAAATTTAGAAGTCTTTTTAATATTGATGAAAAAATTTTTCCATCTTCTTTGGTTTATGCCAATATTGTTTCTAAAATAAATAACATTACAACTTATGGGGAAAAGCAAATTAATAATTTAAAGCTTAGTGATTTAAATTTTGATGATATATATTTAAAATCAAAATTGAATGACCCTATAATTGCTAATCAAGAAGCTTTATCTTTTCTGAAAAAATCAGACTTGATTTTTTTTTCATCAGGAGATTTTTATACTAGCTTATTACCTTCAATTTTGCCTGATGGGTTTATAGATGAAATCATAAATAATAAATCTGAATCAATTCTATTTCTTAATATAGATATTTCTGAAAATGAAATTTTCAATCAAATGACTTTTTTCAGAAAAAAACTTTTAGGATATACTCCATCTTATGTAATTTATAATTCTTATACTGATAGTATGAAAAAAATAAAAAATGAATTTCCTAAGATAGAATTTATTTTTAAAGACTTAAAATCAAACAATGAAAAAATACATGATATTGATAAAACAAAAAATTTTTTTATAAATTTTTTATAATTCTTTTCTAATTATTGTAGATTCTCTTTTGGGACCAGTTGAAATTACATTTATTGGTAATTCTAAAATTTCTTCTAGCCTATTTATAAATTTTTTAGCATTATCATTGATTTTTTCATACGAATCTAAATTAAAAGTCGAATCTTTCCATCCTTGAATTTTTTCATATACAGGGGTTACCTCATTTAAAATTTTTTCATCGGTTGGAAAACTGGTTGTTTTTTTACCATCTAATTCGTATGAAACACAAATTTTTATTTCATCCCAATGATCTAGTATGTCTAGTTTAGTTAAAATTATAGAGTCAAGGCCATTTATTCTAGCTGAATATTTAGCAGCAACAGCATCAAACCATCCTATTCTTCTTGGTCTTCCTGTAGTTGATCCAAACTCACCTGCTATTTTTCTTATATTATCAGCATCTTTTCCAAAAATTTCAGTAGGAAAAGGTCCTTCTCCTACTCTAGTTGTAAAGGCCTTGAAAACTCCATGCACGTTTGATATATCTTTGGACCCTATTCCAAGTCCTGTTAATGATCCACCTGCAATGGAATTTGATGACGTTACATAAGGATATGTTCCGTGGTCTATATCTAAAAGGGCGCCTTGTGCTCCTTCTAAAATTATATTTTCTTTATTATTTATAGATTTATTAATAATTTCTTCTGTATTACTTATATAAGAACTTAAATTTTTAGCCCAAAAGTGTATAGTATTTACGACTTCTTTTTCATTTATTTTTTTCCCATTATAAATTTTCTGAATTATTTCATTTTTAATTTTTAATATTTTTAGTGTTTTTTCAATCATTAAATCTGGAGATAATAATTCAACCATTCTTATTCCACTTCTAGAAATTTTATCTGAGTAAGCAGGACCAATTCCTCTGCCAGTGGTACCAACTGCATCTTTACCCCTAAATTTTTCCTCAAGTTCATCTAAAATTACATGATAAGGCATTATAATATGAGCTTTTTCGCTTATATAGATTGTGCCTGGTAATTTTGATTTATTTATAATTCCTATTTCTTCAATTAATACATTTGGGTCTATAACAGTACCTGAACCTATAATATTTTTTGTATCAGGCCAGCTGATTCCGCAAGGTACTAAATGTAATGCAAATTTTCCGTGTTGATTTTCAATGGTATGGCCGGCATTGTTGCCACCTGAATACCTGGCTATAACCTTTGCAGATTTTGCTAAATGATCAATTATTTTTCCTTTTCCTTCATCTCCCCATTGACCACCTACTATAGTTGTAACAGACATCATTCCTCCATATCTTAAATTGAAAATTATTTGTAGTTTATTAATAATTTTATGAACATAGAGATTATATCAGTCTTTAATATTAATTGAATCTTAAAAACTTTTAAAATATCTATTGACTTCTAATGCCTTTAAAAGAGATAATAAAACTCTGACCAAAAAAAACACTTTTGTCTTTTTTGGAATAGCACATTTAAAAGTTAATAATTTTTGTTTTATCGAGACCATTGAATTAACGATTTTTAAGGTTCAAATTATTATGGGTTTATGGGGAATGCCTTGGCGTCAAAAGCCGAAGAAGGGCGTAGCAAGTCTGCGATAAGCCTCGGTTTGCTGACTAGCAAGCTTAGCCGGGGATACCCGAATGGGATAACCTGATCATATGATCAGCCATTTTTGGCAGGTAAGCAGGAGAACTGAAACATCTAAGTATCCTGAGGAAAGTAAATCAAACGAGATTCCCTAAGTAGCGGCGAGCGAAATGGGAACAGCCTAAACCGTGTGGGATTTATCCTGTGCGGGGTTGTAGGGCACTTTATATAAAAGTTACAAAATGTCATTTTAGTAGAATAGATTGGAAAATCTAACCATAGAGGGTGAAAGTCCCGTAAACGAAAAAATGACAACTTTTTAAGTGTACCTGAGTACGACGGGACACGTGAAATCTTGTCGGAATCTGGGGGGACCACCCTCCAAGGCTAAATACTTTTGACGACCGATAGTGAACTAGTACCGTGAGGGAAAGGTGAAAAGAACCCCGTGAGGGGAGTGAAATAGAACTGAAACCATAAACCTACAAACCGTTGGAGCTCGTATTTATATGAGTGACAGCGTGCCTATTGAAGAATGAGCCAACGAGTTACTTGATATGGCAAGATTAAATAGTTAAGCTATGAAGTCGAAGCGAAAGCAAGTCTGAATAGGGCGATTTAGTCGTGTCAAGTAGACCCGAAACCGTGTGAGCTACCTATGGCCAGGTTGAAGCGAGAGTAAAATCTCGTGAAGGACCGAACCCGTGTACGCTGCAAAGTGCTGGGATGAGCTGTGGGTAGAGGTAAAATGCCAAACGAACACGGAGATAGCTGGTTCTCCCCGAAATGTATTTAGGTACAGCGTTATGTAAATACTTCATGGAGGTAGAGCACTGGATAGACTAGGGGGCGCAAGCTTACCAAACCTAACCAAACTCCGAATACCATGAAGGGTATCATAGCAGTGAGACTGTGGGGGATAAGCTCCATTGTCGAAAGGGAAACAGCCCAGATCGCAAGTTAAGGTCCCAAAGTATATGCTAAGTGTTAAACGAAGTAGGGTCGCCCAGACAGCCAGGAGGTTGGCTTAGAAGCAGCCATCCTTTAAAGAGTGCGTAATAGCCCACTGGTCAAGGGGCCCCGCACGGAAAATAAACGGGGCTAAAGCATATCACCGAGACTGCGGGATCTAATTTATTAGATCGGTAGGGGAGTGTCGTTAAAGCGCTGAAGCTAAGCTGTAAGGCTTGGTGGAGCTTTAACAAGTAAGAATGTTGGCATGAGTAGCAAAAATGCCGGTGAGAATCCGGCAGGCCGTAAGTCTAAGGATTCCTACGCAACGTTGATCGACGTAGGGTTAGTCGGGCCTAAGGCGTATCCGAAAGGAGAAGTCGATGGACAGCTGGTAAATATTCCAGCACCTTTAAAAAATTGTTTGAGTCGAAGGGGTGACGCAGAAAGATAAACATAGCATACGCATCGGACATCGTGTGTTTTTGCCTGTAGGTGAATAAAAGAGGTTAAAATATCTTTTATGCTTGAACTGAGGGGTGAGAGAACTATGAAGTTTGCTTCGTAGAATTATGTTGAGTCTATACTGCCAAGAAAAGCCTCGTTGATTAGATTTTTTGAAGACCGTACCGCAAACCAACACAGGTAGACAGGGATAAACGTCCCAAGGCCTTCGAGAGAACCATCGTTAAGGAACTCGGCAAATTGACCCCGTAACTTCGGGATAAGGGGGACCTTTTATGTATATGAGCTTGCCTCAAAAAGCATTAAAGGTAGCATAAAATAGGTTGAAGCGACTGTTTATCAAAAACACAGGTCCATGCCAAAGCGAAAGCTGATGTATATGGGCTGACGCCTGCCCAGTGCCGGTAGGTTAAGGAAGGTGGTGCAAGCTACTGACTGAAGCCCCGGTGAACGGCGGCCGTAACTATAACGGTCCTAAGGTAGCGAAGTCCCTTGTCGGGTAAGTTCCGACCCGCACGAATGGCGTAACGACTTCAACACTGTCTCAACGATGGACTCGGTGAAATTGCAGGACCGGTAAAGATGCCGGTTACGCGCAGCAGGACAAAAAGACCCCGTGGAGCTTTACTGCAACTTGGCATTGGTTCGAGTTTTAGAATGTGTAGGATAGGCGGGAGACTATGAACTTCAGGCGTTAGCCTGGGGGGAGTCGCCCTTGAAATACCGCCCTTTCTATGATTTGAACCTAACTTTTTAGAACAGTGTCTGGTGGGCAGTTTGACTGGGGCGGTCGCCTCCCAAAGAGTAACGGAGGCGTACAAAGGTCACCTCAAGCTGGATGGAAATCAGCTTTTGAGTGCATTGGCATAAGGTGGCTTGACTGCGAGACCTACAAGTCGAGCAGGGACGAAAGTCGGTCAAAGTGATCCCACGATTCCGAGTGGAAGGGTCGTGGCTTAACGGATAAAAGCTACCCCGGGGATAACAGGCTTATCTTGCCCAAGAGTCCATATCGACGGCAAGGTTTGGCACCTCGATGTCGGCTCGTCGCATCCTGGGGCTGAAGAAGGTCCCAAGGGTTGGGCTGTTCGCCCATTAAAGCGGCACGCGAGCTGGGTTCAGAGCGTCGTGAGACAGCTCGGTCTCTATCCGCTGTGCGCGTAGGATATTTGAAGGAAGTTGCTCCTAGTACGAGAGGACCGGAGTGAGCAAACCAATGGTGTATCGGTTGTGACGCCAGTCGCATTGCCGAGTAGCTAAGTTTGTTAGGGATAAGCGCTGAAAGCATCTAAGTACGAAGCCCCTCCTGAGATAAGATATCCCATCTCTTTATGAGAGTAAGATCCCCGGTAGACTACCGGGTTGATAGGCTACATGTGTAAGCATAGCAATATGTTCAGCTAAGTAGTACTAATAGATCGAGGATTTAAATTTTAAAGATCATTAATTCATGGTCTCGATAGAACAAAAATTATTGCGGGGTGGAGCAGTGGCAGCTCGTCGGGCTCATAACCCGAAGGTCGTAGGTTCGAATCCTGCCCCCGCGACCAAACTTATTATGAAATTAATATTTTATTTGATAGAATTAAGTTTTCTGGTGGTTTTAGCGCGTTGGTCCCACCCGTACCCATTCCGAACACGGAAGTGAAACGATGCAGCGCTGACGATACTTGGTTGGCAACGATTTGGGAAAATAAGTCACCGCCAGATTTACTTAAAAAATTGAATAAAAAATTATATATTTATATATACAACTACAACCATAGGTAACAAATTTGACCAATATAACTGAAGACCATATAAATCCAGATCAAATTAATTCTGACAATGATTTAATGGAAGAACTACTCACCAATAATCCTCCTAGAAAACCTCTAAGGAGAGGTGAAATAATAGATGGTAAGATAATGGAGATCAATCAAGATGGGCTTTTGCTCAACATTGGTCATAAGTCTGAAGGAATAGTACCGTCTAGAGAAATGAGATCTTATTCTAAAATTGATTTTGAAACACTTGAAACTGATTCTGAGGTAGTTGCTTTAGTTATAAATCCAGAAGATGATGATGGTGCAACAATACTTTCTGTTGACAAAGCTCGTGGAGAAAGAGGCTGGAGAGTTTTAGAAAAAGCTAAAGATGATGATCTTCCTGTTGATGGAATTATTATAGGTTCTAATAGAGGAGGGGCAGTTGTTCAATCAGAAGATGTTCAAGGTTTCATACCTTTATCTCAACTAGTAGGTCCCGCAAGAGAATTATTTGGTCCAAAGAAAGAAAATGCCAAAGATGGTTTTATTGGTATGAAAATCACTTTCAAAATTTTTGAATTAAATAGAAGGAGAAACAGAGCTATATTTTCTGAAAAAGCTGTTTTGCAACAAGAAAGAGCCTTGAAGAAAAAAGAATTAATTGAGACTTTGAAGGTAGGCGATATCCTTAATGGAAGAATAGTAGGTGTTTCTACGTTTGGAGCATTTGTTGATATAGGTGGTGCAGACGGCCTAATCCATATCTCAGAACTTTCATGGGACCCTGTTTCATCACCAGCTGATATTGTAACAATTGGTTCTGAATTAAAAGTTTATGTGGTAAAAATTGATAAAGAAAATCTAAAAATAGCATTAAGTCTTAAAAGATTAACTCCAGAACCATGGGAATTAATTAAAGATGAATTAGAGAATGGTAAAAAAATTGATGCTACTATAACAAAAATTACTACATTTGGAGCTTTTGTTAGAACAAAGCAAGGTGTTGAAGGCTTACTTCATGTTTCAGAAATTGCTCATCATGAAATTAATTCTGTTGATGAAATTGAAAGACTTGTTTCTGTGGGTCAAACATTGAACTTGACTATAGTTAATGTAGATACAGAAAGAAAAAGACTTGGATTAAGTCTTATTTCTAATGGGTTACCTGTAGCTGAAGAACCTGTAGCTGAAGAACCTGTAGCTGAAGAACCTGTAGCTGAAGAACCTGTAGCTGAAGAACCTGTAGCTGAAGAACCTGTAG
>Ga0209091_10000180_pt1 | contig 62087 bp, 58 predicted proteins | sample ArcticOcean_MG_C_6_FD_187438 | JGI IMG/M metagenome (GOLD analysis project Ga0209091, IMG submission 187438) | Marine microbial communities from western Arctic Ocean - ArcticOcean_MG_CB8_128 (SPAdes) (version 2) | ecosystem: Environmental > Aquatic > Marine > Oceanic | place: Arctic Ocean...
TTGATATCACCGGCAGTTGCTAGAAGGTTATTCAGTAGGCCTAGATCATAGTTAAGATCGCCATTGTAGCCGCCCGGACGAAATCCGGTACTGACGATGCCGAAATACATCATATCTTCATTCGGCCGCCAGGTCAGGCCAACCCTAGGTGTCCACTCCTGGTCATCAGTTCCCGCATTCACACGCGAGAACTCCTGCGTCATGTCTGTGTATCGCACACCTGCGTTAAGTTCCCAGCTTTCGGACAACGCGTAACTGAAATCGCCGAAGATCGCATATTCTTCAAGGCTATTATCAGGGCTATTTTCAGGCGCTAGCAGGAAGCTCTCATACTGCGGCCGCCACTGTTCCGTTTCTGGGGTCAGTCCAAAGGGTGCGTTTCTGCTTGTGGAATCGTCGCTGTCCTTGTAAAAAAATCCTGCTATCCAACCGAACGGACCATCCCCATTGGAAACCAGACGAAACTCCTGCGCAAAGCGTTCTGATTCGATGTAGAACGTCCCGGCAAACGACGTCATATTAGTCATATCCTGAGGATTGCCAGTAAAAGGGATGGGGGCACTGGGATCACCGAACGGTGCCAATTGATAATTATTAACGAGTGCGGCATACCAGTCGATTAAGTGCGTACCGGTTTCCAAAAATTCTTGAGAAAAACTCGCGTCCCGATCGAAATAGGAAGTGGAGGACGTAAAATCCGCCCAAGGAAACGCGTACTCAACCACCAGGTTATACTGTTGCAGATCATCGTAGGATCCAGGTGCAAATGGCGATGCTTGCGTTTCGACGTAATAAGGTGCTGAAGCCCAGGCATAGCTGTCCGTTTCGGATTCGAGGGTAGAAGCCGTGAATTTTACAGACAACTGATCCGTAGCCTGCCATTTGGCAGTTATCCTTCCCCCACTACTCGTCTCCGTGTTTATATCTTTCTCTACGGTGGTTCCGGCAATTGTTCTTCGGTCAAGATAGCCCGGTGACTCTGTTGTAAACCCCACCAGCCTGACGGCGAACTTGTCTTTAACAAGGGGGATGTTAACCATTCCGTCAAAACGGTAGCCGGTATCGCCGGACTCATTCATGCCATTAAAGTTGACCTGGACTTTAGAGGCCCACTCGTTGAGATCCGGCTGATTACTGATGTAACGGATGGTGCCCGCCATCGATCCCTCGCCAAACAGGGTTCCCTGGGGCCCATTGAGAACCTCGACACGTGCCAGGTCGAACATCACTCCACCGATCTGCCGATCCGGCTCCTGACCCCCGGTCACTGGTGTTTCATCGATGTATATAGACGTCATGGCTTTAGTCTGGTTGGGTGCCTCATAACCGGATATCGCTCTTATACCCCGTATGCTGACGTTGGTTCTGGACGAATCAGTTTGAATAACATTGAGGCTGGGAACGGCAAGGGCCAAGTCGGCCATGTTCTGAAGACCCATGCTCTCGATCATAGACTCATCTATCGCCATCATGGAGAGGGGCGTGTCCATCTCCGCCGTATCCCTGTACGTGGCCGTGACCACAATCTCATCCAGGAAAGGTGTCGCTTTCTTTTTCGCTCCCCTTTCCATGTCACCCGCGGCGGCTGCATGGGTGGCCGCAGGTAAAAAGGTCAAAAAGCCAAAAAAAACCAGTGAAAATGTCACGACCTTGGCAGGCCAATCGCTTCTTCTTCCGATAAAGTTTCTTGAGATCATGTTTACCTCTTCAATTTTGATTAGGTTGTTAAGCGGACGCACTACTGAATACTGATTCAATATTCAGTTTATGTCAAACCCAATATTGAATAGTTTTGCAATTTATAAAGAAAGCAAGTCGTAATTCTTCCCCATCCGGACCCGTAACGTTCGGGTCGCCCGTGCGAGGGCTGCAATCTGGTCTTCATAACCTCGGTTAGCGCTCCCCGCGCATTCCGGACCCCATCGACTTACATCGAGAAAACCAAAAATACTCAGGCGGTAATTGATCGACACCACCACAATGTCATTATTCCGAGCCAATGCGGTACCGTCGTATAGGTTGGCGGAGTCCTGGATCAACCCGCCACCGTGAATCCAGAAGATCACTGGGCACGGTTTGCCTCCTGTCCCGGGGTGTAGATGTTCAAGTACAGGAAATCCTCACTCTCAGCGCCAGGTTCCCTTCTAACCATGACTTCCTGATCAGCCGGCGGCTGCGGGCAAAAGTTTGGGAAGTGGGTCGCATCGAATGTCCCGTCCAGTCAGCGCTGGGGCCGGTGCACGCCAGCGTCTGCTGCCAACCGGTGCTGCCGCATATGGCAACCCCAGAAAAACATCAACGCCGTCGTTGTGTAAACCCTACACCTTGCCTAATCGAGTCTTAACCACTGTCATCACGCTCTCCCTTTGAGTTTGAAACAGGCGGACCAACCGAGTGCGTTACGACCTGGTCCCATAGATAGCCTCCGGAAAATATGCGAACTCAGAGGCACGACATTTGGTGACTGGTTCCAACAGCAAATACTTTATGCAACACACAACCTCCAGTTCATCAGCTATCCGCGCAGAGAGTTGTTTCAGTTGCAGTTGCAGTTGCAGTTGCAGTTGCAGTTGACTGAATATTGATTCAATATTCAATTTATGCCAAAAATTATAATCCCGTAAGTAAAGTGGCTATCTCGTCCTTGCTGCATAGGCTCGTTCCCGACCATTTGGTTGAGAACGTTAATCACCTCAGAGACGAGTTCGTGATCACAATTGTTATGAAAACGCCCGGAAATGGATTGACACTGGCTTCAACCGGTTTCGTGACACAAAACCCCAAAAACGTTAACCCTGACATTTGATTTCGACGGGATAAAGAAAACGACGGATTGCGGTGTGTACCAGAGACCTAAACTAAACAGGAGACATTATGAAAGCATTTCAGGTAGCAGAAAATGGCAAACCACTAGTAGAAGTAGAACTAGAAACACCAACACCAACGGGCCAAGAAATTCTGCTAAAGACTATATCATGTGGAGTTTGTCATTCAGATATTCATATACACGATGGTTATTTTGAACTGGGTGGAGGAGCGAAGCTTCCAACTCCTCTAATGGAACCTTTAACCATGGGTCATGAAATATTTGGAGAAGTTATTGCCTTTGGGGAAAAGGTTTCCAATATAAAGGTAGGCGAGAAATATGTTGCTTACCCATGGATAGGGTGTGGAGATTGTGAACTTTGTAACGTCGACAAAACGCAATACTGTATGAACAATACAAACCTTGGCGTCAACGTAGGCGGCGGATATGGCGATCATGTATTGGTGCCCGGAGAACAATATCTATTTGATGCAGGAGACACCCCGGACAACCTGGCCGGTAGCTATGCATGCAGAGGTCTTACTGCTTTTAGTGCTCTAAAAAAAGCCGAACCTTTTCCTCAGGATAACTCATTGGTAATTATCAGTGCGGGAGGTTTAGGTCTCCTGGCTTTAAAAATTGCCATAGCAAAATATGGCATTAATCCGATCGTCATCGATATTGATGACGATAAGCTAAAAGTTGCAAAAGAGTTGGGCGCTTCTGCTGTCATTAACTCTTCATCTGAAGGAGCCGCAGGGAAAATACTTGAACTGACTGGCGGTGGTGCAAGATCTATAGTCGATTTTGTTGGTGCCGAAGTTACTGCTAATTTGGGTTATCAATGTCTTACCAGAGGCGGGACACTAGTAGTCGTTGGCCTATTCGGCGGCCAGATTAAGGTTGCTTTGCCCGTACACGTTTTGACAGAAAAGAAACTCATCGGTTCTTATGTCGGAAGTTTAGGAGAAATGAAAGAACTAATGGCACTAGTTGCGGATGGAAAAATTGAGCCCGTAGAAGTTGAATCAAGAAATGTAGCTGAAGCAAACAGGACGCTTAAAGAAATGAAAGAAGGAAAACTTTTAGGCCTGGTCGCTTTAACACATAGCTAAGCTTATGAGCACGACCGGAGCGCTGGAAGCTGGCGTCATCGACCGGCTTACGCCGATGGCGAGGGAATAGAAACGGCGATAACGATCGCAGAGAGATTAGCGAAGTTGCCGGGTACGTGTATGCGTTAACCACACAGCATATGCACAAGAATGGCCTTGGAATAATGAAAGCCGATTTCTACACAAACGATACCTGACGTTTTACAAAAGGGTTTGCAGCTTGGCCGCTACCCCGGCCACGGCGTCTATCCAATTCTGATCGCGGTCGCCAACAGTAAATTTTGACAACTCCTGACGTTCGCCGATAAGTAGCACGTGGGACAATCCCTCTCGACCGGCCACCACTTCAGGTTGGGCCCCGGCTTCATTCAACCAGAAATCTCCGTAAGTCTTTGTCACACCATCAACCGTACAAGCACCCTCCACCACGACATGGAGCGTTTCGGTGCCGAGGTTACCGGCTGGCACAACTCTGGCGCTAGGATCACCCTTCAACAACACCAGAACCGGGCCAACCCTGCGATCGCCCATGAGAGAAACGGTCGCTCGAATACCCGGCGAAACTTCGTCCCAGTCCTTCGCAGTGTCAAAACTGCTATCCAGATGGCCGAGTGATGTTTCGCCCAGGGTCGAGGCAATAGCAGACCCCTCAGGGCTCGGATGCTCATCCTGAATACCCAACTTATCAGAGAATGGCTTTTGCTGGACTGCGGCTTGCTCCTGAAGTTTTTTGTCAACCGGACAGGCCGGCCAGCCGCGACGGTCGCCAAAAACCAGCACCCCATAGCCTCCCTTCGGGCCCCAGGCCACGTTGTCGCCGGGATAAGAGATGCTGCCGTCCTGGAAGCGAAACTGGCCATCGACATAGGCATATTTACCCACATTGGTCGTCCCAAGAATGGACATCCGCCAGGTATCCGAGTCGTGTCCATGGGCCGGTCCCCGGGGCATCTCGTCTTCCATCGGCCCAAAACAACTAAACAATATATAGGGCCCTGCGGTGTCGTCGCCCATCAGTAAGTCCAGCGATTTGCCAACTCCGAAAAATCGCCGCCAACCTTCCACGTGACGATAAGACAGGTTTAGCTGACCATTAACAGCCGGGTCGATCTTTCCAACCGGTGTTGAATACATAACGATTCCTCCAATTTTTCATCCCCGCCAAGTCTTAACGGGTACCTGGTAAATAACAAACACGGGCAGCATCTAGATCTAGACCTAACCCCTTAGTAGTATCGTTTCTCACGACACTAATTCGTTCCTGATGTGTTTTGCAGCAACAAAAAAGTGAATCGAAGCCCAGCCAATGATCGTGACACTACCGATCATGGCATAACGCAGGCTTTCGCTACCCAGCTCTGGCGCCAGTGCATCGCTGAGCAGTCCGATAAGTAGTGGTCCTGCACCAACCCCGATGAGATTCGTCGCGAACATGATTCCTGCCATTCCCATACCGCGAAGGTGTGCGGGCAACACGCTTTGCATACTCGTCAAAACGAGCGCCACGAAGGATGTGGTGATGACAATAGTGACGCCCAGCATCGCGCACGCCATATAGATGTTGTCGAGATAAAGGGTCAACATCCAGGTTGGTACGGTCAATGAACTCGCAATACCGGGCCACCACAGCTCCCAGCGCCGATCGCGCCGCACGGCTAGCGGTCCAAGCGCTGCGCCGAGCATCACGCCTGCTATCGTGCACAATCCAACCACGCCACCGAGCAATGCGCCCACTTCGCTTAAAGACAGGCCGTGGCTGCGCATGAAAAATGCGCCGAACCAGGCGCTCACACCGGCGCCGCCGAATGATCCGATGCCATAGGCAATGAAGACGTGCAACATCGTTCGCCGACGCAGTACCTGGCCAATGGCCTGATACCAGGTGATGTCTGTATCGAACTGCTCTGTGGTGTTCTGGAAGCGGCCTCGCAGGGGGTCCCGCAAAGTCGTGACCAGAATGATTGCGAGCAACACACCGGGCAGACCCATGGCAAAAAAAGCGACTCGCCAGCCATAGTGGTCGGCAATCACCCCGACCAAAGCTAGTCCTAACGTACCGCCGGCCGCGCCGCCCAGTTGATACCAACTCATTCCCCGGCTGCGATTCTCCGGCGTGTAATAGTCCCCCATCATCGACACAGACGCCGGGGCACCCCCGGCTTCGCCTATACCGATGACGATCCTTGTCAGCGCCAACTGAATAAAGTTTTGAGCAAAACCGGCTACCGCAGTCGCAGCACTCCACACCGCCAGGCACACCGCTAACAGTTTCACCCTACTGCGAGTATCTGCCAGGCGCGCCAGAGGTATACCGAACAATGCATAGGTCAGACTGAATGCAAACCCGGTGAGCAGTCCAAGCTGCGTATCGGTCAAGCCCAGATCTGCCTTGATTGGCTCAATCAGAATCGACATAGCCGCCCTGTCCAGCGCATGAAACAGGTTAACAAAGCCGAGCAGCACCGTCGCATGAATGAGCACCCCGCGGCTGACAGCGGCTCCGCTAGCAGGGTCCGTGCCCTGGGCAGGCGTCGAAGGGCCCCCGTTTATCGCCGGTGAACTGCTCATTCGTCAAATTCCAACAGCTCAATATCGAAACCCAATTTTTCGAGTCCCTGCAGGAAGGCATAGCGGCCACTAGGTGCAGCGCCCATCGCAGGGAAGTTACCGTTCTGCAGCAACGGCAAACCAATGTCTTCCAGACTGCCAATGACAGGCTCCATCCCATTCACGATAAAGGCAAGGTGATGGATGCCGTTGCCTTTTTGGGCCAGGCAGTCCTGAAAAACGCTTGGCCCTTCAACAGGTTCTATAAACTCCAGCACGATGTTCTTCAATGGAATATAGCCAACCCGGGCGCGCCCCTCAGTAGGTTTGCCTCGATAGAGGCTCTGGGTCTCCTCATGAGCTCCGGTGACGCTCGAAGGAGGTGTTTCGATGCCGAACAATTCGGCGAACATTGTTAAATATTTTTCGACATCGTCTACGACAAAAGCAATTTTTAAAACGTTGTGCGGTAACAAAGAGTTCAAGGGTGTCTCCTTTGATCAAATTTCCCTGGCATTATTCTTCGATCTGGTTATCAAACCATATCAAATGCCGAGATCTTTCAGACTGTAGTTCTTGAGCCGTTTCCTGGCTGAGTCGTCCCAGCGGAACTGGTCTTCGAAGCCGACGAACGGCTGGTAGAAGTAGCGGGTTTCAGCGGCGAAGTGTCGGGCGCGGGCATCGATGGCCGTGGCGATCACGCTCGAACGCTCGAAGATTCTCGCATCGTCATAGACTTCATTCTCACCGGCGACCAGCGCGCCATGCTGCCCGATCACGGCTGCGCGACGATGAAAGCCGAACGTGAGCGACACCCGCTGATCTGGTGAAGTGTTGGCAAACGATCCATGCAGTATCTGGCGGTTGGCCACAGTCACGGAACCAGCTTCACAAAAGAGTGGCACCGCAGTCGGCAGGCGGTCAGAGCCGCCGTTGGCCTCGACCATCTGCTTGATGTCAACCTTGCCGAGCTTGTGCGTACCTGGCACCACCCACAGACAGTTGGCCGGTGTGCTGCGGTAGAGCTGTACCTGAAAGTTAAACCCGTGGCTACCTTCGTCCCAGTGCGGCGAGTCCCAGTGGGTGACACCGTCCTGGTGCCATGCCACGGACGCCCCAAGACCTGGCTGCTTGATGAAGATGGCATCGTTGTACGGCACGAAGTCCGGACCGTTAATGGCCTCGGCCACTGCAAGCAGACCCGGATGTCCATACACCCTAAGCCCAGCGTCCATCGCCTCACACATGTTGAACATCAAATAGATGACCTTGTCTGGGGTTTCGCCGTCCGGCACCGGCTCGAGCATCTTGGAAGGATGCCGGCCACCACCGGCCGCGGTGCCCCCCAACGGATCGCTCAGGGGCGTTACCCACAAATAGGTATCCCGCACGAGATCGTGACCCAACGCCGGTTGTCCAACCGCATCAACTTTTGCGCCCGGCGCGGCTGGTGCACGGCGCACCATATCGTTGACCCCCGCACGTAGCTCCTCGAGTTCGACCTGGTCGATCACGTCTTCGAAGACATAAAAGCCATGGGTCCAATAAGCGGCGAGGATGTTCGGGTGCAGCGCGCCGTCGGCTGCAAATCGCAACGGACCCCGGTTGTCTAGCGCGAGCGCACGCGCGCACCCTTCTTCCATGTAATCGGCCATGTCAGCTGCATGTTGGGCGGCTGTGGGCCTCTTCCGGTATTCGACCTGATTACCCTTCTGATCCGAGACGGAATTTTTCAATCGTGTCTCATCCATCTTATCGCCCCTTAGTTATTTAGGTTAACCATCTCTGCGGTTACTGCCTGAATTCCAGCCCTTCGTGGTCGCCTGCGTTTCGCCAGTCTTCAAGCAGTTTGAAAAATGCCAGTGGGCCTTGCGGGTACACGGTAATGGCGCCGCTGGATTTACCCTCGCCGTTGAAGTAACTGGGCGTGCACTCGCCCTGACCTAGGAAGGGGGGCGCCACGGTACTTTGAATCATCTTGGTCCAAGCCGATTCAGCCTCTTCGGTGACCTCGACCTCACGTACGCCTTCTTCGAGGGCACGGCCGATGATGTACGTCAACTGCATCGCGGCCTCATCGACCAGGTGTGTGAAGTTCGAAGTGAGGCCGCCTTGTTTGGCCCCGACGATAAATGCGTTCGGAAAGCCGCGGGTGTGCGTGCCGTGCAAACTACGCATGTCGTCGCCCCAATGCGCTGACAACTTGCGACCGTCCCGACCGATCAATTCGTAACCGATCCGCTGGGTGAACGCAGTGCCCACCTCGAAGCCCGTGGCGTAAATGAGACAATCAACTTCGTACTCGACGCCATCGACCACGACGGCGTTCTCGGTGATACGCTCGCAACCCTTGCCGTCGGTGTCGACCAGCTTCACGGCCGGTTCGTTGAAGGCCTGCAGGAACTCGTCATGGAAGCACGGCCGCTTACAGAACAGCGCATACCAGGGCTTGAGCGCCGCTGCCGTGGCCGGATCCTGGACGTGTTCGTCGACCCGGGTCCGCAGCTCATTCATCTTGCCCATATTCATGCGCTCCATCAGCGCACCGAACTCTTCCGGTGACATCTCGGCCCCGGCCTTCATGTGCTCGAGGATTCGGGCGATGAGGTCGGTCCAGGCATCGTCCACCAGGTCCTCGGTGACATCACCGCCGTGGGTCATCGCAGTGAAGTTCTCGATCCGCCTGGCCTGCCATCCTGGCTCCAGCGACGCAGCCCACTCGGAATCGGTCGGTCGGTTGTTGCGCACGTCGATCGTCGAAGCAGTGCGCTGGAATACACAGAGTTCCTTGCACGCCTTGGCCAGGTGAGGAACAATCTGCACCGAGGTAGCGCCGGTGCCGATGAGACCCACCCGCTTGTCTCGGAGCTTATCCTGTCCTCCGAGCACGTTGCCGCCGGTGTAGTCGTAATCCCACCGACTGGTGTGGAAAGAGTGACCCTTGAAGTTCTCGATGCCTGGAATCCCCGGTAGCTTCGGCCGGTGTAGCGGACCATTACCGATGACTATGAACTGGGCCCGTATCGCATCGCCCCGGTTAGTGCAGATAATCCATCGCGATGCGTCGGCATCCCAGTCGACGGCGGTGATCTCAGTCGAGAGGCAGGCATTGTCGTAAAGCCCGAAGTGCTTGGCGATTCGCTGACAGTGCGCCTGGATCTCAGGTGCATGGACGTACTTCTCCGTGGGGACGTAGCCGGTCTCTTCGAGCAGCGGCAGGTAGACATATGAATCGATGTCACACTGTGCCCCCGGGTAGCGGTTCCAGTACCACGTGCCTCCAACGTCGCCAGCTTTGTCGATGAGGCGCACGTCAGTAATCCCCGCCTGGACCAGGCGGGCGCCGACCGTCAGCCCCGAGAGCCCGGCACCGATCAGCGCCACTGTCACGTCGTCCGCCAGCGGCTCCCGCGGCGTCACCTCGCTGTAGGGGTCGTCGAGAAAATGAGCGTATTGCCCCTTGAGCTCAACAAACTGACTGATGCCGTCTGTGCGCATGCGCTTCTCGCGTTCTACGCGGTACTTTGCCCGGATCGATTCGGCGCCGAGGTCGGAATTGTCTGTCTCTGTCATAGGGGGGTCCCTTGCTGGGTGGATTATAGAAGATTCGCCGTTCGCTATGCCGCCCGCTTGTGAAGCGCACCAGACCAGGGTCCGCAGGGTTCCGGCGCATGTAGCGTCATTCACCACTGGGGGGTCATGTCTGCTTCCTCTCTTTTTATTCCTTGTATTTACCTGGCCAATCCCAAAAAAAGGTGTGCACTGGATGAACCAGGTATTTGTTCGTTGTATCAAACTGAATTTTGATTCAATATTCAGTTTATATCAACGTAAATCGTGTTGTAAATATGTAAATGGAGGTTGAGTTGGCACGCTACATCCTGAAACGCCTAGCGCTGATTGTGCCAACATTGCTTGGCATCATCACTGTAAATTTCTTCCTCGTGCAACTTGCCCCGGGTGGTCCGGTCGACCAGATGATTGCCAATATCAGTGGCGAGGCTGTTTCGGTCACTTCCCGCATCGCGGGTACGGCCGTTGATCAGAGCATATCGCAACCGACCACACAATACGCCGGTGCAGATGGCATCGACCCTGCCATGATCAAAGCGCTGGAAAAACAGTTCGGCTTTGATCGACCACTGCATGAGCGTTATTTCCAATTGTTGCGGAATTATCTGCGCTTTGACCTAGGGGAAAGTTACTACCAGAATCGACGCGTGGCGGACCTGGTGATGGAACGGTTCCCGGTGTCAATCTCGCTCGGTCTCTGGTCGATGTTACTGACCTATCTCATCTCGATTCCACTAGGCGTTGCTAAGGCGGTACGCGATGGCAGCCACTTCGATGTCTGGACCAGCGCAGCAATTTTCATGGGTTACGCGACGCCCGGTTTCATGTTTGCCATCCTACTGATTGTGGTGTTTGCCGGGGGCAGCTACTACGACCTCTTCCCCTTAAAGGGACTGGTATCGGAAAATTTTTCTGAGATGTCCTGGCCAGGCAAGATTGCTGATTACTTCTGGCACATGACGTTGCCGGTCGCGGCGTTGACGATTGGTAGTTTTGCGACGCTGACTATGCTCACCAAGAACTCTTTTATCGAGGAACTCTCCAAGCAGTTCGTGCTCACGGCGCGCGCCAAGGGTTTGGATGAGCGGCGAGTGCTGTACGGGCATGTATTCAGGAATGCCATGTTGGTTGTCGTGGCCGGTTTCCCGGCGGCGTTGATTGGCGTGCTGTTTACTGGCGCGATGCTGATCGAGGTGATTTTTTCTTTAAACGGCCTGGGCCTGCTGGGATTTGAGGCGACCCTTACTCGCGATTACCCGATCATATTCGGTACCCTGTACGTCTTTACCCTCGTCGGGCTGCTATTGCACCTGATAGGTGACATTATCTATACACTGGTGGACCCCCGCATTGATTTTGAAACGAGAGGCGCATAGAGGTATGAATCTGACGCCTCTGACACGTCGTCGCCTCGCCAGCTTTCGCGCCAACAAGCGCGGCTTCTGGTCACTGCGAATTTTCTGTGTGCTATTGGTACTCAGCTTGTTGGCCGAGCTCATCGCCAACGACAAACCGCTATTGCTCGGCTACGACAACCAGGTCTTCATGCCGATCTTGTTTCGTTATTCGGAAACCGCCTTCGGCGGCGTCCTGCATTCGGAAGCGGCCTATCGCGACCCGGAGGTCAAGGCCCTGATCGAAGCCAGGCACGGCTGGATGCTGTGGCCGCCGGTTCCGTTCAGCTACGACACGATCGACTGGCAAATTAACGAGCCGGTGCCATCGCCGCCGTCGGCGCGCCATTGGCTGGGTACCGATAATGTGGCGCGAGATGTGATGGCGCGCATTATCTACGGTTTCAGATTGTCAGTGTTGTTCGGGTTGGCGCTGACAATTCTGAGTTCTGTTGTCGGCATCGGTGTCGGGGCCGTACAGGGTTTTTTTGGCGGCTGGGTGGACCTGATCGGCCAGCGCCTGGTAGAAATCTGGGCGGGTATGCCAGTGCTGTTCCTGTTGATCATTCTGGCGAGCCTGGTGCAGACCAGCGTATTCATGCTGCTCGGCCTGCTGCTGCTATTTTCCTGGATGCAGTTGGTGGCGGTGGTCAGGGCTGAGTTCCTGCGCACCCGCAACTTCGATTATGTACAAGCCTCTCGCTCGCTTGGGGTGTCGAACTTCGACATCATGCGCCAGGACGTACTGCCGAATGCGATGGTGGCTGCATTGACCTTCCTGCCCTTTATTTTGACAGGTTCCATTACCACGTTGACGTCCCTCGATTTTCTCGGTTTTGGTTTACCGACGGGCTCGCCGTCACTGGGCGAACTGCTTGCGCAGGGTAAGTCCAACCTGCAGGCTCCCTGGCTCGGATTATCGGGCTTTTTTACCCTGCTGATCATGTTGACCTTGCTGATCTTTATCGGCGAAGCAGTGCGCGATGCGTTTGATCCGCGCCGCTCTGTAGTGGGTGTGGATGCGCCATGAGTGATCGAATTCTAGCGGTGAGTGATCTGTCGGTGGCTTTCCACGGGAAAGCGGTGGTCCATGGTGTGAACCTACACATCGATCGGGGCGAGACCCTGGCGCTGGTGGGTGAGTCCGGTTCCGGAAAATCCGTGACTGCACTGTCGATTCCGCAGTTGCTGCCCTACCCCCAGGCAGGACATCCAACAGGCTCAATATGCCTCGATGGTATTGAAATGATCAATGCCTCGAAAGCGACCCTGCTCAAGATGCGGGGCAATCGGGTCAGCATGATCTTCCAGGAACCCATGACGTCGTTAAATCCGCTGCACACCATTGAACGCCAGGTTGGCGAGGTGTTGTTTGTACACCAACGACTTGGCCGGGATGCCGTCCGCAAGCGTACTTTAGAACTACTGGAGTTGGTGGGCTTACAGCGAGCGAACGAGCGGCTCACGGCCTTTCCTCACGAGCTCTCCGGTGGTCAGCGCCAGCGAGTGATGATCGCAATGGCGCTCGCTAACGAGCCGGATCTGCTTATTGCCGATGAGCCGACAACGGCGCTTGATGTCACCGTCCAGGCGCAAATATTGACCCTTCTAAAAGACTTACAAGCCCGGCTCAACATGGCGCTGCTGCTCATTACCCACGATCTGGGTATTGTGCGCAAGATCGCCGATCGGGTGTGCGTGATGCATGACGGACTCATTGTCGAGGAAGCCCCAACGAAAACTCTGTTTACGGCTCCAGCCCATACCTATACCCGGACGCTCCTGACCGCGCAACCGAAAGGCAACCCTATGCCCGCCCCGCCAGATGCGGCGCCGTTGCTGCAAGCTGAGGGCATATCCGTACACTTTCCGATCGGCCAGGGTTTTCTCAAGGCCAAGCGCGTCCTGAAAGCCGTCGATGCGGTTTCCTTCACCGTGCGCAAGGGCCACACCATCGGCGTTGTCGGTGAGTCTGGGTCGGGTAAGACCACCCTCGGGATGGCGCTGCTACGGCTGATTCGGAGCAAGGGTCGCGTTGTCTTTGACGGCGAAGAGATCCACGGACTTAGCAACAAAGCATTGCGGCCCTATCGGCGCCGGATGCAGGTTGTGTTCCAGGATCCCTATGGCTCCTTGTCACCAAGGCGTTCGGTTCGGCAGATTATCGAACAGGGACTCCACGTACATGAACCGCAGTTCGATGAAGCGGCCCGGACCAGCCTGGTCGACCAGGCACTGGAAAATGTTGGTCTTGACCCGATCGACAAGGATCGCTATCCACACGAATTTTCCGGCGGTCAACGGCAACGCATAGCGATTGCGCGGGCTGTGATCCTGCGACCTGATCTGATCATCCTCGATGAACCCACCTCGGCCCTTGATATGTCGGTGCAGGCCCAGGTGATCGATCTTTTGCGCGACCTGCAGGCACGGTATGGATTGTCATACCTGTTTATCAGCCACGACCTGAGAGTGGTGCGGGCGCTTGCTGATGAACTGATCGTGATGAAAGACGGCGTTATCGTCGAGCAGGGCCCGGCGGCTTTGATTTTCGCGCAACCTAAACAGGACTACACTAAAGCATTACTGGCGGCAGCGTTTGACCAGGTGGTGGTCGAATGAAGCAACGCCCTGGTGTTTGGATCCTGCTATTGGCCTGGTGCACTTTTCTTTTTGCGGATTGTCTTGCCGCCGAATCCGGCGCTAAAGCGGCGGGCCCCCATTGGCAGCACGGCCTGTCAATCTATGGTGAGTTCAAATACCCGCCTGGCTTTAAGCACTTCGACACTGTTAATCCCGATGCGCCAAGCGGGGGGCGGTTGGTACGCTCGCTAGGCTACAGCTTCAACAACTTTACACCGATTATTGACAAAGGCCTGCTGGCACCCGGTGGCGACACTCTTGTTGAACCGATCCTGTACGATTCTCTGCTCAGGGCTTCTGCGGATGAACTCGGGGTCAGTTATGGGAGTCTCGCTGAATTCATTGCAGTTTCTGACGATATGACCGAGGTGCGAATGCAACTCCGCCAGCAAGCACGCTGGCACGACGGAGTGCCGGTCACTTCGCTGGACATCAAATTTACCTTCGAACACATTCGCGACAATGGAATGGCTGGTCTCAAGGTTTTCTTCCTGCCCCTCAAACAAGTGGAGGTGATCAGCGACAGGGAGGTGCACTTCAAGTATCACCATCCCGTAAACCTGAACGACATGGTGACGCTCGGCAAGATGCCTATCTTACCCGAACACTACTGGCGAGAGCGGGACATGACTAAAACCACCACCGAACCGCCTCTTACCAGCGGTCCCTACCGGGTCAGCCGGTTCGAGCTTGGCAAGTTTATCGAATTCGAACGCGTCGCCGACTACTGGGGTAAAGACATCGGTCCGCACCGGGGCAGCTTTAACATCGATGTGCTTCGGTTTGATGTGTATCGGGACGGTACCGTCGCACGCGAGGCACTGCACAAGGGATTAATCGACGCCTATCGCGAACGTGATGCTGCTCAGTGGGTGACGGGGTATCAACAGCAAGACCTTCTGGTGAAGGTTCAATATGACATACAGCAATACACGGGTTTGATGTCAGCGCTGGCCTTCAATCTGAACATGGCGCGCTTCCAGGACGTCCGCGTGCGGGAGGCACTTAGCCTCGCTTACAATTTTGACTGGACAAACAACGTTATCGATTATGGTGTTTATCCAAAACCCATGAGTTTTTTTCACGGTAGCTTTCTGGCAGCCACCGGTCTGCCGTCCTCCAGTGAATTGGCATTGCTCGAACCGTTTCGGGAGCAACTACCTGCCGAGGTGTTTACCGAACCACCCTGGACCCGCAGTTCAACTTCAAAACTGAGCCACCGCGACGCGCTGATCCGCGCACAGGGATTGCTGACTGAGGCCGGTTGGCGTTACCAGGACGGCAGACTAGTAGACGCGGACGGCAATGGCTTTGAGATCGAATTTCTGATCACCAGCTCTGCAGGTCAACGCAGGCTGCTCCCTTATACTGCTCAGCTAAAGCGCCTCGGCATCGACGCACACATACGTTTAGTTGAAACAGCGCAATACACCAACCTGCGGCGCATGGGTAAAGCCGATGCCGTTATCGGTAGTCTGAACGTCACCATGCCGCCCAGTTTAGAAGTACGTGCCTACTTCAGCTCCAAAAACAAGGGGCCGACAAACATGGCTCATGTCAATTCACCCGCGGTCGATGCCCTGATCGATTCCCTGCTGGGTGTGAGTAATCGCACAGAATTGATGACCGCCGGCCGGGCATTGGACCGGGTGTTGTACTGGCAATTCTACTTTATTCCCCTGCAGCCGCTCGACGGCCCGCGAACGGTGATGTGGGATAAATTCGACAAGCCTGATGTAGAGTCCCAGGACGTGGGAGGCTTTGGAGGCTTTCCTGTCACCTGGTCGTGGAACCCGGAAAAAGCCGGGCATGTCAGCCAGGCCCTGAAGCAGGATTAAATATAACGATGTGCAACAGCCTGGCACATCGTATGAACACTGAAAGAGTCGCAAGTGCGCGAGTTAATAACGATTCCGGCGCTATTCACAACAAGCAATTTGCTAGTCGTGACTAGACAAGTATTTCAATCTCTGTGAGGAAAAGAGCATGGCTATACAAATTATCAAAGATTCCATCGATATCGGCATCATCACAAAAGATGCCGAGCCCATGCTCAAGTTCTACAGGGATACCCTGGGATTGACACCCGACGGGGAAATGGACCTGGGTGATGGCAGCAGGATAACGCGTCTTAAATGCGGGTCGACCGTCGTTAAACTTGTCGTACATGGCCAAGCGCCGCCGGCGGAAGCTCCGCCAGGCGGCGTCAGAGGCGCGACCGGTTACCGCTACTGGACCATTACGGTTAGTAACCTTGAAGAGGTAACTAACGAATGTGCAGAGGCGGGTTTTTCGATTCCTGTCCCTGTGACCGAATTCCGACCTGGGGTCCGAATGTCAATAATCGAAGATCCGGATGGCAATTGGGTCGAATTGGTACAGAGAGATGGCTGATGGCATTCAGCTCGGTCTTCAAGGCAGTGTTAGCGAATACGCCCTCGCTGCCGTACCAAAGAAAAGGTCATTTTTCTGAGCGCTTGTCATACTGAGGTCCGTTGCGATTAGCTTGAATGCGTTCCACAGGCTCGTGTAGGAATAAGCAACCTTATCTACCGGGAAGTTTGACTCGAACATGCATCGTTCCGGTCCATAGGCATCGATCAGGATTTCGACATAGGGTTTCCAGGCCTCCGCCAATCTCTGGGATGACGGTGGACCGGCGGCGTCAACTGTATAGTCGAAGCCATAATTTGGCATACCGAAACCACCCACCTTCACAACCACGTTTGGGTGAGCGGCTACCAACCTGACGCTGCTTTCCCACGTATCAAACACCTGTGCAGTACGCTGACCTTCATAAGGGCCACAAGCGAGTGGCCCACCGATATGATTCAGTACAATAGTCACGCCAGGGAAGGCAGCCGCAAGATCGGCGACCTCTGCCAACTGGGTATGGTAGCCCCAACAGTCGAAGGTGAGTCCAAGTTTGTCGAGAACTGCAAAACCTTCTCTGAAGTCGTCCCTGCCCAGTAAACCGGAAATATCGCTGGTGGGATGATGAGAGTTGGCGATCGCTGATGATTCGTGCCATGCATGCGCATGGCGGATGCCGCGGAAGTTTTCGCCTGCAGCGACGAGTGCGCGCAATATCGGTTCGACGCCGGCACCAAGAGCCAGATCAGCGAAACCCACAATGCCGCCGCAGCAGCGCACGCCCTCTCCATATAGGCCGGAAGCTGCCATAGCCGCAACGCCCTGGGCAAACTGAACCTCGCCAACGGCCCTCAATGGGTCAGCGCTATCCTCTCTGTACATGGAAAGACACTCCACAAAAACAGTGTCGATCACATTGTGTCCGCCACCTCGGATATCCTCCATCAGGTCATCGCCCAAGTATCGCAGATGAGTTCTCGCCCCATCCGGTAATGTCCGCCGGGGGCGTCGGTCAAACAGATGGAGATGCGGATCAATGATTGGTTGTAACGGGTCTATCGCATCTTCAGGTGATTTTTCGAGCCAGGCGCGCAAATTATCGCCGCCGACGTCGCGCGGTAATTCGGCACTCGTCGTAGCATTTTTGGCCATTGCGGAAGATCCAATCCAATTCTGGACAAACGAGCATAACCCAGTTGTGACCCGGCTACCTCCTTGCTCATTGCAGCCCAGACCCTGCTGACGACGAACGACCCGTTGCTAATGTCGCGACCAAGGATGGCAAGACCGCCAGAATTGGCCAAATTCAGGAGTCCGCTGCCAACCGGACTGACGCAAAAGGTACCCGGGTGACGCAAGGTTGAGTCGATATCCACATGCACTACAACGGTCAGGTAACATGGACCTCGGAAATGACATGCGTCATGTCCTGGAACAGGGTTGGTATAAAGAGGTATTCCCTCAGACACGAATCAAATCAGGTAATCAGGCGCATCTCAAGACGGCGAAAATGGGTTCTCGTGTTTCGACATCAGTAGGTGGTGCCATCACAGGATTGGGTGCTCAAATCATCATCATTGACATTGCTCACAACGCCGAAGAGGGACGTGGGTGATTTAGGTTTTAGCTCAGGAGATCGAGTCTTTGGCTTTAAAGTGATCCGTTCAGTTGGTCAAGCCGGAGGTTTTTGAAAAATCGCTCACCTGGGTACGACAGCAGTAACTACCAATCGACTGTCAAAACGGAAACTACCCCCTCCTTCCTAATGCTCCGCATGTGTGGTGGCAACCGCCACCTCACCAACACTAGGAGTACAAATATGTTCAAAGCAATTGGTCGGTTCTTTACCGCATTATTCACCATGTTTTCGGCACTAGAGAAAGGTGCCGCATCGCTAAACCACATCGCTTGTATCGCAGAGGCAGAAGCAGAAGGCTTGGCAGGCATTATGGCTGTAGAACGCAAGGAGAAGATCATTACGATCCGTAAGCAACCGGCAGTTACTATTTCTGAAGATCAGAAATTATCCATATAGGGTCCTACAGCGTCAGTAATAGCGGCCGCCTAACAGACAGCCTACCCGAGAGGATAAGTTAACTTTTCTACACATTACACAGCCAGAGATAGTCAGTACTAGTTAAGTGGCAGCTTCGATGCTTCTGCGGTTAAAAGGGTACTAAAACAAACATTAAGCCAAGAAGATAAATGACAGGCTCAAAACATAAACAGGCAAATTTAAGAATTTGGTAATAGTGCGGGTTTGTGGCGTTAGATAAAAACTATCTTGGTACGCCATACTCACGGGCTAAGTCCTATGCCATAAAGTACGCCAATGGAGCAATGAAACGCTAGAGATCGTTCTCGAAATTGTGACGGTATATTTGTCGGTACTTCTGTGGCTAAACCTATCTTATAACCATAAAAATCAATGCCTTAGGAATAAAATTCAAGTCCACCCGTACCCTATTTTATGCGGTCTGGAGGAATGGCTGCATTGTTTTGAAGGCTTTCGCCTCAACCTGCCGTATTCGCTCGAGGGATACGCCATACTTTTCTGCCAGTTCCTTCAAACTGGTTTTTTCTCCCTGCAGCCAGCGAGCCTCAACAATATCCCGGGATCTTTCATCAAGGGATTTGAGCGCTTCTACCAAGCCACCCGCAATGATGGCTGCTTGCTCTTCTTCTGACACCACAAAAGAAGGGTCTTCAGCTTCACCATGAGACAAATAACCTGACGGGCTATAGTTGAATTCACCATCGTCATTAGCGGTGACCGGCTCAAAACTCTCATCGAAGTTAGCGAGCCTCGATTCCATTTCCAGAACTTCTTCCGGCTTGACACCAAGATCGCTCGCAACCTGGTTCACTTCATCAGAGTTAAACCATCCCAGTCTTTCCTTTGCCTTGCGCAGGTTAAAAAAGAGCTTTCGCTGGGCCTTGGTTGTTGCGACCTTCACGATCTTCCAGTTCTTAAGGACATACTCGTGAATTTCCGCTTTGATCCAGTGCACTGCAAACGACACGAGTCGTACGCCATGGCTAAGATCGAATTTTTTGACAGATTTCATCAGGCCAACATTACCCTGCTGAATCAGGTCTTCCAGCGGCAATCCATAGCCACTGTATCCCCGCGCAATGTATGCCACATACCGCAGGTGAGACATGACCAATTCGCGAGCAGCATCAAGATCCTCGTCCACCTGAAAGCGCTGGAAGAGTTCAGTTTCTTCCTCTGCCGTCAGCACAGAAATCTGCTGAATTGAATCCAGATAGCGCTGCAAAGTTCCGGAACTTAATACTGGAAACCGAGATGTTTGACCTAATGCTGTCATTTAATATTTCTCCATAAACTCTTCCGAGTCAGTAACTTAGAGGGCAATCACGCCTACTAGTTCCATACATGTGGGCAAATTCCTGCTTTTCAAGCCCTATATGGTCCCAGATCACTTTTAGGTCAATAAAATAACATTTTCGAATAGTACAACCCCTGTACATCACGCATAACTATGGACATTCGCCCTCCTAAACTTAAAGGAGACGGGGCAAGTGACCTGAAGGGATGAGCGGCAGGCATGGTAATTCCCTCTGACCCTTTAACGTCATAGAATGCGGAAATGTCAGCTAACCAGCATCACGCCGAAACCTTCAATCCGAATGCTCTCAACATGGTTCAGGTAGCCACCTATGACCGGCTCATTCTGGCCCCTCTTGTGAGGGTCTGGGAGAACGTCCTGGATTGGGAACATTTACCTTACCTGCACGACACTTCATTCAACTATGTTGAACTGGATACGGGCGGACAGTGGGGCTGGCGTACCTGGTCAAACGCCGATCACACAGACCATGTGGAGTTGACCCTGGCGTCTGCAGACAGCTACGTCGCCAGAAGTTACCAGGCGGGGCACCAGGTCTCGGAGATATGGACAACACTGACCGATGTAGACGACGCCACCCAGGTGCAAGTTAGATTTTTCATGCCCAATATTGAAGAAAACAAAATAGAAAAACTCGGCCAGGTGATGACCAGTCTCTACACACAGCTGTGGGATGAAGATGAAGCCATGATGCAGCAACGTCATAAACGGTTGCACGAGCATAGAGACGATCGCCCGGAACGTATCCTTGGGGAAGAGGCAAGCATTCGTTCAAAGCTTGCTGGCGGAGATGCCGTCACTTTCCAGATAAAGCGTCGTGAATACCAGATCGCGGAAGTCGATGGCCGATTGGTTGCCATTTCCACCATATGCCCGCACCTGATGGGACCACTCCTTGCAATCGATACCCACGGAGGGCTTGTCAGGTGTCCGTGGCATGGTTACCAGTTTGATATTAACTCAGGTAAATGTGTATTCCCCGAACACGCAGATTGCACGCTGCCAGCAGCGCCCGAACTAGATCTCAGTAACGGGAACATCATCGCCCGCATGTCCTGATCTTGCCCGGACTCCCTGGGAGGTCCCCCTATATCGATTCAGTAAAGGCTCGCATCATTGGCGAACCCAGCACCGGCATCAAGTTTTTAAGCCCGTTTGTGCTGCGATTAGTAGATACAACCGCGGATAAGATTACCGGGAAACCAATACAGCGTATCCGATACTCAAACGACGAACGTCACTAATGCGCAAACTGCCAGAGTCAGGGAAACCTGCTTGGCAATAGCTTGGCAATAGCTTGGCAATAGAAGTCTGTCTCGCCTGTTGAAGAAGGTCTGGCGGGAAACGCTTGAAGAACACCAGAACATTGCGAGGCTGGGTTAAAGCCGTTAGTCTGCATCGATTCAAATGAATGTTTTCACGATGAGCACAGATCTAGATGACCTTGGCCTTCTCCTTGATTCCAAGGTCCCTATCCCAGTCATCGAATCTTCCAGGAAACCTGGGGTCCTGGAAATGATTACCCAAGGGTTGAATCGTCTGGGATTTAATAAAGAGCCAGAATCCATGGATTCTCTGGATGCCGCAAAGGCAGTGGGCAATCGATAGGTGTATATGCCAATGAATGATATTTCGATGCCAGTCAGCGACATTGATTGGGACACCTGGCAACCCGAAGAAGTCGCTACGCTCATGTTTATCATCCAGGGTGACTCGGTACTTCTTATCAGAAAGAAACGAGGATTAGGCGCCGGCAAGATCAACGGGCCCGGTGGCCGACTGGAAGATGGTGAGACTCCCGAAGCGTGTGCGATAAGGGAAACGAATGAAGAGCTTGTCGTTAACCCCCTGAATGTTCGCGCCGCTGGAGAACTATTTTTCCACGCAGAGGACATGCCCCGCATTCACGGGTACGTATTTATTGCTACCGACTACGAAGGCACGCCCACGGAGACTGACGAAGCGATCCCCCTCTGGTTCAAGCTCGACGAATTACCATTTGACGAAATGTGGGATGACGATCGACTCTGGCTGCCTCAGATTCTCTCCGGACAGAGTGTTCGTGGATACTTCACCTTTGTGGAAGAAACAATGCTCGACCACAAGGTCGAATTTACCGTGGGGTAGCTTTTATCGAAAAGCTTTTATTAACTCGCCATCAGGGATCCACTAACGCAACATTGAATCAATCGAGGCTTCGTGTTTCTATTTAAGCCTCAAGTTTGTTAATCGTGAGCTTTATCGGCCAGGCAGTGTTATATGTACGAAAACCTAAAGATCGATGCCCCCTACCAAACGTGTGGAAAGTCATCGTGAAAAAAAATCCTATCATCTACGTCAACGCAAACTAACGGTAAAGACCATGGCTACTCTGGAAGTCCATCAAATCCCCTGTTTATCCGATAATTACGGCTACCTGATCCACGACCCGGAAACTGGTGTTACTGCGACTATCGATACACCCGAAGTAGCGCCTGTTAACGCGGCGCTGGCACAAAAAGGATGGAAGCTGACTCACATCCTAAATACCCATCACCACTTCGATCATGCCGGTGGCAACCTGGAATTAAAGAAGCAGTGGAACTGTGTGATCGTCGGTTCAAGAGACGACGCAGACCGTATTCCTGGCATTGACATCAAGGTCGGCGATAGAGACACCTATCAATTCGGTGAACACGAGGCGCAGGTTTTTGACGTATCCGGTCACACCATCGGTCACATAGCCTACTACTTCCCAGACGCTGAAAAGCTGTTTTGTGGAGATGCTCTATTTGCACTCGGGTGTGGCCGCCTGTTCGAAGGCTCACCTGCCCAGATGTGGACTAGCCTGCAGAAGCTGGCCGCATTACCGGACGCAACGGGCGTTTACTGCGCTCATGAGTACACCCAGGCGAATGCGGCTTTCGCTCTTTCAGTAGAACCTCAGAACAACGACCTGCAGCAGCGCTCGAGGGAAATAGATGACCTTCGCGCCAGGGGTTTGCCTACCGTGCCTTCTTCAATTGGGCTTGAGAAAGCAACCAACCCATTCCTGCGGCCGATGAGTAAAGATCTGCAAGCCAATCTCAACTTACAGGGCGCTGATCTTGTTGAGGTGTTTGCCGAAACGCGGCGGCGTAAAGACAGCTTTTAAAGTCTCGGCTGGATCCCATGGTCGGGCACTCGTTCCAGCCGCAAACAGCACCATAAACTCGCATCATGTCGTGGGCGTCACATTGCTGGTGCATTTCACTATTCATGCAACCCGTCTGCGCTCCTGAAACTCAAGCACGAAACTGTAAATAACAGGGAGCACCAACAGGTTTAGTATCATTACGGTAACCATACCACCCAACATAGGTGCTGCGATTCGATGAGTAACATCAGAGCCGGTACCACTACTTAATAGGATGGGAATCAGACCGGCTATCGTGGACATTGCTGTCATCACAACCGCTCTAACCCGTTTTGAGGTTGCAGTCATTACCACATCCCTTACTTCCTCTATCGTGAGTAAACGATCGGCTGCTGAGCGACGGGTTTTCATTTCCTGATCGATGAAGCTCAATACTAGCACTCCGATCTCCGCCGCCATCCCTGCAAGCGCTATGAATCCGACCGCAATGGCTACTGACAGGTTGTAGTCGTTTGCATATATCAACCAAATACCACCTAACAACCCAAAGGGAATAGACAACATCACGACCAATGGCTCCACAACATTTCTGAAGTTTAGATACAGCAGCAGGAAAATAAGCAACAAGGTTAATGGCGTGACAAGCTGTAGGCGTTTGGCTGCACGCTCCATGTACTCAAACTGACCGGACCACGACACCGTGTATCCTGCGGGAATCGTTACCTCTTTATCTAACAGCTGTTTCGCTCTATCGACAAAACCACCGATATCCGAAGAGGATATGTCAACGTATATCCAGGCATTTGGCCGCGAGTCCTCGCTCTTGATAACGGGCGGACCTCTACTCAGGCTCAAATCAGCAACAAGACCAAGTGGTATCTGATGTCCTGCGGGGGTTGGAATTAATACCCTATTCAACGATTCAATATCGCCCCTTAGTGCTCTCGGGTATCGAATGTTTAAAGGATAACGCTCCAAACCTTCGATGACCTCGGTCACATTCACACCACCGACGGCACTTTGCAGCACATCCTGAATGGCACCCACGGTCAATCCATACCGGCTTGCCTGCTCTCTATTGATATCAATATCCAGATAATAACCACCCACTGCTTTATCGCCGAAAGCCGACAATGTTTCCGGCAGTTTCTTCATTGTAATTTCAATGTCTTGAGCGACCTCCTGCAGCACAACAAGGTCCGGCCCAGATATTTTTATACCAACGGGTGTTTTTATGCCCGTTGACAGCATATCCAATCGAGTCTTGATCGGCATAGTCCAGCTATTGGCAAGTCCCGGCAGCTTTATGGCCTGGTCCATTTTTAGCATAAGCTCTTTGGTGGACAATGTTGGGTCCGGCCAGTCTTCCTTGGGCTTGAGCCGAATGGTTGTTTCAATCATTGAAAGCGGTGCGGAATCCGTCGCACTTTCTGCCCGGCCTACTTTCCCAAATACGTGGCGGACCTCATCGAAACTGGCAATAATCTTGTCAGTTTGCTGAAGTAGCTCTTTAGCTTTGGTGATGGATATTCCAGGAAAGGTGGTTGGCATATATAGAATATCTCCTTCATCCAAGGGCGGCATGAACTCGCTCCCCAATCTTGAATACGGATAGTAAGTCACCGCCAGCAGAGCAACCGCGATCATCACTGTTATGCCCCTGAACCGAATCGCGAATCTCAACGCTGGCGTATGCACGGCATGTAACATTCTGCTCAACGGGTTAACCGCTTCGGGGACTATTTTCCCCCTTACAAGATAGCCCATTAAGACAGGCACAAGCGTCACAGTAAGGATGGCAGCAGCAGCCATGGAGTAAGTTGCAGTAAACGCCAGCGGGCTAAATAGACGACCTTCCTGCGCCTGCATCGTAAAGATGGGAATAAACGAAACGGTGATAACCAACAAAGAGAAGAACAAAGCGGGCCCGACTTCACGGCAGCTTTCTCCGATCGTCGCCCACCGTTCATCAGATGAAAGCTCACCACCTTTTCTCAAAGTAGCCGCCGCCAGACGACTATGAGCATTCTCGATCATTACAATGGCACCATCGACCATCGCGCCAATGGTGATCGCTATACCGCCCAATGACATAATATTTGCATTAAGACCCTGAAAACGCATAACAATAAATGCGATTAAAATGCCCAGTGGTACTGTCACCATGGCAACGAACGCAGAACGAACGTGAAGAAGAAATATCAGAACCACTATGCTGACAATGACCAATTCCTGCAGCAGCGAGGTCGTCAGACTGGCGACTGCTCGCTCTATCAGGTCACCACGGTCATACACCGGTACAATCTCTACCCCGACCGGCAGGCCTTTTTTGAGCTCCTCTATTTTGGCACGCACACCCTGAATTGTTGCCAGCGCATTTTCGCCAAACCTCATCACAACAACGCCACCTGCTACTTCACCCTCACCGTCAAGATCAACCAGACCCCGGCGTAATTCAGGGCCAAACTGGACTCGCGCAACGTCACGAACTCTGACCGGCGTTCCATTAGAGCCCGCACCGACAGGTATTTCTTCAACGTCCTGCAGAGATTGTATATAGCCCGTGCCACGCACCATGTATTCTGTTTCGGCAAGCTCAATCAGACGCCCACCAACATCGTTATTGGATTTTTTTACTGCCGTTTTAAGTTGCTCCAGCGTAATATTGAATCGTGAAAGCGCATTAGGATCGACTTCGATCTGATATTGTTTAACGTATCCACCGATCGACGCAACTTCCGCGACGCCGTCTACAGTTTGTAGTGGGTACCTGAGGTACCAATCCTGAATAGAGCGCAACTCAGACAGATCATGCTTACCGGTTCGATCAACAAGCGCGTATTCGTATATCCAGCCAACCCCGGTGGCATCAGGCCCCAGGGTAGGTGACACATTGGATGGCAACCTATCACTAACGTAGTTCAGCGATTCAAGAATCCGAGATCTGGCCCAATACATGTCAGTATCGTCATCAAAAATAATGTACACAAAAGACAGACCAAAAAATGAGTAACCACGAACGACTTTAGTTTTCGGTACCGCCAACATTGACGTCGTCAACGGATAGGTGACCTGATCTTCAACAACTTGTGGGGATTGACCAGGATACTCCGTAAAAACAATCACCTGCACATCTGATAAGTCAGGAATCGCATCCAGCGGTGTTGTTCTGTATGCCATCAGACCGGCGATGGCCAACAGTACTGCCACCAATAGAACCATCACCCTGTCATTCAGAGAAAGGTTAATGATTCGGTTAATCATGATGGTGAGTTCCTGTTTCTGCGTGATCAGTCGCAGTACCGTTCGACTCTTCCGCTTCCTCTTCAGCCAACATTTTCGAGATCGCTTCGTTCAACTTGGATTCGGAATCAATCAAAAACTGGGCAGACGTTACTACCTTTTCCGCCTGTCCCAGCCCTGACAGCACAACAACTTGATTGCCGGAAGACACACCCAGCCGCACCGTTCGTGGTTCGTACTTTCCTTCACCCCGATCAACAAACACTTGTGTTTCGTCGCTGGACCTCACGACTGCTTCAGTAGGTATCACCAGAACATCATGTTGCACATCTGCGTGAATCTTAATGTCAGCAAGCATTTCCGGCCGTAACTTGAAATCAGTATTCTCAAATACAACCCGTACTTTTGTGGTTCGTGTTTTCGCTTCAGCATAAGGGTAGATATAGGATAGGACGCCGGCAAAAGCCTCCCCCGGCAAACTGGCCAGGGCCATCTCGACTTCATCACCCACCTTTATCCACGGCAACTCGTAGTCATACACCTGCGCGTACACCCACACTTCACTCAAATCGGTAATCTGGTACAACTCGGTCTTGGGCGTCACATACTGCCCTCGTCGGACGCCCACATTAATCACGGTTCCAGCAGCCGGTGAGTGAATATGCAGACTCTTCTTCACTTTTTTGGATTCTTCCAGTTCGTGAATCTGATGATCTGGCACATCAAAGAATTCCAACCGGGTCCTAGAACTTTCAACTAACTGTTCTGCCCCCCTTCTGACTTCTGGTATTGTGAATTCAGTCAGGGCTCCTTGCCCCGCAAGGGCAAGTAAATATTCCTCCTGGGTCGCAACGAGTTTCTGGGAATATATCCCCAGAAGAATGTCGTCCTCTGCGACCATCTCTCCAGATTTATCGATGAATATTTCTTCGATCCAGCCTTCCACTTTTGGGTGAAGCCGCAGTATCCGTTCCTCATTAACATCGATGCGTCCCAGGGCACGAACAGTTCTGGCAAAGCTTTTTCTCTCCACGGTGCTGGTGCGAACGCCCATGTTTTGAACAACGACCGGGTCGATCCTTACTGTACCGGCCGGTTCAACCGTCAGCTGTCTATTTGCATACACCGGGACGTAATCCATGCCCATTGAACCTTTAGCCGGGATTGGCGAAGTAATCTCGGGATTCATGGGGTTGCGGTAGAACAACACCTCCCTTTCAACCCGGTTTTCTTGTTCTGTATACACCGGGATGTAGTCCATCCCCATGGTATCTTTCGCAGGAACCGCCGAAGTGACAGTAGGGTCCATCGGGTTTCGATAAAAAAGCGGTTCTGGCTCAGCTACTTTTATTCGATCATCCTGATTTAAAGTCGACATCCAATACCCGACGCCTAGACCAAGTACAAAAATAAACAGTGTGAAAGTGATCAACGACTTATTCATAGATATTTACCTCTCCCACGGCCGCTTCAAGACGCGCCAAGGATTGCTTGGCTTCGACAAATGCGCGCCAGGACTGTAATTCATAGTTCAACAACGTACTTTGTGCGCGGACCAAATTGAGAAAATCAACCTGACTCACGCGATAGCCGGAAAGCATCGACTGAACCGTCAGATTTGATTGTGGCAGGATGCTCGATTCAAAAAGCTCAAATTGTTTCCGAGCCCTGGAGTAATCTGTTAATGACCTTGATATCGCGCCCCTTACTTGCCCCCGTACATCTTGTGACGCGTAAACAGCACCTTGAACTTCAGCCGTACGCTGGACGATTGCTTTGTCCTGTTTACGGCTGGTATAAATGGGTACCTTGACACCTAACATCACTGACAAAAGGTCATCACGAGAACTACCATTCGGATTGTCGCCTTGCCTGTCTCCGTAGTTAACACCAAGGATGAAATCCGGCAGGCGATCTTTTTCAGCACTGTTAAGTCGTTTGTTCGCAGCCTCCAGTTGCACCATTTTCTGCTTCAGGAGTGGACGGGTTTCAGCTCTCTGAAAGTAATATTCCCGGGATTGAACCTCTTCAAGGTTTCGCTTCATTTCGCTGACCAAACCAAGCTCATCCTGTTCCGGAAGGTCCATCAAAATATTCAGCGTTATTCCTTGATGGTCACGCATTGATTCGAGGCTGATTTCCTGGTCAATGAGCTTTGACAACTCTAATTGCGCCAACAACACATCCTGTTGCAGCCCAGTTCCGGTCTCGTATTTCTTTCTGGCAATCTGGATGAATTCTCTAAACAGCTTTCGATTACTGCGGACAGTTTCCAGTGCACGATCAAGATAAAAGGCCTGCCACCAGATAGTTCTAACATTGGCCATTATTTGCAGACGAAGTTCTTCAACACGCAGCCCAGCGGCCTGCGCATCAAACTCAGCGGCCTCACGTTCCAGCCTTAACTTCCCTGGAAAGGGAATGCTTTGCATAAAACTTAGCTGAACCTGAGTCATCGGCTCTTGGCGCCTATGAAAGTTCGTCGCGGGAAAATTCATCGCACTAAGACCAATCATCGGGTCAGGTAACGTGCCCACCTGAGAGGGTATTTGTTGTAGCGCGTCATAACGGGCGCGCAGCTGAGCCAGAGAAGGGTTGTCCCTTACTGCTTTCGTCACAGCCTCGGACACACTCAAAGTCGAGTCAACCTTGGCGCCAGAAACCGGCGAGTATGCATACAAGGCAAAAATCACAGCCAACCATGCTGCATATGGATTTATGGCAATCGCCATGGGATATCTCCCTAATCGTTTAAAAAGGATCCCGAATCTGCTCGGGGAAAACTACCTGGTTGCCGAATACCTGGATCCGACGTTCGGTTGCTTAAACGATAGGTGGACGAAACAATTGAGAGGTGTGCGGGGGTAAAACGTGATTGATCATTCCCACGTCAGATTCAACTTGCGCGAAAAGTGGTTTTTGAAAATCGATCAGCATGTCAGATACTGAAGAAACACTCGAAGCACAACTGAGAATGCAATCAAACGCCAGTTCACTATTGGTCAACTTGAGAGCATCAGACATCTTGTGGCAATCGGGCGTCATCTGCTCGTGGTTGATGCCCATTTCCTGAGTTGCAACGCTGGCAGAACGATCAGGCATTTTTTCGCACGCCATAAGCTGCATGGGCGAAAGCATCACCAATACGAGGTAGCTTGTTAGGGTTATCACTCGAACCATTTCTGTGGGCAAAAACCTGATCAATTCGTTAGGTTAACACAAGACTGTCTTTTTTCTTTGATTCTGGTCAAACCATCAAGTTCAGCTTCAATCAAACTCTGGTTTCATTTGGCCTGAAATACCATCAGGACCTGGATTTCCAACCCTCTGTCACAGGCTATCGGCTCCTTCACCATCGACCGAACAGAACTTGGGCTCTAGATCCAGAACCGCCAACAGTCGGCCAAAACCGATAAACTGCCCAATCATCATGCCGAGTTCGATAATCTGTTCATCACTGAAATGTTTATGGAGCCGATCAAAGAAAGCATCGTCAATGTTGTGGTGATCCAGCGCCAGTTTATCCGCATACTCAAGAGCAACACGTTCGCGATCTGTAAACGTATTAGTCTCTTCATCCAGTTGCGAGATTTTATCTTCACTTAAGTCATGTTCTGCACCCTGCAGAAGCCGTACATTAAGTCAGGTAAAGCAGTCGTTGTGGCGCGCGACTTTTAAGCGCACCAGTTCAATCAGTTCTTCCTCTACAGCTCTGCCCTTTCGTGCGGGCCCATAGAACTGAAAGTAACTGTCAAACATTTCCTGACAATGGGCAAAACCTCGCAGGTTAGCAGTATCGACACCCTTGGCATCCAGATCTTGCACCACCGCCTTCACTTTGGGGGATAACTCGTGGTCTTCCTTTAATCTAACTCTACTCATAGGAACTCCCAGTATTAGAAACTCTACTCATACAAACTCCCGGTATTAGAAACTCTACTCATAGGAACTCCCAGCTTAAGAAACTCTACTCATAATAATTACTCGAACACTTCGTCAAAAAAGTTCTTGATGGATTGAGTGGCACGTCGGTCTGCATCTGGATTGTATACTGTACCAAAGCCCGGATTATTGGCCGCCGGATTGGTAAAAGCGTGCATGGTTCCACCATAGGCGTGTACCTGCCAGTCGGCATCTGCTGCACTCATTTCATTTTCAAAATCCAGCACCTGCTCAGGTGGCACCATTGGATCATCCTGCCCATGAAGGCAAAGGATTTTGGCGGTTATTTTTTCATTAGACACATCACCAGCAGAGAATATCCCATGAATGCTGATTACCCCCCCGACATCGGCACCTGCTCGTGCCAGTTCAAGCACACACATACCGCCAAAACAGTAACCCATGGCACTAACCTTTGAACCGTCCACCACGTCAAGAGAGCGAACCGCCTCCAGTGCAGCAGCCATCCGAGCACGCAGCGCTACCCTGTCTCCGGCGAGCGGATTCATCAACGCAGAGTTCCCCTCTACATCGCCGTCCGCACCAAACACGCCCTTGCCGTACATATCGAGCGCAAAGCCAACATAACCCAGGCTCGCCATTTCTTCTGCTTTACTCTTTGCAAAGTCACGGCGGCCGGTCCAATCATGCGCTACCAGCACAGCGGGTCTTGCCCCCGAGATACTGTTATCCCAGGCAACATAACCTTCAAGCTGAGTATCGCCGTCCTGGTAGTCAATCATTTTCGTATGCATGTTCAATTCCTCCTCTACTCGCTAAATACCTGCCAGTTCTTTCATCGCAATATCTGTTGTGAAAAAAATCTGACCATTCATGTTCCTATAAAAACCTGTTTCCTTCAGCTTGTCCATGACTGGCCCCTTGACCTCTGCCATATGCAGAGTGACTCCAACTTCAGATAGGTTTTCGGACAATTCTTCCAGCATTTCCAGCCCGCTGGTATCGATGAAGTTGATCGACGTGCAAATCAGCAAAACATGTTCAACCTCCCGTCGATCTGCGACGTCGTTAAGAATAAACGTTTCAATGAAACGGGTGTTAACAAAGTAAAGGCTTTCATCAACCCTGAGCGCGAGCAACTTCGGAGAGGTTCTCACGTCATAACGTTCAACATTCCGGAAGTGCTCTGAATCACCGACCCTGCCAACAACGGCAATGCGCGGCTTACTGCTGCTGCGGATCAACAGCACGAATGAAATAGCAATACCTATCAATACGCCAGACTCGACGCCCAGGCTAAGTACCGCCAGAAAGGTAAAGACAAAGGTCACGGCATCAGTGCCGTTAAAACTGAATATTTTTCGAACCGCTTGAAAATCGATGAGTTGCCAAGCCGAGATCACAATAATGGCCGATAGTACCCCCTTGGGTAGGTGAAAGAACAACGTGGCAAATAAAAGAATAGTCATCATCACCAGAAACGCAGTGACAAGGGACGCGACCGGTGAAACAGACCCAGAGGAAAAGTTAACAATTGAACGTGCAAAGCTGCCTGCAACGGGAAACCCACCCACCAAGGATGAACCCAGGTTCGCCACACCTAGCCCTACTAATTCTTGATTAGGATTGATTTTCTCTCTGGCTTTACTCGCGATGGCTGTGCCGATACTCGTGCTTTCCATGAAAATGACCATGGAAATCAGCAGGGACGATGGAAGCAGCGCCTGAAAACGTTCCAGGCTCATCAGTACAATATTAATGTCGGGCAGCACTGTTGGGATATTCCCTACCACCGGTACTCCGAAGGTCGTATCCAGTGAAAAAAGTCGTACTGACACCACGCCAATCACCACTGCGTACATGGGTGCACTTTTGACAAGGCTGTCAATCACTTCATCAGCAAGCCCCGTTCTCTTCAAAAGCGAACCGAGATAAGTTTTGCAAAACACCAGGATAGCTACAGCCACCAGGGAGACGATGAAAACCACCTGATTAAATTGGCTCGTCTCTTCGAACAGGTACCTGTAGACACCCACAATGCTGGTATCTGGCGATGATGCCAATCCGATCATCAGCGGTAACTGGTTACTGATAATCAGGATGGCAGCGGCCGTGATAAAACCAGTCACAACCGCGTGGCTTAGAAACGAGATTACTGACCCAAAGTTAACAACCCGAAGTACGATTAGGACAATACCGGTTACGACACACAACTGAACCACAGTTTCTGTGTAGTCGACGGTTCCAGGAATTGCATAGGAAGAGGCCGCTTCGAGCGTCATCATGGCTATGATCGCCGTCGGACCAACTGCCAGCGCTCGCGAAGACCCAAATATAGCATAGCCAACCAATGACATCATGGCGGCATACAAGCCAGCCTCGGCGGGCATACCAGCAAGAAAGGCGTAGGCAATCACCTGCGGAACCGTGACAAAGACCACTACAGTCCCGGCAACCAGGTCAGACCTGAAACGATCCAGTGAGTACTTCGGACCCCAGGTCATTACCGGGAATATGAGTTCAAGTAATTTGTTCATGGCTAAAAAGTAAGATACATCTGTTCAGGTTTCCTCAAAATATGGCCAGTTACCTCGAGTCAGGCCTCTATGTAGGAATGATACCCGTCTTCGGCCTGAACATGCAGTGCCTTACCTCTTGAGCAGGCTACCTTATTCACCCGCCCGCACCACAATTGGACTTATGATTTTAAAGGAAGATAACGTTAAACCCTGTTTCCCTGTTTCCCTGCCTTCTGATCGGTCCGGTGTTTCCATGAGTATCTGCAACGTAAGCACAGCGAAATCTGATCACATTAGATTGACCCTCTAGAGCTCAACCCCTATGATGGCCCCGCCTTAGATCAGGTGCCTTGGCTGTATTGTTACAGTCAAAGTGAAACGAGAAGCCAGTTAAAATCTGGCGCTGCCCCCGCAACGGTAAGCGAGAAACTATTTCATTCAGCCACTGTGCATTAGCAAGAGCATGGGAAGGCGAAATAGGTGTTAAAGACTCGCAAGCCCGGAGACCGGCCTAATCTATCAAGCAAATTCTCGCGGCGGGCGGAATGCTATGTATGTTTTTCCCCCGCAGCGGACAACTATTATCGCTATATCACTCGGGTGTGAGTGTGGAGAAAGACAATGCAATCATCAATATTCCGTGCACGATGCATGGCACTTTTTATATCTTTAGTTTCAAGCCAGGTAATGGCGCAACCAGCTTCCGAAGCAATGGAAGTCATCACGGTTTCCGCAACACCTATTAACATCGACGATGCTGGTAGTTCTGTCAGTGTGATCTCTCGACAGGACATACTGGATCGCAATGCTGGATCCGTTCAGGACCTTCTAAGAGAGGTCCCAGGGTTTTCGGTGAGCCAACAAGGCTCTCATGGGGCCGTCGCCCAGGTCAGGATACGGGGGGGCGAGGCCAACCAGGTGCTCGTGCTAATTAACGGTATCGAGGTCAACGACCTGGCTCAGGGTAGCGAATTCGATTTCAGCCAGATTTCTACGAATGACATCGAGCGTATCGAAATTGTACGTGGGCCGCAAAGTGCATTGTGGGGCAGTGACGCGATGGCAGGGGTCATTCATATCATCACAATGCCAAACACCGATCACGGCTCTTTCGATGCCAGCATCGAATCGGGTTCATTTTCCACCCAAAGAGCAACGTTCTCGGCAAACCATGGATCTTCTCGCCACCAGGCAAAGTTTTCGGTTGATTACCTGGATTCCGACGGTACGAATATCGCACGAAGCGGTAGTGAGGATGACGGGCTTGAAAACCTGACCCTCGGCCTGGCAGGACGTTACGCGGCCTCTGACAATCTTAGCCTGGCTTACACCATTCGCCATACCGATAAGACCAGCGAGTTCGATGCCATTGATTTCTTCACGACAGGTCTACCCGTAGATGCGGATTATGAAACAGTCTCAAAGTACTTCTATTCAGGCATTTCAATTACCCATGTCATTAACAATACCTTTGATCATTCACTGAAGGTTTCACGGACTGATACCGACAACGAAACCTCAGCAAGCAATCCTGACAAAGACATTACTCGCGGTGTACGTGACGCTTTCAAGTATCAGTTTAATTATCTGGGCGGAACCAATCGCCTATCACTGCGGATTGAACACAAGACCGAAGACTACGAACAGCGTGGTACGGCATCTCCTTTTGGCGACCCGAACCAGAACCTAGATGCAAAGACCGACAGTTTCGCGTCTGAGTATCGCTATGTTGGCGACAGGTTTAACTTCTCTTTGAGTGGTCGACACGACAACAATTCCGAATTTGACGACTCGGACTCCTGGAGGATGACCGGCAATTTCAAACTGCCCCAGGCTACCCTCTTCGCATCCGTCGGTGAAAGCATCAAAAATCCAACGTTCACGGAACGCTTTGGGTTCTTCACCAATTTTATCGGCAACCCAGACCTGGAGCCCGAGGAGTCACTGCACTGGGAGATAGGTGCCCGTACTTCGCTGCTAAATGACAAACTGGATCTTGCAATGACCTACTTTAACGCAGATCTGGAAAACGAGATCAACGGCTTCGTTTTCGATGCTGGAACAGGAGGCTTCACGTCTGGAAATATCGATGGCGAGTCTGAGCGAAAAGGCGTGGAACTGGAGTTAAGCTATGCGCAGTCTGAACAGTTCGACCTCAAGGCAACTTATACCTACCTTGACGCCACCCAGCAGGACTTTAACGGCAGTGACGTCACCGAGGTTCGAAGACCGGAACATACCGGCTCTCTGACCATGAACTACCGATGGCAACAGGCCGGACTCAACTTCGCGGTAAGCTACACGGGTGCCCAGGAAGACAACTTCTTTCCTCCCTTCCCACCCTATCAGGAACGCGTCGAACTGAATGCCTTCACCCTGGCCAGCCTGTCAGGTTATTACAACGTCAATGACCTGGTCACAGTCACGGCCAGGCTCGAGAACATTACCGATGAAGACTACGAACAGGTTTACGGCTTCAGGTCTCCAGGAATCGGCGGGTATTTGGGCTTTAGGCTAAAGTGGTAGGTGCCGGTGACTACTCTAGGGTGCCATGATCTTTGGTATCGGGGGATTATATGAACGCCAACGAGAGTCAGGATATGCCAACTAAGAGGATCATCACGCTGCGCCCGAACACAGCAATACCGTCATCGAGTGCGGCCGCCCTGACTCGATCGGCCACCATTTAGTAGCCCTTATTTGTCAGTACTTATGACTTGCGCAGGGTTGCCAGCAGGTCTTCCCCACCCACAGTACCGGACTCTACCTTTCGAACCGCGAAAGCCGGCGATACACATTCTGGCTGCTCTCCTGGCTCAGATGGTGGGGTGAAGTAACCCATCGCATACTGCCCCATGGTGTAGCCCAACATATCCTGCATTTCAGCTGAGAATTCCCGCGCGATTTCCGGCGGACAGGATAGATACTGATTCTCTTCCTGCCTCAGCCAGCCAAGCGTATAGGTGAAATTCACGCCGACACGGTCGGCTGTCGATCGGTTCTCACCACCGCCATGAAATACGCCACCCGTATACAGCAGTACCGACCCCGCAGACATGACAGCCTGACAAATTTCCTCAGGTTTAGCCTTACGATCATCGGGCCACTCAAGGCTGCCAGGAACGACCTGGGTCGCACCGTTTTCCTCGGTAAAATCCGTCATCGCCCAAATCGTATTGAACTGCGGCTCTAGATTCTGCAGACGCTTACCCCAGGCCCAACGATCCCGATGAATCTCCTGCTTACCCTGTCCCGGTTTTAGCCTGATGATCTGCGTTAAATGGAGCTGGACCCGCTCACAGAAGGGGGCGAGAAATGTTTCTGCACACTTGACAATTTTCTGGTTCATCACCATGTCCCTGGCTTTCGCCGAGCGTGCAACAAGAGCGCCGGTTCGGGTTGTCTTGTTACCTGTAAACCCATCGCGACCAACCTCAGTTGCCTGCATGTAGGGGTCAAGTTCAGCGCGGAACTGTTCAATGTCGGCGAGTTTGAGTACATCACTTAGGATCACGGCACCATCCCGGGAAAGAACCCCCAGAATTTCATCGGTACTGGCCGTAGCAGGAATCGATTGAAGCTGTGACATATTCTTTCCTCATAGGTTCAGTAGAGCCACTACGACTCTATTTGTGTTACTTATCCTGTGTCAACAGATTTCTACCTTCCCGGGCTCACCGCGCCATCATCGATGGTGTAGTAGTATTATTGGTCACGCAATCACACATACAACACTCGGTATCCAAATGTCCTACGAATGCTTCAATGTCTCCATCGAAAATAACATCGCCCATGTCGTATTGAATCGCCCAGACAAAAGAAACAGCATGAACGCTGATTTCTGGCGTGAGCTGCCTGAAATCATCAAGGACATCGACCGTGGCGCAAAGGCTCGAGTGATTGTTTTATCATCGACAGGGCCGCACTTCTCTGCCGGGCTGGACCTGACGTCCTTCGGTGATGTCGGACAACCGCCTGAAGGTGACGAGAAGAAGCAAAAACTGCAAGCCGCCGCAGCGTCCTATGACAATATTCTAAATATGCAGGGTTCGTTCAACTGTATCGAAGAAGCTCGAGTCCCGGTCCTTGCTTGCATCCAGGGCGGTGCTATAGGCGGCGGCGTGGACCTCATTACCGCCTGTGACATTCGGTACGCAACCGAAGACGCGTTCGTGACCATTCAAGAAACCAATATCGGTATGACCGCAGATGTCGGTACTTTCCCAAGACTGGTTAAATTAATACCTGAAGGCTATGTCCGCGAGATGGCCTATACCGGCAGACGTGTGAGCGCAAGCGAAGCTAAATCCATGGGGCTAGTTAATTGTGTTTATCCCGACCAGGAAACCATGCTCCAGGAGGTCATGAAAATTGCGGAAGATATCGCCAGCAAAGCTCCATTGGCAGTCTACGGTTGTAAGCGGATGATCAATTATGCCCGCGACCACACTACGGCTGACGGTCTGGATTACATCGGGATATGGAACGCGAGTATGTTGAAGCTGGAAGAGATCCAGGAAGCATTCACCGCCAATGCAGAGAACAGGCCCGGTGATTTCGCGCCATTGCCGAAAAGTAAACGTACTGACTAGGCGGCGGGTTCCCGGTTGAGTCGTTCGGTGCCAACATATAAGACGGCGCCGACGCTCACAATCACCAGGCCTGCGATCCCTTCTTCCGGCCGGTTGATCAGAATGTAGATGAGCGTCCAGGCCATCAGGCCAAGAAAAATGAGTGGCGTTACCGGGTATCCCCAGGTCCTGTAGCCATCTGCACCCTGATTTCTGAACCGCAACACGAAGACGCCTGCTACCGCGAAGAAAGTATTCAGCCCCATCACAAAGCCTGAAAATACCAATACCGATTCAAAAGTGGAACTCAGGATGAACAAAAGCGTTACCACTGACTGAATAACGATTGCCACCATCGGAATATCATTACGATTCTTTTTGGACAGGAACCTAAACAAACGAAAGTCTTCGCCAATGACATGTAGCACCCGAGGTCCGGCGATAATCATCGCGCTGACCGTCGATATGAGTAACGTTGCCAGCACCACCCCCATGATCACGCCGCCTGTTTCCCCAAAAGCAGAGCGTGCGACGATGACACCTATCTCCAGTTTTCCTTCCATCGCCTGCATGGGTGCAGCATAGAGAAAAGTGTAATTAAGCATCAGGTAAAGTAATAGCACGGTAACCGTTCCAACGAAAAGAATAAGGGGTATATTCTTCTGCGAGTCCTCAACCTCACTGATGATGTAAGTTGCAGCATTCCATCCCGTAAAGGCGTAGTTAACGTAAATCAGTGACACCGCGAAAGCACTGCTCAGCATCAGGGTTCCGTCACCCTCAGCGGGTAACAGGCGCACTGCCTGGGGCGATTCCACCGCCATGGCAACCATGGCAACGAAGACCACCACGAGTATCACCTTGATGATAGTGAACACCGTCTGGATACCACCGCTTGCCACCCGCGAATAGGCATGAACCGTTGTCAGCGCAATAACAAGAATCGACGCCATAACGGTACTGGATAATCCCGGAAGACTCGCCTCAAGGTAGGCTCCAAAGGTCATGGCAGCCAGCGCTGTAGGGGCCGCAAAGCCGACCGTGGCAGATATCCATCCGGAGACAAAGCCGGCCCCGGGGTGATAAATCTCGGTAAGAAAGTTGTACTCCCCGCCAGATCGGGGTAACCGCGTACCCAGTTCCGCATAGGTCAGGGCGCCACAGAGCGCAGTCACACCACCAATCAACCAAAGCATCATCAGGACAAAGGTTGACTGTATGTCCAGCAGCTGGAATCCCAGACTGGTGAACACTCCGGTGCCGATCATATTGGCAATAACGATGGCAATCGCAGTGGTAAAGGAGAATTTTTGAATAGACATAGACTGTAAACTACAGAACAACCGATGACTCTGACTCTACACGACTTGCAGGACCGGTCAACGATTCCTATAGTGAAGCACCCTTCCCCTCCGGAAAAACGATGCCAACACCGCGCCTTATTAGTCAACCTGATGACATTACTGCCGAATGGCTTTCAGATATTTTTCAACAAGCAGGCCTTAACGGCACAGTTTCCGGCTTCACCGCTAAATCAATCGGCACGGGACAGGTCGGCGAGAATGTCCGATTTGAGTTAACCGGATCCGGAGATATACCAAGGTCAGTTGTCGGCAAATTCCCGTCAACTGACCCAGTAAGTCGCCAAACTGGTATCGACACGTCCAATTACATCAGGGAGGTTCACTTTTACGAGCACCTGCAGTCAAGGGTTTCAATCCAGACTCCTGTTGTGTTCTTTACGGGCGCCAATAATGAGACCCACGAATTTGTCATCATGATGGAAGATCTAGCCCCCGGGGAACAGGGTGACCAGCTTGGTGGTTGCGGGTATCAGCAAGCCCATCTCGCCATGACACAACTGGCCCACCTGCATGGGCCACTGTGGGGTGACAGCTCTATCGTTGATGAACTGTTGATCAGTAACAGGAGAAACAGCGCTGATGCGATTAGGGAGTTATACACCATGGTAAGCCCTGGCTTCCTGGCGAGATACGGGCAACGCCTAACCAATGACGAAAAAGAAATGGTTCAGCTCGTTGGTGACAACCTTGAGGCCTACACCTCCAGTTACCCTGGAGAACAAACGCTGATACACATCGATTACCGTCTGGACAACATGATGTTTGGGGGGCCCTACCCACTTGCGGTCGTCGATTGGCAATCCCCCGCATTTGATTGCGCGCTCGGGGATGTCAGCTATTTTATGGGAACTTCTATCATCGAAGACGAACGTGGAAAACTCGAAGAAGAACTGGTCAGGCAGTACTTCAACACTTTATCAGCCTATAACGTATCCATGAACTGGGATGAATGCTGGCATTACTACCGACACTACGCTCCTGCGGGGATGATCATGGCGGTGATCGCCTCAATGATAGTGGGCGAAACCGAACGCGGCAACGATATGTTTATGGTCATGGCGAAACGCAGCGCTCATATGTCTCGCGAGCTTGATGCTATTGGTGCAATCCGGATCTAGTAGATCATCGCGAGATAAGAAAAGTATCCCGCAAGGAAAATACCACCTGTTAGACGGCCAATAGTTCCCTTGGTTAGAACAAATATCCAAAGCACGATCGCGCAGGAGAACATTACCCAAACATCAAATCGCAGGAACGATGGGTCAACGGGAATATCCGTCAATAGCGAAGTGATACCTAGAATCGCAAGGATATTAAAAACGTTACTCCCAACCACATTGCCAATCGCCACATCTGAACTCTTGTGAAGTGCCGCAATAACCGTTGTGCTGAGCTCTGGCAGAGACGTACCAAGCGCGACCAGGCTAAGGCCAATGACCGCCTCTGATACTCCCCAGGAGGAAGCAAGACCAACGCCACCTTCGACCACCAGGTCAGCCCCCAGCGGAAGAGCGATAACACCCAGCACAATAAATAGCGTGATGGTGCTCGGATAGGTGGGCAGCCCAAGTCCCCTGTCCATTTCTTCCTCAGGATCATCCAACGGAATAAGTTCTGCCCCTCTTGTCGCGGCGATCAGGAAGATCACCAGAAGGGTGACCAGTAAAATCCCCTCCAGGAACGTAATCGGCTCGAACACACACATAACAATAAACATCAGAGATACTGCAACCATCAGGCTTGTTTGTCGGGACAGCCCTTCCTGCGCGCAGGAAATTGGGTAAATCATCACCGGAACGCCAATGACCAGGAGCACATTGGCGATGTTGGACCCTATGACATTGCCAATCGCAATACCCGGATAGCCAGACAAGGCAGAGAAAGTAGATACCATCAGTTCGGGTGCTGAAGTACCCATGGCAACTACTGTCATACCAACAACGACAGGCGGGATACTAGTTTCTTTGGATAAACCCAGAGCGCCCCGAACCAATAACTCACCACCCATCAGCAGATAGACGAAGCCCCCAAACAGCTTCAGGAAGTCTATGAACTCAGGCATTTTTGTCCCGCTGCTCCTGTTCCAAATGGTCCAGGAACTCATTCAAGGATTCGGCCAGGTAAGCTATCTCGTCATCACCTTTGACCTCGGCTCGCAAACCGCTTTCACCGTGACGCATGCGTTCAACCACTACTGCCAACTCCTGGATGGGCCTGGCGAGATAGAACCCCAGCAACGCACCGCCAATGATCGCAAAAGCAGATAAGGCAACGGCAATATCAAACAAGGATTCTCTTAGCACAAGTGCTCGTTTTCCCTCTTCACTCACATCAACTTTAACCACCAGGCCCCAATCCATTTCTTCCAGATATCGCGTTGCGAGCCACACCCACTTCCCTCGGTAATCTTTCTGTGCTTCCGCCGGGACTTCTTCAACCTGGGTAAACACAGTTTTAAAATCACCAGATGCAGATTCTTGTATTTGCTCTCCCATAAATCCGTCAACTTCGTGGCGAAGTGGATTTAAAACGACCAATTTTTCACCGATGTCGATGACCACGAAAGCTTCGCCTGATTCGCCAAGTCCTGTGTAATCACCGGTGACATCAAAAACGTCACTGGCATCCATGATGAGTTCGATACCACCAATATGCGCGCCATCAAGATGCACGCCGGTATTCATCACCACGCGTGGTCCGTCTTCTGAAAGAAACGTCCCTACGTACGTTACGTCGTCGCCTATCGGCACCTTTGAATGGTTTACTTTTGAACGACCAAACGAGGTAATTTCTTCACCATTGGTATCAAAAATAATGAGCTTGTCGATTTCTTTTACCGCAACGGTGATGCCTTGGATCGTATTCTGAATAGTACGAAGGCCCTGGGGATCGTCGTTTTCTACATAATCCCGGATAGCATAGCGAAGCTGTTTTATCTCACGGACCAGGCGTAAATTATCTTCCCAGCCGTCATAGACTTTGTTGAGATCGCGTCGTTTGCTCTCCGCCAGAGCATCCAGTTGCCTAAGCGATATTTCCTGGAGCAGATTCGAGGAAGTGTAATAAGCAAATGTGCCAAGGAGCATCATGGAAAGCAGAGACACAAAAACGAGTGCCAGAGAAAGGCGTATACGGATATCCACTAATGCTACCTATTAAGAGTCGTGCCAATCATTACACGATGCGAGTGGGGATTGAAGCCTGCATATCAACTCACCTGTACGACGTCAATCAAGCTAGTATTGATTGACTTTCGGCCAATAATCCGCAGCAACCTAACCGCGATAACAGATACAACTGCGCTGCCGCCCAACCAGATCAGCGAAGATACGGGATGCTCGGCTATTGTACCTAGTTGGTAAAGGCAACTCGAGGTCACGTAAGCCAGCCCTGTAGTCCACCCAAAAGTCAGTAACATCCACCTTACACCTGACTCTTTCGCAATCGCGCCCAACACAGCCACACAGGGCGCGTACAACAAAACAAACACCAGATAGCAGAAAGCGGCGAATTGAGTGCCAAACTGAGCCGCCATATTGGTCAGGGTAGTACTGGCAACACCTTGCGCGTCTGCCGCAGACTCCAGCGAATTTTCGCTTTCGATGCCGATGCCCAGTGGATCTCCAAGATTTGACAGCAAATCAGCGCCATTGATCTTGATCGTAAGCAGCGCTTCTTTACCTGCATCCAACAGGTCCGGTCTCGCGCCCCCATTCTCATTCGACGAGCTATCGTCGCTATAGAGCGCATCCAGTGTGCCAACGACAGCTTCTTTCGCAAACAGTCCGGTAAACAACCCTACGGTCGCAGGCCAATTATCTTCCTTAAGCCCGATGGGTTTAAACAACGGTGTCATGCCCTTACCTAGCGTTGCCAGCATTGACTGCTCGCTATCTTCGTTCCCAAAAGAGCCATCGCTACCCACTGAATTCAGAAAGCTAAGACCGATGACGACAAGGACGATAGTCCGCCCGGCCCTGAACACGAAGCCCTTCAATCGAAACCAAGACGTTAGCAGGATGTTACGGAGCACAGGCACGTGATAGGTCGGCATTTCCTGAAAGGAAGGCGTCATCTCTTCATCAAAAATCTGTTTACGGAACAGCCAGCCGGTCAGTACTGCCATGGCGATACCCAGCAGGTATAAACCGAAGACAACATTCTGCCCATTAGTAGGAAATAGGGCCGCCGCGAACAATGCATATACAGTCAGTCTTGCGCCGCAGGACATAAATGGCGCCATCGAAATCGTGAGCAGACGATCGCTCTCTCTGCCGAGCGACCGTGCTGCCATGATCGAAGGCACATTACAGCCAAACCCTACGATCAGGGGCACAAACGCGGTACCTGGCAGGCCAATTCTTGCCATAAGCCGATCAACAACAAAGGCAGCACGTGACATGTAACCCGAAGACTCTAGCAATGAAAGGCAGAGAAACAATGCACCGATTACCGGTATGAAAGTTGCCACCAATTGGATGCCACCCCCCAGACCATCGGCAAGCAACACGATTACCCAGGCCGGTGCGTTAACGGATTCCAGAAACCATCGGGGCGTGTCGACCATCAGGGCGCCAAACAGCACATCGAAAGAATCAATAAATACGGCACCAACATTAACCGCCACTGTAAACATCAAGTACATCATCGCCAGGAAAATCGGTATACCCAGCCACCGGTTGAGTACCCACTTATCAAGCCTTTCGGTCATGGTGTGTTCAACGGGCACCATCTGCACAGCGCCACTGACGATGGTTTCTGCACGCTGGTAACGCTTGATGATTTTTTCACCAACAAATTCGCCACTGGTGAGTACTTCGATTTCCCTGTCCGAAGCGTCGGCGGTAAACAATTGAACCAACAGATCACCGAGCCCTTGCTGCTTCGACGCGATGATTGGGGCAACAGGCGCGCCAAGATGATCAGCGAGCGACTCGGTATCAACGGTGATGCCTTCCCGTTCGGCAACATCAAGCATGTTAACCGCGACAACCACCGGAAGACCCAACTCAAGCAATTGCTGTGTCAGGATGAGGTTTCTCTGGAGGTTACCGGCATCAATAATATTCAGGATGACGTCAAAATCACCCGCAGTCAGATAGTCCCGGGCGATCTTTTCATCAAGCCCAAGATAATCCTGTTCGAGTGAATAGATTCCCGGAAGGTCAACTATTACGCAATCACGGTTCTTATCGGTAAAGGTGCCGATCTTCTTCTCAACCGTTACACCGGGCCAATTACCGACTTTCTGGTGTGAACCGGTCAGCGCATTGAACAGCGTTGTCTTGCCGCAATTGGGATTCCCTATGAGTGCAATTCTGAAAGCGCTCACGAATCCAACTCAACCCTGACAAGGCTGGCTTCGCTTTTACGAATGCTCAGTAGTGTGTGACCAACCTTTACCTGCAGTGGGTCTCCGAAGGGGGCAATATGCAGCACATCAACCCATACACCAGGGTATAACCCGAGCGCATACAGGCGGCTCTGGAAATCACTGTGATCGATGGCAGCGCCGATAATTCGGCAGCGGCCCGTTGGCGCCACATCTGCAAGGGTCATAAGGAAGCCGAGCGAAATAAGGATGAGAATTATTATCATTTAGGCGGGTAAAGTAAAGTAAAGCACTCGTTTATCTTTGCAATAAACAGGCGACCGATAGATGCCGGTTCGAGTAGGCGGACAAATGCCGGTTAGCTTCCACCCTCAATCCTCAATCCTGGCTAAGTCTTTCAAGCGGCTGTGGTCAAAGTTCCGAAACGATATGGCCACCGTCAACGACTACTGTTGATCCCGTCATATAGCGTGACCCATCTGACGCCAGCAGCAGCAAGGGACCGTCAAGATCTTCAAACTCTCCGTAGCGACGCATCGGGATGCCTTTTACAAAAGTGTCGGATCTTTCGCCTTCAAGCAGTATCCGACTCACGTCCGTGAGGATGTATCCCGGCGCGAGAGAGTTCACGCGAATACCATAGCGCGCACCCTCCAGAGCCATAATTTCAGTCGCTTTAACCAATGCCGCCTTCGATACCGCATACGGAAACTGGCCTTTGATGGTTCTATAAGCCGTGATTGAGGCGACATTGATAATATTCCCCTCACTTTGTTTGTTTTTTACCACGGACTCTGTGTACATCTTGGACAATCGCCAGACTGATTTCAGGTTGGTATCCAGCACGAAGTCCCAGTCATCCTCATCGATCATCGCATAGGTTTTCGCCCCGGCTTCAACACCTGCGTTATTGATCAGTACATCAACAGGCCCAAATGCTTCCTCCGCCCGGTGCAAAAAATCTGCACAAGAATCGGGAATCGTAACGTCAAGGGGAATGCCCAGCGCCTGCCCACCGCTCTGGATAATTTCCGAAACACGATCTGCTATTTTATCGGCGCGTCTCGCACCGAGAATCACATTGGCTCCCGCACCGGACAATACGCCGGCAAAATGGTGTCCAAAGCCCGATGATGCGCCCGTTATTGCAATATTTTTACCTTTGAGTGAAAACAGATCCACAATAATCCCTTCTAGCAAGTTATCAGAAACCTATAGGAGCAAATGCCAATGTTGTTTTCAAGAAGCGAATGCCCGTTGAGCTAAAAAGTGGTCATTTCAAGCGCAAATACAGGCACATCTAGTTTTGTTCCCTTGTTTTTTATGCAGTTTGGCCCGTGGCGTCTAAATTGCGATCCATATCAGGAATACGTCACGCTTTCCTTACCCTACCAGGCTGGTCCGATATGAGCAGTACACACTTTATGGCTCAGGATCCGATCCGGATCCAGGAACTTACCCGTATGAAGCGCCTTGCCACCGGCTTGCTGATCCTTGTGGCAATCAGAGGCTACAACAGTTGAAGTTATCTGCCGCTAATTGCCTCAATTATTAAAGCGTTCGATCAAACCAATTGGTCGTGGACCGCAGTAAGCGTTCGCTATAGCCAGGCTTACTGTCATCCAGTACATGGAAGATATGATCCGCGCCACCCATCAGGATGAATGCCTTGTCGTCAGTTGGCGCCAGTTTCAACCACTCAGCATCGCGCCCGGGCAAAAAGTCCTGGTCACCTCGAATCGTCAGTAATGCACCGGTGTATAGCGCTAGATTGCTCTCGACGTTCACCCCTACAAACCCTGAGATGAATTCACGGGTTAAGGTGATATCAGTCCAGTCTTTGTATACTGCACTGCCTTCTTTCATCGCTTTTCGAACAGCAGCGTCATAAGCAGCATCTCCGTTAATGCGCATCTCGGCAGCGGCGGCCCAGAGCACCATAGTCTTGAATGTATCAGGATATCGACCAACCAAACCCATCGCCGTGAGACCACCCAGGGAGTATCCCTGGACGCCGAGTAAAGCCTTCGGGAACTTTTCCTGCATGAATTGCAGGGCGGCTTCTGCCTCGCCAACGCGGGAGTCAAAAGTGGAGCTCACCACATACCCTGTCCTGGCGCCTTCACCGCTGAAGCTAATCCGAAAACTCGCAATACCTCTTTCTGCAAGTCGCCCTGCCAGATCGGCGTAAAGGTTGCCCACTTCATTCATATCCGCATTCCAGCCATGCAGCAGCAGCACCGACCTTTTTATGGGTCCAGCGGGCGTATTAAGAATGCCTTCCACGCCGATCTGTAGCTTAACTGGCGTCGCCTCAGCCAGCAGTGTATGGCTGAGACTCAACAAAAATGCCAACAGAAAAAATCTAGGCATTATCCAGCGCGTTCTTGAATCCAGAATACTTGGGTTGGTCTATCGCAACCTGGTTGACCACCGTCTGACGCAAGTGATTCTGCAGCACTTCGTTGTCCAACGAGATTTGCTTATCACGCAGTTCTGTCACCAGTCTCCTTTTAAGGACATCAAGGCCTTCGTCCGACTGAAACAACGCCTGAAGCCGGCCAAGTTCCAACGCCTGATGAATAGGACCTAAGGTCAATTCGCGCAGCACAATGTCCAGTGAATTGGCGGCCACCCGCGACAAAAAGTTTGCCCGGCCAGTCGTTTCATCCATCACGTCGTTGCGAAGGAAATCCCTGACGCTGACAAGTAATTCGTCGGTACGCGGAATGTCTACACTCGAGAAACCTGATGATTCCTTAACTATCTCAACGGGACCTGGAATCAGCAGATTGACACAGTCAACCTGGCATTCAGACGTACGCCGACCAATTGCCGGTCGTTCCACAGTTCTGTCCGGGCCACTTCGATAATGTTCCGCCATGCCAAGGCACCCTACGGACCACCAGAATGACCCAAACACTTCCCAGAACTTCACATGCTCAGGATCGACGTTCTTACCGGACTCGTCTTCATATCCTTTGAACATGTCTTCGTATTGACCAAAACCACCAACCGGGTCACTGGCACCGAAGCGCCAGGAATTGGTGCACATCCAGCCAAGATCCCGCATCGGGTCACCGACATGGGCAACCTCCCAGTCAAGCACAGCTACAATACCGTCCGGGGACAACATGAAATTACCGTTTCGGAAATCGTTGTGAACCAGTGCGGTCTCATGCTGCTCCGGCAGATTTTCCATTAACCAGCGAGCGACATAGTCGATCATAGGCTGGGGCGTATCCAGGAGTCGGTATCGCTCCCAGGTCTGTTCAACAAATTCCGCAGGGGGAATTTCCCAAAGCCGCGACCTGAGACCCGTCGCATCAAGATCAATAGAATGGATCTTTGCCAGTACCTTGCCACATTCATAGGCAAGCTTCGGACGTATCGCTTCGAACTCGGGGGATCGAACAATCCTTGCCCCCAGCGCTTCACCATCCAACCATTCCATGAGGAAGCCATCGCCAAGTTCATCTTCACGTTGCAGAACGTAATAAACTTCTGGCTCTGGCACCCCAACCGCCAGGGCGCTTTGCATCAGCAATGCTTCCACATCAAGACCCGGGTGTTGCGGCGTTATTTCCGCGTACTCACCGCCTGGCGTTCGCCGTAGGGCCAATCGCTTTTCCCCAACAGAGGTCTCAACAACCAGCCGATAGGTTTCCTGGCTTGCACCACCGGAAAGTCTGTCTACCGAGACCAGGCCTTTACAATCGGTGATATGCGCCAGCACGACGCCTGCGAGTTTTTCCTTAAAGCTATCGTCCGCTGACACTCTTCACACCTTTTGGAGCTTGCTGGCTCATAAAGCCAAACATGTAACCGGCGATACGACGCATTTGTATCTCTTCAGCACCTTCGGTAATTCGATAACGACGATGATGACGATAGATATGCTCGAAGGGTTTGTGCCGGGAATAACCCAGTCCCCCATGAACCTGCATCGCCCGGTCTGCCGCATCACAACACAGACGATTCGCCTGGTAATTGCACATGCTGACCTTGTCAGATACAGAGAAGGCGCCATATTTATCCATAGCCCAAGCTGTCTTATGAATCAATGCGCGAAGCATCTCAATCTGGGACTGCAGTTCAACCAGCGGAAACTGAATCCCCTGGTTAACAGAAAGCGGTTTGCCGAACGGTTTTCTTTCCCCGGCATACTTCACCGACTCGGCGACGCAGTACTGGGCAGCGCCTAGACTTGAAGCCGCCTGCCTGATTCTGTTTTCATTGAAAAAGTGCTGCACGATCTGCAAGCCTGTTCCTTCCCCGCCGAAGATCGCGCCATCGTCTACATAGACATCCTTGAACGAAACCGTGCCGTGGTCGGTCGGCATGTTGAAGGTCCAGAGGAATTCTTCGATTTTCAACCCATCCGAGTTCATCGGTGTCAGGAATGCCGTAATACCGTCACCGTCGCCGGCCTTGCCACTGGTTCGTGCCATCACCATATCGTACTGCGCTTTATGAATACCGGTATTCCAGGTCTTCGCACCATTGATACGCCAGCCATCACCATCGCGAACTGCGGTTGTTTCCATGTGGGTCGCGTCAGATCCGTGATCCGGCTCTGTAATACCAAAAGCAAACCCGCGTTTGCCTTCCAGCATGAGCGGCATCCACTCTTCCTTCTGTTCTTCAGTGCCGTATTCAGACATCAGTAGAACACCCACATTGTTTCCAACGATGGAGTGCTCGTTCTGCAGGTCGTTGTGCAAGCCAAGGCCCTGGGATGCAAAGTGTTCACGGATAATGGCCATACCCAGGTTGGAACCATTCTGGCCACCAAATTCCTCCGGCATTGCATATCGGTAATGACCTGCCCGGTCTGCCCTCATGCGCGCCTCGAACAACAAAGCTTCCCATTCCCCATTCGGCAAACCGCCGCGGTCCCAGTCGGTTCTTGCATCTTCACGTCGATGGTCAAAAAAACGAATGTTATCGTTTTCATTCTGCAGCGGTTTAATCTCTTTCTCGATAAAGTCGTCCAGCACGACAAGGTAGTCGGCTATCTCTTTGGGGATATCAAAATCCATGGTTTACCTCTTAATTATATTTGTCGGTTTTTAATTATTTTTAATTATTTTTAATAGTTTAGATACTGCCTTCATTTAGGTGCTGCACGAAAGGATCAACATCGGCTTCCCGGTGCCATGTGTATTCAGCCCCTATCGCAATTGCCTCTGCCGTTTCATTTCCAAATAATCTCGCAATAATGGCAAGCGCCATATCGATGCCTGCTGAGACGCCGCTGGAAGTCACGAATTTTCCGTCGTCTACCCAACGAGCAGTTTCAACCCAGTCAACTCTATCGGATTGCATGACCGCCAGGTTGAAGAACATTTTGTTTGATGTCGCCCTATGACCGTCAAGAAGACCAGCTTTTGCGAGCAACGCCGAGCCGGAGCATACCGACGATGTGATCTGGGCTTTTCCTGCGCGGTCCCGCAAAAAACTCAAGGTTTTTTCGTTTTCGAGCTCTGCAATCGTACCAACACCACCCGGCACAAGAATCAGGTCGAGTTCCGGCGCGTCGTCGAACCCATAGTCTGCCATGCACGTCGGCATTGGGCTGTTTGCCATCGAGCCCGCTCTCACTGGTCCTTTGCTTTCAGCGACCATGACGACCTTCAATATTTCCGGTGGCAGGGCGGTAAACATCTCAAGGGGCCCGAACATATCCAACAACTCGAATCCTTCGTACAGCACAGCGCCTAACGTGAGTGGCCGATCAGTCATGTTTTGCTCCTTAAGAGAAATCCCAGGAATCAAAATAACATCAATTCCCGAAGAACTCAGTTAGCACTCTAAACCGGTGGTAGACCCTGCTTTCCTGCCAGCATCCATTGGATCAATGGAAGATGTTCACGACCATGAAAAATCTCGCTGTCGACCACGAATGCAGGCGCATTAAACACACCGCTGTCCATGATTTCTTCCCCGGCTGCCTCAAGGTCGGGGGCTTCGTTTTCTACAAAATAATCCAGACCTGCTGTCCGAAACCCGGACTCCTCCAAAACGACTTTAAGGCTGAAAAGTGACTCAACGTCAGCACCATCACGAAAGGTTTTTAAAAAGGCAGTCTCGACATAGCTGAGATACTGCCGCAACTCGGCTCCCTGATTCGTTAACCAGGCCATCCCCAACGATAAATAAAAGGGGTTTATCTTCCTCTCTCCCTGCCCCGGTTTGATTCCAAGCATTCCACACATCCGTTCGTTTTCACGCTTAGAGGCCTTATGACGAGCATCGGCTCGCCGTGCTTTGTAAATTGCCAGTGGATCGTCCGCACCCGGCTTGAGGTTTGACCCGGCAACATTGCCCAGAGAGCTGAGCATCGGTTTCCAGGCCAAATCAACCTGGACCTCAGCACACAGGTTTTTTAGCGGCGCAAGCATTAGCCACGAAGGTAATTCAGCAAAATTAATATAAATGGTCATCACGATGCGGGCACACTTTCACGAAGAATGACGTCATAGGCTATATCCGGCAGGGCACCAGCTTTACCTTGCAGATGCCAACGAACCCTGGGCAAGTGTTGCCGACCAAAATATGCTTCGCCATCGATGACATAGGTTGGGACCCCATAATATCCCCGATCAAGAATTTCATCCTGAAGGCGATCATGATACTCACGACCTTCACCCCCGAGATAGCCCTCAAAACCCTGCACATCACACCCTGATGCCCGCAACTGGGCAACAATCACGTTTGGGTCTTCAATATCGAGTTCCCGCTTCCAGAACCGGTCATAAGAATCATCAATATATGCTTTCAGACAATCTCGTCCGTGACGTTTTGCCCAGAGCAAACCAATAGCAGAAAGCGAACTATCCCAAATTTTTTGAGTACCCTTAAGGGTCAGCCCACGAAGTTCAGCGTACCGTCGAGCATCCTTGTAGGCGTACTTTACCGCAAGCCATTGTCTGGGTGAGCGACTACTCTCTGTCACCTTGCCACTATCATCTTTCTTCGCAGTTCCAAGGAAGCTGCCGATGTTGAGCGTCAGAGGATACCAGTCTATCTCCAGCCCGAAATCCTGCTCAATCTGGTAGGTCGCATCTTTAGCTATAAATGCGTACGGACTTTTAAAGTCGATATAAACTTCGAGCCTTAAGGTCATATCTGGGAATACCCCGAACCCGTTCGACCGAAGCCAATCCCCTTACCCTCGTCAATCCAGCCAAACTCTTCCAGGATCTGCTGGCTGTAGGTCACTCGGCCATTAACCTTTTCGGCTGGCTCGGAAGCTAGCAACAATGCCGTTTTTGCCATAATTTCCACCGGCTCTCCTTTCGGATCATCCATTCCTTCTACCAGTTTGTGATAAACCGTGCCGGGTGTCGGTACAACCTGGGAGGGCGAGTAACAGGTAACCGCAATATTGTGATGCTGAACTTCCTGCGCAAGGCCCTGAGTCATCCTTTCAAGCGCCGCCTTACTCGCCCCATACATAGTGCCTCCATGACCATCTACTTCATAAGGTCCACGACCCGGACCAATCGCAGAGCCGGATGAAATATTGATGATCGCACCGCTGTGGCGCTCCATCATGCCTGGCAAAACGGATCTGGATAACATAAAGGGGCCGTGAACATTCACGGCAAACGCCCGCATCCATTTGCTGACATCATAGTTAACGATGGGGACGTAATAATTAAGCGCAGCATTGTTAACCAGGATGTCAACTTTCCCATAGGTGTCGACAGCAGTATCAAAGAGCGCTCGGCAGTCTTCCTCTTCTGAAATATTTGCAGCTACCGCCGTGGCGCTTCCCCCGGCCTCGATAATTCGTCCAACCGTATTACTGAGCGAGCCTTCCAGCATATGGTCGCCTTCATTGATTGTCCTGGCCGCACAGACAACCTTTGCGCCTTCGGCCGCAAATAACTCTGCAATCGCTTGACCAATCCCTCGACTCGCACCGGTGACCAACGCCACCTTGTTGTCCAGTTTCCCCATGAGTGAGTCCAGAAAAGAATATCGAGCTACGCTAGCCCTTCACAAGGTGATCGTCAAATATGGACATCAGCCTAATTGGATGATGATGTTGCGGCCGCAACGTGTTTCCTGCGCAGTGGTGAGGCAAGCATGATTACCGGTGTTGCCCTCGGTGTTAAGGGCGGTCGTTGTATTTTAGCCTCCACTACTTAAAATCCAACATTTAGGATTTAGCCAATGGACCCAATAAGTCAGGGATCTCTGGGAGCGGTACTCGCACAGAGCGGAAGTAACCCAGCAAAGATAAAAGCGGCTACCTTGCTCGGCTGTTTCGGCGGACTTGCCCCCGACCTGGATGTTTTTATCTTTTCACCGACAGACCCGTTGCTTTTCCTGGAGTTTCACCGCCAATTTACTCACTCACTGGTTTTTATCCCTATTGGCGCCCTTTTGGTCGCAACAGTTCTTCACCGGCTGCTTGGAAAGGGGCTTCGCTTTCGAGAAAGCTACCTATTTTGCCTGCTGGGTTACGCGACTCACGGCTTGCTCGATACGTGCACGACCTATGGCACTCAACTACTCTGGCCTTTCACTTCAGAGCGTTTCGCCTGGAACAATGTTTCTATTATTGATCCACTGTTTACCCTTCCAATCCTGGCGCTGGTCATAGTTGGTGTTTACCGAAAACAGCCCTGGTTCGGGCGCGCGGCTTTTTCATGGGCTGTTTGTTACCTGCTTATAGGCGTATTTCAGCGAGACAGGGCAATTGCCGCCGGCTACGAACTGGCCGCAGAAAGAGGGCACGATCCTATTCGACTGGAAGCCAAACCCGGATTTGCGAATCTCATTCTGTGGAAGGTGGTATATGAAACACAAGACAGATTCTTTGTTGATGGAGTGCGTGTCGGATTAGAGAAAAAGTTCTTCCCCGGCGATAGCGCTGAAAAACTTAACCTGGACAAGCATTTCACGTGGCTCGACCCGGCCAGCCAGCAGGCCAGGGATGTCGAACGGTTCCGGTGGTTTTCGAACAGTTACCTGGCGATTGATCCGACTGAGCCTGACCGGGTAATTGACGTTCGTTACTCGGTAGTCCCCAATGAAATTGACGCACTCTGGGCCATCGACCTGGACCGCACTAAGCCTGACGATGCTCATATTGACTGGATAGCGCTACGAAAGACAGACAGCGCGCAAACCCAAAGGTGGTGGCGTATGTTGACGGAGTAGTCAGCCGCTGGCAAAAGTACCAACCCATCGTCATCAGTCACGTGTAACGGGGCTTGAGAAACGAGGTTTGAACATGCTTGCGTCGAACCTGATCAATAGCGCCTGACCAGCTGGTAGTCTCTATCCGGCCGATATTCATTCAGATGCTCAGATGTCACGCCATTCACGATCTCATTAGCCGACACCTGATTGAACCCGAGCCCTAATAATTCAAGATTGTTAGAGCCTGATTTCATTAAACACTAGTCAGCTAGCTCAACTTAAGTACGTGCCTCGCATTACCACTCAGGAATTTTGGCCAAACGTCATCTTTAAGCGGCAAGTCCTGCATATCACTCATAATGCGATCCAGTGACAATCCCATCGGAAAATATCCACCATAAATAATCTTGTTGCTTCCCCTGGTGTTTGCATAATCAATGATGGACTTGGGATAAAACTTAGGCGCAAAAGCCGTTGTTGAGTAATAAAGGTTGGGCCATTTCAACATTAACTTGATCGCGAGGTCCTCCCAGGGTTCACACCCGTGTCGAGTGACAAATACCAATTCGGGAAAGTCGTACATAACCTGATCAATCAATTCAACATTTTGCGGCCACATCGGGAATCTTGGCCCGGGAACGCCCGCACAGGAAAAAATAGGTAAATCCAGCTCAACACATTTGGCATAGATGGGGTACATCTTCGCGTCATTGATTCCGACCTGAGGATTGAAACCAGCGTTGAATGCACCAAACGAACGGACACCATACTCTTCAAACTGGCGAACCATATCGCGAACACCCTCCATACCTTTGTTGGGGTCAACACTGCCCTGCCCAACAAACCTATCCGGGTGCTCCTTCAAAGCCTTCCGCGAAACTTCTCCGCCTACTCCGATGAGACCGATTTCAACGCCGTGCTTATCCATTTCATTTAATGTAAGGGCGACCGGGTCCTCCGAGCTGCCGTAAAGCTCCTTGGGCACCTGCTTGAACATATACTCAACCGGGAACTCGAATTTGGCAGAGGGGTCCTTCAACTGTTCGCGAATGAAGTCATACATCGCAAAATCTTCGGCCGGAAAGCCAATCATAGTATCGACGATACCGATACCTTCAGGTACAGGCATGGAGACCTCCTTTTAGGCTCAACTGGACAGCGCGTTTTGGAAGAGATAACACATGGAGTCTCGCGGTATATCTTCCTTGGGCAGAGCTTTGTTCACTTGCTCGGGTGTGGGACCAAATTGATTAGCCAGGGGCAATAGTTTATCCACATCAAAGTTGTAAACCTCGGCGGCATTCAAACCCAGCAGTTTGCGGCGATATTCTTCCGGCACCTCATCGAATGTCAACCTCAGAGACTCAAGATTGTAGGGGAATGTCCCCTCGTAGTGAGGATAGTCGTTACCCCAAAGAACTTTCTCTACACCTATTAACTCAATGCCCGCCAGATCATCCTTACTGGGGAAACTCGCGCCATACCAGACATTCTGTTTGGCGTAATGACTGGGCGGCTCTGACAGCACCCATTTCTGATCGCCATAATTCAACTCCCCAATGGCGCCGGCACTCATTCCCATATGAATTCGATCCATCTGTGCTAGTAGCGGCGGTGCCCATGCACAGCCGGATTCAGTGAGGACATATTTCAATTTCGGGAACTTCTCGAACACACCACTCATAATCAAATGGCGGAATCCAGCCTGGCAATAGTAAGTGACTTCGGTGACCCACAGTGCTTGTCCCACCATGGAATCACCGTAATCCGGTGAACCCTGACCCGAATGCTGATTCATCACCAGATCGTGATCCTGGATAGCGGCGAAGACTCGATCCCAGCCCGGATCAAACAGCGGCTTAAGCCAGGTACAATCCGGCGGGATCAGCGGCAACATTACGCCACCGCGCAACCCTGCCTGTGCGATGAACTCAATATCTTTTATCGCCTCTTCAAAGTCGTTAGGAAGAATCAAGCCGATTCCCGCCCGCCTGTCCGGATCCTCTGCACAAAAATCTTTCAACCACCGGTTATGTGCCCGAATACCCGCCAGAGCCAATTCGTACTCCTCTGGTCTTGGTGGCGGTGCCGTAACGATGCTCTTATTAAAGAAAGGTGGCACGGTATTAGGAAATACAACCTCGCCAACAACCCCCTGACTGTTTTGGTCACTGGTACGAATATCGAGGTCCCAGTTACGCATCTTCTTATTGCCATAGTGCGCCTGGGATGGGTTTTTGTACCCACCTCGCCATGCGTCAAATTGCTCCCGATAACCGGGGTCAAGATACTCCCTATACTGTTCATGACTCCCACCGGCATGGGTGTCAGCTGTAATTAGAAGGTAGGGGTCATTGTTCAAAGTAAGTCGCCTTTCAGGTTAAGTCGGATTCACACTCTTCTACGAGGTACGATCGCATGAAACGAATATCGAAAACTTTCTCTTCGTCCTCTTGTATCTCTTTCACAACTTCCGGCGCACTGAGTGCCTTGCCGCAAGCTTCATAGGTCGCCTGGTCCGGGTACCAGATTTCAAGAAAGACATCGTATTCCGGATCCCGAAGCTGCCCATCACGATCCGTGTTTGGATTAGTAAATCGTCGCAGATAACGAGTCGCATAACCCTTCAGGTATTTTTCACCGATCAATCGATGTTTGGTTTCATAGTATTCCCTAAACTCGGGAACACTCATGCCAGGGCGTCTTTTCATTGGCATTACGAGTTTTATCATTTTTGTTCTCAGTCTTGTTATCTGCCAGAGACCAGAGAGTACCTGATATCAATTCACATGTGGAACTGGGTGATGTGACGCGGCTATACTGGCTGGACTTCTTTCAAGACAATACAAGGAGAAATAATATGGCTCATACTGGCCAATGCCTCTGTGGAGAGATCACTTACGAATTCCCTAATGACCCGGCGATGTCCGGCGTCTGTCATTGCAAAAATTGCCAGCGCCAGGCTGGTTCTGCTTTTTCAACAATTGCCGGCGTTCCCAAGGCCGAGTTCGAGATGACCGGAGAACCGAAACTCTATCAGGACAGCGATACCGATAGCGGAAGTACTGTAGAACGTTTTTTTTGTGGTACTTGTGGCTCACCGATTTACTCGGCCATTCCAAGCCAACCCGACTTGCTGTTCCTTAAGACTGGCACACTTGACGATACTTCAGCGTTCACTCCAGGTTTTCATTTTTGGTGTAGCACCAAACAGAACTGGGTAACGCTTGACGAAAGCGTTCCACAGATGGAGAAGTAGAGCCAGGGTGGTGATGTACAATTGAAATTCTTCCTGGAGAGTAGCAATGACCGCGGACAAACTTTCAAATAACCAGCTTCGGACTATCCTCGAAGAGGCCTCTACAATCGCGATAGTCGGTCTATCCGGCAACTGGTTCAGACCAAGTTACTTTGCTGCAAAGTATCTACTGGACCACGGTTACAAGGTTATTCCCGTTAACCCCAACTATGACGAAATACTGGGCCAGCCCTGCGTGCCTGATCTTGCGTCAATCGATGAGCCTGTGGATGTCGTTGATCTCTTTCAACGAGCAGAGCATATACCCGGCTTTATTGATGGCGCAGCGAAGCTGGACGCCAAGGTTTTCTGGATGCAACTTGGCATCGCTAACGAACAAGCCGCCACAGAGGCCAGAGATAAAGGGATGACGGTGGTAATGGACCGCTGCATGAAAATCGAATACGCCCGACTCTTCGGCGGCCTTAACTGGTCCGGCGTCAACACGGGAATCATCTCTAGTAAGCGCCCGCGGCGTGTTATATAAAGCGCCCGCAGCGTGTCATGTAAAGCGCCCGCGGTGGGGGGCGTAATAAACAAAAACAGGATTACCAATGCCAGACCACGAATACGACTTCGAAACTCTCTGCCTTCATGCAGGACAGATTCCTGACCCCGCAACCGGTTCAAGAGCGGCGCCTATCTACCAAACCGCGGCGTATGTCTTCGACGATACCGACCATGCCGCCAGCCTGTTCAATGCGCAGACGTTCGGGAACATCTATACCCGATTATCTAATCCCACGACCGCGATGTTCGAAGAACGCATGGCGGCACTGGAAGGAGGAACTGCCGCGCTGGCTGTTGCTTCGGGCATGGCGGCACAAATGACTGCCCTGCTCACTTTGCTGTCCAATGGTGATGAGATCGTCTCAGCCAGCACATTGTATGGTGGTACCTACTCTCAGTTTGACGTGAATTTTCGTCGTATGGGCATCAACACGACGTTTGTCGACCCGGATGACCCGGAGAATTTTCGCGCCGCCATTACTGACAAGACGCGGTGCGTGTTCATCGAGACTATCGGTAACCCATCGAATAACCTGATTGATATTCAGGCTGTGGCCAATATCGCACATGATTTCGGTATCCCGTTAATGATCGACAACACATTCGCATCGCCATACCTATGCAAGCCTTTCGAACATGGCGCGGACATTGTGGTGCACTCTGCCACCAAATTTATCTGCGGACATGGCACATCCATAGGCGGCGTAATCATCGAATCAGGCAAATTCCCCTGGGATAACGGGAAGTTCCCGGAAATGGTCGAGCCCTCGAAGGGTTATCACGGGATCCGGTTTTATGAGACCTTCGGAGACTTCGGCTATATCACCAAATGCAGGCTGGAAACCTTAAGGACACTTGGCCCGAGCCTTTCGCCATTCAATGCTTTTTTGTTCCTGCAGGGGTTGGAGACACTGCACCTGCGAATGGAAAGGCATGTGGAAAATGCAGAAAAGGTTGCGCAGTTTCTAAATGATCACAGCGCAGTCAGCTGGGTAAAATATGCCGGGTTGCCGGATAATCCATACGCTGACCTCGCGAAGAAATACCTGCCAAAAGGCGCAGGCTCGATCCTCACTTTTGGTATAAAAGGTGGCCAGGCTGCGGGCGTCAAGTTTATCGAGAATGCCGAATTCATGAGCCACCTGGCGAATGTTGGGGATGCAAAAACGCTCATTATCCATCCCGCATCAACCACCCACCGCCAGTTGAACGAAGAGGAACAGGTCTCTGCAGGTGTTTCGCCGGACATGATCAGGATTTCAGTGGGACTTGAGTCTATCGATGACATTCTCTGGGATATTGACCAGGCACTGGCTATTGCACAGGCCTAATAATAATTACTGCACCAGGAAACCATTCTGGCACCGCCTGGAACAGCTCAGGCTAAGTTCAAAGATCGGCAAGACTCTGGATGTTATTCTGGATTAACACGCAGAAAACAGCGTGGAAACAACCTAAACTCTTTCAAAAACATCTGCCCATTCCTCGAGGGCAGATTCCTGACCATGAACCAGCTGGATCGCGAACTGGTTGTATCCAGCTTCACCCAACTGCCTGATTCTATCGACGAGCTCGTCAGACGAACCGCTGAATGATGTTGCCTGCACAAGTTCAGGCGTAATCAGTTTCTTTTCCTCTTCCCTGAGAAACATTAGATGGCCGCGGTGAATCGTCAGGTACTTTGCGTCCTCTGGTTGGTAATCTTTTAACAAAGGCTTGTACTCATCGACGATCGCTGAGATATCCTCCGGCAGTTTCAAAGGCACTGGCATCACTCCATCGAGCATGTTGTGGAACATCACAGCCGTCCATGGGGCGGCCTGGGCCATTAATTTTTCCCGATTTTCAGCATCGGTACCGCTGAGTACCGCGCCCAGCGCAAACACCGTGCTGTGCTGCGCCGCCTCATCGACACCAGTTCCCTGCCAGGCCTGCTGCATATCTTGAAGCTCCCTGACCAAGGAGACAGGGTCACTACCAAAATTCAGCCACCCGGCTTTCATTTCCGCCACAAGGCGACGGGCTTTCGGACCCATTGCAGAGATGTGCAAACCCACTGGGTCGTCAATATTAATTAATCCAAGGTCAGGATTCAGGAAACGAATTTTCCGCGCCTGATCCTCTAAATCCCACTCTATTGTCTCGCCAAGCAACAGCGACTGAACCCGCTCTATGTAGCGTTTCATCTTTGCAAGCGCAATCGGCTTAAGCCCCATGGTCCTGCGACCGGTGAAACCTGTACCAACGCCAAAGTCGATACGACCCGGCGCCAGTTTGTTCAGGGTTGCGAACGCATTCGCGGTTACCGGCTCGATTCTATTGGATGGAATCAGGACGCCGGTACCCAGTCGAATGGATGATGTGTTTGCTGCAGCAAGTGCCATGCAGATAAAAACATCCGGATTCAGAAGCTGGGTGTCATAGAACCAGCTTGAGTGGAAACCCAGTTCTTCTGCTCGCTTTACATGCTTCCAGGAATCGGTTTCAGAAGCGACGGCGACAGCAAATTCCATTAGCTACTCCTTTGAGCGTATTTCGTTGTTGGGCGAGAACCATTTTCATCAAAGAGATCAAATTCCGCAATGAGATCTTCCACCCACTGGATGCTGCCGGTGCGAGGCATCATGTCATCCGACATGAGCAGTGAAGTGGCCGCCCGCCCAACGAGCAATGGCGTTTGTGACTGAGACAGGTCCATGCCCTGTTCCTCTGCAGCATCCTGAATAAATTCAGTCGACACAGACCCTGGATACAGCACACAGGCAGGAATACCCTTTGGCTCAAGCTCAACTGCCATGTCTGCCGTTAAGCGGTCAAGGCCTGCTTTACCAGCACCATAAGACGAAGAAAAGTGATAACTCTGACCACCCGGTGACGACACATTCAACATTCGTGCATTGTCACTTTCGAACATCAACCCGGCAGCGTGCCAACTCGCGACATAATGCGCCCGCAAGCCAATACCAACCTGATCATCCCAAATCGAGATGGGGTGATCCCAATAACCGCCACCCCAGGCTGGCGGACTCGGAATCTTGTAGACATTATTAACAAGAATATCGATACGGCCTGCTTCTTGACCAATCTGCTCAAACAACCGTGCAATGTCATCGTCATCACCGTGATCACACCGGATAGCATGACCCTCACCGCCAGCCTCAGTGACCTGGCGCGCTGTCGTGTCGATGGTTCGATCACCGTCACCGGTAGTCCTGCCCGTCGCGTATACAGTACAGCCCTGCTCTGCCAGCGCCAGAGCAATCCCTTTGCCAATTCCTCGACTTGAACCCGTGACAACAGCAATCTGCCCTTTTAAATCACTCACATCTAACCCCTAATCTTGGTTGATAACAATAATGAAAGTAGAAGGATAGCCCATGGTCCTCCGAGATAGCTACGAGACATCACTGGATAGTTAACGGTCGAAAACAATTTATTATATTCCTTTACAGTTATATAACTATATAGATATATTTATATCCATGGATACATTCACTGCCCTGGCAGAACCCAATCGCCGCCGACTACTCGAAGCCATCCGGCTGGAACCCTGCACCGTCAATATGCTGGCTACCCGATCCGACCTCAGTCAGCCCGCGGTGTCCAAGCACCTTAAATACCTGCGGGAAGCGAACCTGGTAGTAGTGAAGCCCGATGGCCAAAAGCGCTGGTACTCGCTGAACCCGCCCCCCCTCGAAGAAATAGAGGAATTTCTTGAACCCTACAGGCAGTTGTTCCTAAACCGACTGGACGCCCTGGAGCAGCATCTTGATTTGACGAGCCAGACAGAGACTAACGAGGGGGACTAATCGCTCGGATGAGCTCTCCTCGAAAGTCATTCCCGACTTTGAACAAAAGACCTGGATGCTTTACGGACAGATAATTCCCCTTAGAAAAGACAGTGAAGAATCTGAGACGCCGGTGATCGGCCAATGAACCGATCCCGCAGATCTTCACGAGCACCAAGATGAGCTTCCCCGAAATACCAATACCCGTGTCCCAAGGTTCACCTGCCATTCAGATGCTAACCCAGATAAAATAAGTTCATGACAACCGTTCTATTTTTATTGGCCGGCCTGACCATGCTGCTCGTGGGCGGTGCATCCCTTGTTCGCGGCGCTTCCGGTATTGCTGAAGCACATGGAATATCGCCACTCGTTGTCGGCCTAACCGTTGTCGCATTCGGCACCAGCGCACCTGAGCTTGTGGTAAATGTTCTGGGCGCCATAGACGGCGAAACTGACATTGCGTTCGGCAACATCGCTGGATCCAATCTTGCGAATCTTGGACTGGTTCTTGGCACGGCAGCGCTGATCGCGCCGATTGCAATTGAAGGACAAATTATCAGACGTGAATTGCCTTTGCTCCTTCTGGCTACAACCGCCCTGCTGATCATGACGCTAGACTCACAACTAAAGGGTTTTGACCCAGTACTTGATCGGTCTGATGGGTTAGTGCTGCTCTTGTTGTTCGGTATTTTCGTTTACATCATGATAATGGACTTTTTCAGACAGGCGGAGGATCCGCTACTTACCACCATTGCGAGTTTGTCCCCACAGCTCGAAACCAAAACTTCACGAGCCTGGATGTTTATCCTGGCTGGAATCTTTTTCCTGGGCCTCGGAGGCGATCTGGCAATAACCCATGGGGTAAAACTCGCAGGAATACTGAACGTTTCGACAACCATTATTGGTATGGCCGTCATCGCAATCGGCACCAGCCTTCCCGAATTTGTCACATCGATCATCGCCGCGATGCGCAAGGAAGCAGACCTGTGCGTGGGCAACGTCATAGGCTCGAACATTTTTAACATTCTGCTGGTACTGCCCATCAGTTCTCTGGTTTACCCGCTATCGATACCGGAAAACGGTACAACGGACATCATCGCCACCTTGCTGTTTGCAGCTGTGTTAATCCCGGTGTTTATTATGCGCGGCCAAATAATGAGTCGAACCGTCGGCGGGGTTTTCCTTGGCGCTTATCTGCTCTATATGTACTTGAGAATCACAGGCTGACAAATACCGTCTCACTACAAATCATCCAAACCGGCAAAGTCCTCCCAACCAGCAAAGTCATCCCGACCAGCAAAGTCATCCCAACCAACAAAGTCATCCCAACCAACAAAGTCATCCCGACCAACAAAGTCATCCCGACCAACAAAGTCATCCCGACCAACAAAGTCATCCCGACCGAAGCGGAGGGATCTCGTTGTATGAAGTAACCCAAATGGTCACCACTGACCATGGCG
>Ga0209091_10000181_pt1 | contig 62034 bp, 47 predicted proteins | sample ArcticOcean_MG_C_6_FD_187438 | JGI IMG/M metagenome (GOLD analysis project Ga0209091, IMG submission 187438) | Marine microbial communities from western Arctic Ocean - ArcticOcean_MG_CB8_128 (SPAdes) (version 2) | ecosystem: Environmental > Aquatic > Marine > Oceanic | place: Arctic Ocean...
GACTTTGATGGCAAAAGGCATCACCGTTGCTGCCTGGGACCCACACCTCGACAACAACAGTTTCCCAGAAGGCGTAGTTGGTATTTCAAATCTTAACGAAGCACAAGACTACGACATGGTTGTACTGGTCACCGCTCACAAAGCATGCCTTGAACTCGATTGGCAAGCCCTCCTCGGCCAAATGAGAAACCCGCTCTTGTATGACGGACGCCGTGTTCTCAACCTTGATTCACTCAAAAACATGGGCTGGAAAGCCTACGCGGTTGGTAAACCTCTTACGGATTGACGCCAGATGAAGTATAAACTACGTTGCCTCAAAACAGGGGACCTCATCGAGGATGCTTACACACTCCATCACACAGACGGTGCGCTCTTACGTGCTGCATTCAACGGGCCAATGGACGTCAAACCACTGAAAGGCGTTTGGAAATACCTCGATTGGATCCCAACTTCAACATCGAACGACTATGTGGCTGGAACCACGACCTACAAGGCAGAAGCCCTTGGCGATGCTCTCGGCATGAGTGACCTTTGGGTGACATTCCACGGTTATTGGCCTGAAAAGGGCGCTATGTGCCCCACTGGTAGTTTCAAAGATATGGAAGCCGTTCCAACCATTCAGAGGTTGCACGACCACGGATGCAAAGGCCTCATTTGCGCCAGTGCAGGTAATACAGCACGTGCTTTCACTCACTTCTGTGGCTTGGATAATATGTCCCTGATTGTGGTTGTTGGAAAAGATCACGGGCACCGCATTTGGACCAAAAAAGGCCATCCAACCGGTGCCGTCAAAGTGGTTGTTGTCGAAGACGGCGATTACTACGATGCAAAAGCCGTCGCCAAAGGTATCGCAAAAGAGCTGACAGGCTGGCAAATGGAAGGCAGTGTGCACAACGTTGCTCGCCGAGACGGTATTGGTTCATTGATTCTTGACGCAGCATTCACTCTTGGTGAAATGCCTGAACACTATTTCCAAGGCATCGGTGGAGGACCGGGCCCAATTGGCGTTCATGAAATGGCAGAACGACTGATAGAATCCGGTCAATTCGAAGGCCCAGCGCCTCGCCAGCACCTTTCTCAGAATGTGGAGCACAGCCCGATTCACCATGCGTGGCAAGTGAAGCGAGAACAGCTAATCCCTGAGGATTTCCCTTCTCATGATGTTGAAGTGTATTCAGATTATTTGATGAACAAAGGACCTGCCTATGGGCAAGTTGGTGGCGTGCATGATATTCTCAAAGCCTCAAACGGTGAAACCTATGTGGTTGAACGTAACGATGCAGTCACTGCAAAAATTCTCTTTGAATCCATTGAAGGCATCGATATCATGACGCCGGGAGCAGTTGCTCTGGCCAGTCTTCAACAAGCCTTGGCCTCGGGTGAAATAGCGCCTTCATCGTGTACCGTACTGAATATCAGTGGCGGTGGAGTGGAGCGGCTCAAGCACGAACATGCAACAACAGTTGTTGAGCCGTGGCTCCGTGTGACCAAAGCAAATGGCGCATCGATGATCCTCGAAGCACTTCAGTAAGTTGAGCGAAATTGCTTGTTCAAGCACTACGGCCTGCATCAAACATCTCTTGGAGGCTACCGTCTTGAAGCATTTCAAGCACAATATCTGAACCGCCAACGAGTTCTCCTTGAACGAAGACTTGAGGCATGGTTGGGAAATCAGACCAAGCACAAACCGATGGAATAGCACGTTGGTCACTGAGGATGTCGACTGCGGCAAAAGGTTCGCCAAATTGCTGCAATGCCTGAGCAGCACGGTTTGAGAAACCGCATTGAGGTTCGTTCGGTGTTCCTTTCATGAACAGCACAAGAGCGTGTTCATCAACAATAGCTTGCAATTCTTCGTTTGTCCAATTCATAGTAATCATTCCTTCTTTTTCTCGATACGCCGAATGTGGACGCCTTGTCCACCTCCATGCGGGTCAAAAGCAGTGTCGCCTGAGGTTTCAGCCTGTGCAGGTGTCATGCATTTGAGGTCGAGAGCGTGAACAGGGTGAGGGATGTGCTGCTTCATAACTGCAAGCACCATTTTTTGGCGTTGTAAAGGGCGCATTCCATCGAAAGACTCTGAAATAATTCGGACGTGAAAATGGTCGCCTGAACGGTGAAGGTCGATGACTTCAACGTCTGCATCAGGTACGGCTTTCAAAACTTCAGCTTGAACCCACTCACTCGCAACCATACGCACGCCTCACACTGCGGTGGGTGGAGGTGGCTTTGAACCTGCGCGTTCTCATCCGATGCTTCAAAGAGCGAGAACAACACCCACGGCCATGGAGGAGGCGACCATCAAAGCGAATCGTCTTCCACAGATGGGGCGTGATTCCGCTTGGCTTGCTGGGGCAGATTTAATCGCCGTTTTTCTTGCCCTGTTTGGACAAGTTGTTTTGACTCGAGCCTTATGGACAGAGTCCTACGGAATTTACATCATTGCTTTGGATGTATTTGCAACATTATTTTTGGTTCTTGACTTGGGTTTACCGACCCTTCTGGCCCGTGATGGTCCCAATGCACCGCATCGAATTTGGCCTGCAATTGTAAGGATTTACAGATTACAACTCAAAGCCGTCATTCCGTTTTTGCTCCTGGCCGTCATTGCATCGCCTTTAATTGATTCAAATTGGACTTCACATTTGCCCGTGATGTCGATTTGTGCTTTGATTGCACTCACGCATATCGCCTCTTATGCACCACGTTCAGGGCTTCGAGCAGCCGGTGAAGCGCGCCTGGAAGCATGGACGAAAGTTTTGGAACGAGCGATTACCACCGTCGCTTATTTGTCGCTTTATGCGCTTGGAATTACCAGTGTTGTCGGGTATGCATCAGCCTTTTTGTTTGGAGCAGTGTCCGGTTTCCTTCTGGCGCTTTGGTGGGTGAAGCGTACCGTTCGAGTCTATGAAGGTCAACAGGGAACTCAAGGCGATTTAGGAGAGGCTTGGCTTGATAATCGTTCATTGATGATGCAAGCCTTACCTTTTGCCATCACACTGGGTGTTCTTCCCTATGTTGTCCGAATTGAGAAATTTATCATCGGTATCGAATTGGGTGTCGATTCTGCAGCCTTATTCCACGTTGCACAGTTGGCATGGTTAGCAGGATTGGTTGTACCGCAAGCCTTGCGAGCAGCACTTCTTCCAGTTCTTGGCAAAGCACGCTTTTCACCTTCTGATTTTGGAAAAGAAATGAATACTTCACTCGACATCTGCCTTGGCCTTCTGCCAATTGGTATTTTTGCCGGTGCCTTCATTGCGAAGGTTTTCCTTCCATTTGCTTTTCCTTCTCAATACACCGATGGTTCACTCGGTGCTTCGGCTGTTGATTTGTTCATGATTTTACTTTTAGGGTGGTGTTTTACCTTAGTCGCAACACCAACGTATACGGCATTACAAGCAGGTCTTCGGCCTTGGAAATTCACGTTTTTCATCGGTTTAGTGGTTGCTTTTGCCACCGCTACCGGCTTTCTGTTGATCGGATGGCAAGCACCATTGGGCGACGGCCAAGGCTTGTACGCTGCTGCCTTCGCCTCAACTCTATCGGCAGCCTTTGCGTTCCTTCTTTCGATTCATCTCGCAGATTCTTGGGCCTTCTTTTTTAACCGTTCAAAAGAATGGCTTTTCGCTCTTGTCTTCATGTCACTCGCTTGCATTGGACTTTACTCCAACACTTGGTTCGCAGCAACCGGAGTTCTGTTGTTCTTGTTTATGCCACAAGCTCTTCGAGCAATTGGTTCCACTGTTGGAGAAAAGACTCTTGCGAAAAGTTCTCAGGAAGAGTGAACTCCTCATCCCAGCGATTCTGTAATGTATTTTCGCAAGCATCTGCCAGCGCAGTTGCATCATAATCTGTTATACACGATTCAGGCAAATAGGTGGCAACATCGCCAACATTGACTGAAACAACAGGCGTGCCGCACGCAATTGATTCTCGAGCGACTAATGGACCCGACTCACGTTTGGAGGTAATGAGGGTTAAATCAGCAACTAACATTCGGTCCCAAACAATCGATCGAGGTTGAATTTTAAGCGTCGTCATCCCGACAATCCACCCACGGTTTTCGAGAATCTCTCCAGTTTGAAGTGCTAACAAGTGGTTCTTTTCTGGGCGGCGGGGGTCAGAAGGAAACAAAACATCAATTCGATCTTTTCTCCACCGGCCCTTCCAAGGTTTGAGTGGCCTGAGCCATTCATCTTCAACAGCACAATGGCAGGGAATCATTCGAATATTCTCCTCAGGGATCTTGGCTTTTTTTGCCACATCAAACAATCGCTGGGAAACCACAACCAATCGCTGCGGTTGGCAGGCTAATCGTTTGGTCACTTTGGAAAGTGTTGAATGATTCAAGCCAACATCAAAATCGTATCCATGTACGACACCAGCCCAAGGAATTTTCAAGCGTTCTGCCAAAGTATTCGCTAAGACAGCAACCGGCCAGAGCGTATGGCAGACAATGACTTCTGGTTTCCATTCTCCAAGCCACTGCTCGACTTTTTTGACCTGCTTTCGAATACTGCGTGCGGTAAAGTTCGGCCAAGGATGTTCAGGTAGTGCCGTGTAACGAGGAGCGAATACCTCGACACCTCCATGTTCAAATTCACGAGGTGCACGCGCAGCACCGGTTAACGTCGAACGGCGTGCTTCTTGATAGCGCATCATTCGAGGAAGCGGATTCACTACACGAACTTCATGCCCGTCACTCTGCAATGCTTGTACATGGTCAGCAACAAATGTACCACGCGCAACATTGCCAGGCAAAGGGTAGAGCAAAGAAACCACAAGGATTCTCATTTCATCAACTCGCTTCATTCTTGAAGGGCCGCGTGTATAATTTCAAGGTTCTCTTGAACACTCGCTTTATCATTAAACAATCCCGAGCCAACGACGCAATTGGTTACGCCCCAATCACGAAGCATAGCGATGTTGTGAGCTTTTACCCCACCATCGATTTGAATTTGAACGGGACGGCCTCCATTGGCTACTTGGGTATCAATTGCTTGTTTCAGACGGCGGATTTTTTGTTCCACTGCCGGTATGAATGATTGGCCACCGAAGCCTGGGTTGACACTCATGACAAGAACCAAATCGAGTTCAGAGAGAACTTCCAAAGCAGCGTCAACGGGTGTCCCAGGATTGAGGACAACACCTACGCCTGCCCCAGCAGCGCGAATGGCGGTGACTAACCGATGCAAGTGAGTTGCAGCCTCAACATGGACCGAAAGGTGGTTACATCCAGCATCAATGTAATCTTGAAAGCAACTTTCAGCATTTGAGATCATTAAATGGGCATCAAAAACGGGTCCTTCGCCAAGTGCTTTACGAAGTGACTTTATCACGGGGGGGCCGAATGTCAGGTTCGGAACAAAGTTCCCATCCATGACGTCAAGATGAAGCCAATCAAGTCCGCTGTCCACTGCTTTTTGACAAGAGCGAGCAAGGTCTGCTAAGTCTGCGGTTAGGACGCTTGGTGCGATAATCATGGCTCTCCCCAGTCGAACCCAAACACAGCATCGCCATGAGCATTTCGTTTTTTATTGTCAATCATTTTGATACGAAGGCTGATAATGTCGACCCTTGAGGCCATAACGGTGAGCCTATGGGTGAAGTACGAGCAGTTACAGATGGAGACTTTGAAACAACAGTGAATGGGAACGGATGGGTCTTGGTTGATTTCTGGGCAGCTTGGTGCGGTCCATGCAAGGCAATTGCACCGATTCTCGAGCAAGTTGCTGGTGAACGTGAACTGCTTGTTGCCAAAGTCGATACGGATTCAAATCCAATGAACGCAGGTCGTCTCGGTGTCCGTGGAATACCAGCTCTTTTCCTTTTCAATGAGGGCAAACTCGTCAGCCAAAAAAGCGGCGCCCTTCCGAAGCCAAAACTACTGAAGTGGCTCGATGAACACATGACTGCTGATGATTTTTGAATCATTTCAAGCGTTTCTTCCGTGATTCTTTTTTACGACCGACATCGCGTAGCAATCGTTCACGAATCGCTTCATGCAACCACATCCCCTCATCTAAATCGAGGAGGAGTCCATGCTTGATGAGGTTCTCAGGCGGAGTTCCCTCCCATCCAATTGCTGTAGCGAGTGTATCCCACTGAATTGGTTTATCTGAAACTGCGAGTGTCGAAAGTAATTCGTATTCATAGTCAGGTAAACCAGTTAGAATTTCTTCATCCAAAAACCTCAACCAATCTTCATGTGTTGCTTGACCGTATAACTCAAGCAATTCAAGGGCTAACGGGTGCCCTCCAGTTGCAGCATGCACTTCATCGATACCTACTGAAGGCGTGTGTTCTAATTGATTGAGCCAATTCGTTGTATCTTCCAAACTCAAGCCACTCAATGGCATTTCATGGACCACACCTCGAGTGTGAACATCTCTTCGATCATAGATTCGAAGCGTTGTACGAGAGATGAACAGTAACCTCAGTGGGGCCTTGAGTGAGATTTGTATCAATGCCCCAAGTAAATCCTTGGCGTTTTCTTCCATATGATGGACATCATCCAAGACAATTAGCCAATACGGTGGAGGGCCTCCAGCTTCGTTCTTGTAACGCTCGCGAATCGTCCGTGCATCAGTAAGGTAGGAGAGTAATCTTCGCCGCCATGAATCGACATCAACGCTTCCACCCGGCGTAAGTGGCAGTGTTTCAATAAGATTGTAAGGGTCGTGGGATTCATCGATTCCAAATCGATGGAGTAGGCTTGTTGCAAGGCCGAGAGAGCGGTCCCAAGGTTGACAAGGGTACCAACAAATCGACAAGTAAGGGTCTTTTTCGATACGTTGTTTGAGCCAATGGGCTACTAAAGTCGATTTACCGATGCCAGCAATTCCATGAACGACTGCACAGGGTTTTCGTTCTCCAAACCAATCATGAAGCGCTTGTAATTCATCAGTTCGACCATGAACTGGACGAGTGATTGGGGGTTTGTTATGATAGGTTGCATGTGCACCAGTCATTGGAGTCAAGCGTCCAGGCTCCGGAACACTCGAATCGTTCATCTTGCTAATTACTCCAAACCGTATATCTCCAAACGTGAGTACGCCTTCATGTTGAGCATGCATCAGTACCTGTAACAAGGTAATATCTGCAGCAAGCCGTTCAGGGGCTTCTGTCGCTTCAACTTCTAACAATTCACCTTCAGCATTTCGAAGCAATACTTTGGTCGTGCCCAAGGATTTGGCTAATTTTTCAGCTAACACTTGCCCTTGTTCAGTGAGTTGCCATGTTTTTTGACGACGATCTTCACCTCGAATTGTACGAGTGTGTTCAGATACACATTCGTCCCTTAGGAGCGTCCGCATTGTCCGACTTACATTCGGTGGATGTTGTGCGCATGCCTCGGCAATTCCTGGGCGCGTGAGTTCCGGTCCGACCACATATCGGTCGTTTTGAACGAGGTGTTCTGCTAAGTGCAGCATGACGCGGTCTTGAACCGCGATGCTGACCTTTGGCAACCCTTCGCTCATATCCTCTGCTGCATGTTTCTGCTTCTCAATCCTTTGGCCTACTGTTCTTTGGTACTTTCTCTTGACTTTTGGCTAAAGAAAAGAGCGTATTTCTGAATAATCCATTGACATTCCGCCAGGAGATTTATGCACATTTACACCATAAACCCTTTTAGACATGCAGGCTCCCACATACATGGTTAATTCGCGGAAAGCCATTTTCTTAGTGTTCTTGATGTTCATCATGGTTTTAGCACCTCTCGCATCAGCCGCTGATTCGGATGGCGATGGTTTTGAGAATTCAGTTGACGATTGCCCATGGGCAGCAGGCCTCTCAAACATCGACCGAGACGGTTGCCCTGACCGCGATGGCGATGGTACATCGGACCTTGCCAATGGTTGGACAACTTCAAACCCGAATTTCCAAAACGAATTCACAACGAGTAGTAGCAGCGATTACTCCGATGTCGACTTTTCCCCAGATGGCAACTTCATTGTGACCGCTTCGGAAGACACCTTTGTCCGGGTTTGGAACAAAACCTCTCACATCAATATCAGGTCAGCCGCCACTACTGGAGAAGTCACATCAGTAGCCTATTCACCTGACGGAATGTATATTGCAGCTGGAATTGATGACGATACAATGGATATTTACTACTCGAGTAATCTCACTTCAGTCCACGGCCCAATCAGTGCTGATGCTGGAAGTGGAGACCAAGTCAATGATGTAGAATTTTCACCCGACAGTAGCCTGGTTGCAGTTTCAATGGGTCGATCTGGTAACGGATGCTCCAATTGCCAAGTCTTCCTCGTCAAAGTGTCTGATGGCCTTCGGTTGGGCAATGGAATGAATCCGAACGGCGAAGACCGGTTTTATGATTCTGCTTTTTCACCCGATGGTGAACTGATTGCATTGGCAGGTGATGGTGACTTTTACATCGTCAATATCACCTCTCGAGCAACGGTCTACACATTGACCAACCCACCGGGCTCAGTGAATGCTATCGCTTGGTCACCAGATGGCAACTATATCGCAATGTGCGGGGGCTGGGAAGGCGGCGGTGCGAGCTTCGACATGTATGAGTTCTCAGGGAATTCATGGGTGAGGATTTGGGAGAAGTCAACCTCAACTTCGTGCTACGCTACCGATTTTTCTTACGACAGCAACCAAGTCGGAGCAGGACACAGTTACTATCAAGGCGACGGAGCAACTGCAAAAGTCTTCAATTCTGATACAGGTGTACTGATTGACACATTCAGCGGTCCCCGGCCCGGCGGCTGCACAAGCAGCGGCGGCGGTAACAACTGTGGAACGATCTACGGTCTTGCATGGAGCCCGGACAGCACTCATATTGTAACCACCCATGGCCGAAACGACGAAGGGGTCTACTATTGGTATGCCGACCTCGATGAAGATAACGATGGCTACAACACAACCGATCAAGGCGATGGTGTCGTCGATGCCTTCCCAAGTGAAGGTAGCCAATGGGCAGATGCCGATGGCGACGGATACGGCGACAACCCTGCTCCGGCTTACCAACCCGATGCTTGCTTGACTGTAGCGGGGACTTCAACACAAGACCGCTTTGGTTGCTTAGATTCTGATGGCGATGGCTGGTCTGATGACGGTGACTCCTATCCTGCTGACCCACTCCAATGGGTTGACAGCGATGGCGATGGTTTTGGTGACAACTACTTTTTCGATATCAACGGCGCCCAACTTCATTTGAATCAAACGGGTGACGCGTTCCCAGACGATGCCACACAGTGGAACGATACCGATGGCGATGACCACGGTGACAATTATCAAAACGCTTCTTGGGATAACTTCCGTCCATCTGAATGGCCAGGTCTTCTTTTGCCTGTCGCCAACAATGCAGACACTTTCCCGCTCGACCGAACACAATGGGATGATACCGATGGTGATTGGGTTGGCGATGAACAAATGAGCGATCGTTCCGATGCTTGCCCTTCAATTTGGGGGAACTCTCAGTACGACCGTCTCGGCTGTGTTGACACAGACGGTGATGGCTGGTCAGACCCAGATGCTGGATGGCCTGCAACTACCAATTGTTATGGAGCAGATGCATTCCCAACTGACCCAACACAATGGTGTGATGAAGATAATGACGGTTTTGGAAGTAATCAAACCGGAAACAATCCAGACGAATGTCCAAATCAAGCAGGTACTTCCACCGAAGACCGAATTGGTTGTGCTGACCGTGATGGTGACGGTTACTCCAATGCTGGTGACCCCTTCCCCGATGATTCCAGCCAATGGGCAGACCGCGATGGCGACAACCGTGGCGACAATGCATCCGGCAACAACGCCGATATTTTCCCTGACGATTCATCTCAATGGAAAGACACTGATGGAGATGGTTATGGTGACAACCAAGGTGGATTCAACGGCGACGCATTCCCGAATGACCCCAATCAATGGGACGATACCGATGGCGATGGTTATGGAGACAATTTTATCGATGAAGACAACGATGGAATCTCTGAAGGCGTGTCCGATGTTTGTCCACTTGTGTCTGGAAATTCAATGGACCCTGCAACACGTGGTTGCACCGATTCAGATAGCGACGGTTTTGTCGACCCAGTCGATGTATTCCCAATGGATCCGTTCCAGTGGGCGGACGCAGATGGTGATGGATTTGGAGATAACACTGCAGTTCCAAGTGGCGATGATTGCGTAGATATTTACGGCAAGTCCTTCGAAAACAACCGACATGGTTGCCCAGATGCAGATTTTGATGGTTGGGCCGATGTTGATGACGCTTTCCCGAACGACACACTTCAATGGAAAGATACCGATGGCGACGGTTGGGGAGATAACTATGATTGGTTCAATGATACGATTCAAGACCTCGATAACATCGGTCAAACGTTCACTATCCGTAATCAATCTGGAGATGCCTTCCCTCTTATCGCCGACCAATGGTCAGACATGGATGGCGACGGCTGGGGTGATAATCAAACCAGTTTCTATCAACCTGACGCTTTCCCATTCGAACCTTCTCAATGGAATGACTTCGATGGCGATGGCTTTGGCGATAACAGTGTCTATGACCCCGATGGCGAAGAAGGACCTCTCGGGCCACAAAGTGCATTTGAGGCAGATGCTTGCCGCAAGGAATACGGGGAATCGAATCTCGAAGAATACGGTTGCCCAGACAGTGATGCAGACGGCCGTGCAGATATGTATGACCCGTGTCCATGGGATCCAGCGGTCACCAACGGTGTATTGACTGGTCCGAATGCTGTGACATGTTCGATCACTTCAGACCCGAATGCGAACACAGGTGGGGAAGAAAGTGGACTTGGTTTCTCATCCGATTCAACTACAGTCCTCGTAATGGGTGGTTCCATTGTGTTCCTCCTTGCGTTAATTTTCGTGGCACAACTTGCCAAAGCTTCCTCAAAACGTAAATCTTCATTAGATCGGGAAAACGAACGAAAGACAGATCTCGCTTTCTCTGAAGAAGAAGAGCGCCGTCTTGCATGGATTGACCACTACGTGGCAGCCGGTCAACTTGACGAAGCTCGAGCACTTGGATGGACAGAAGGACAACCGACTCCAGAATGGAAGCAGTTTGAAATGCAACAACAAGCAACTGAAGATGCTTCGATACCGACAATGCTTGACCTTAACCGACTTTGAAGATTGGTTCTTTGTTACGCATCGTTTGCACCGCTGGCCTTTCAAGTAATGAGGGAAATGCTTGTTCATGGCCGGCGATACGCGTAGCACCGTAGTACTTCTCGCGTCGCTGTTGCTGCTTTCTTCCCTCCCATTTATCTCGAGTGCTGAAACCACCAATGTTGTCTTTGAAGTCGAAGAAACTTCATCTCCGTTGAATGAATGGTATGTAGCGGGAGATACGGTTGAACTTACAGCAATGTTCACCAACAGTGGAGCCTCGACCACGATTGCCAACGACCCCTCTTGTGGTGTTGTTTTACAAGTTTTAAACGCTACAGGTACTCTCCTTATTGACGATTCATCTTCATGCAGAGGCCAGACTCAAAATATCGATTTGGCTGAAAGCGAAACCCATTCTTTTGATGGTTTAACATGGAACCTTCAACTTGAAGATGGCGTGTTTGTAGAGCCAGGAATCTATACCGTGTCTGCCTATCACTCTGCCACCCAATCGATTGCTTCGAAAGTCATTCAAGTCCAAACGCCAGTCGAAGTATCACTTGAACTTGACTTAATTCTTGAACTCAGTAGCCGATTAAACGAAATCAAACAGGACGAGGAAATCGTTCTCGGCCTGACACTCAGCAATCCTACAAACCAAGTCATTACCTTCCCACAGAATGCTGGTTGCCTCATCGAATTGAATATTAATTCTGTAATTTCTTTGGGTATGCCTTGTTTTGCAAGCTTTTCTTATCTCCAACCGTATGAACAAACCTCACTTGGGCATGTTTTACTTGAAGATGGTTCGTTAAATCAAGGCCTAAACCTTGTCCAGGCAAGCTTCCCTTCGCAATACCTAATGGAATCAATATCATTTACATTGGATGGATCAGAAGTGATCGACACCTCGCTGCAAAATATTCTATCGGCCGATGTTTTTCATCAAAACAGTGAAAAAATCCTCTACTCACAAGGAGATATTCTCGAATCAACTCTTCTTCTTACAAATATGGGAGTCGAAACAGTACCACTTCAATTTACCAACTCTTGCCGCGCTGAAATATGGATTTTGGATGACGGAGGGGACGTTGTGTTTGACAGTCGAATGTTGAAAAACTGTAATGCGTTAGAACTCGATTATATTCTCGAATCAAATGGGCAAGTGCAATTTACATTACCGGATTGGACCTTCACAGACCTTGAAGGCTGCGATGTTGCATCTGGAGAATACACGCTCGTAGCAGAAATTCCGGAATTTCATCTGTCGAGTATTCAGAGTATTCAATATCAACACAACACACCATCGAAATGCAAATCCCCTCTTCAAATCGAATTGAATCCAGAGGTTTTCCCAATCGAAACAGGGTTTAACCTTAATCTTGAAATCATTACCCTCAATGAAGATGTAGACTTACGTTGGATTGGACCTTGCGCTGTGATGATTTCAATCATTGATTTATCAACGGTAGAAGAAGTCTATTCACAAGCATCAATGTGTGACTACTACGATGGTCGCCATTTCGTTCTTCCCTCAGGTGACAATGTCACACCCTTTGTCTTCGAAATCGGCATGATCAATATGGTTGATATGGAATTGCAACCACTTCCTGAAGGTCAATATCAAATGGTTTTGGATCTAGAAACAAATCCACAGACCCGAGCAGGTTTCGTCTTTTCGTGGCCATTTGCTGATGAACAAACAACAATGCAACAGTCGGTAGAGGTTGTTACTGAACCGAAATCTCGCCTTATCAGCGGAACTTGGTCAGGATTACAAACTGAACAAGGGACATGTTGGATGTTTGAATCAATCGACGAAGGCCAACTCTTACTTTCAAGCGCAACTCTTGGGCAATGGCTTCCACAACAAGGCTTGAGCGGTACCTACGAAGTCATCGATGCACCTGCCCATCCGGCTTGTGAAGACTTCCAAGCACAGTCCTTCCAAGTACGTGGCGTCGAAATTGAATCACAACTCGAAACATCAAAACCTCTCCCTGAACAATCTGAATCCGAAGAGGAATTGAATGTCCAAGAGCAGGCTGTATCCTTCGTTCCCTCCGTTATAGTCGTGGTCACGACCGGTTCTCTTCTGTCTCTTTTGTTCACCTTCGTACTGGGTAATGAATCGCTTCGAATTCCCACGACAGCTGCTGGATTGTGGTTCATGGGTCTACTTGGTCGAACGCATGAAACAACCGATGGCCGTTACCAAAGAGGACGATTGATGGGGTATCTGACGGCAAACCCAGGATGCCACTTCCGCGCCCTCATGGCAGCTCTTGACATGAGCAACGGACAAATAACTCACCATTTACGTATTCTCGAATCTGAAGAAGGTATTTGGCGTAGGAAAGATGGCCGTTTGATGCGCTACTACCCACTTACCAACTCACTTTATCCGAGTATGAATGAGGACGATTTACCAGTTCCACCTCTTTCACCAGATCCAAATAGCCTACAAGGTAAGATTCTCTCTCTCCTCGACCAAGATGGGCCGTTGGGCGAATTCCCAACACAAGCCGAATTAGCAGTACGTTTGGAAAAGAGCCAACAACTCGTTTCGCACCATCTGCGTACATTGCAGAAGTTTGGTTTAGTTGAGAAAAGAAAGATGGGTCTTAAGAACCGCTACAAGTTAACACGTGAAGCGATTTTCCTCTTAGAAACGAATACCGATTTCACTCGTGAAGATTAACTTCTCGAACGATTCCTTGGTGTTCAATAGCCCATTCGATTTCAGCCCAACCTTGTTCCTTCGCAAGTTCAGTCACTGCTTTCCGGTCGTATCCAGCATTCAGAACTATACCGACAACGCCTCCAGCCCCGGCACCCATTACTTTCCAAGCCATGACCGACTCACCAAATTGTAAAGGTTCGAGACACTTTTCAAAGGGCTCATTAAACTCCTTGCCGAGTAAATTGACGCTCCTACCTGCTCGATGCAGGCTGCGTGTGAAATATTCTGGCGATTCACTTTGAATTGCTTCAAGCATCTCTTGAGCCATGTGACGAATCCTTTCAAGACCGTCTTTGATACCTTGATCTCCCCGACTGTACTTTCTCCAGACTTCTTGATGAAGGTCACCAGATACATGCGAAATACCACTGTCAAAAAGTAAAAGATTCTTCTCAATCCAAGACATAAATTCTGAAGATGGATTCATCTGGGTCGATGTCACAGTATCACCATCGAACTGGAGATGTTGAATTCCGCCCAGAGCGCTTGCCCATTGGTCTTGCCGCCCCCCAGTATTTCCGAGTAATGCTTCAAACTGGAAAGCGAGTTCTGCAATTTCTTCGGGAGTTCTCCCCTCTCCTGAAATTGCTGCTAGAAGAGCTACATTCATTGCCCCCGATGTACCAAGTCCTGAGCCAACCGGGACATCTGAACTGTATTGAACGGTAATTTTCCGATCATCATCAATATGCATTTCAGCGGTGATATACCGATTGATGGCAATGTTGATCACTTCACCTACATGGTCTGAACAATACGCAGGAACATCGGTCCAACCTCCCGCAAGGTCGATTCGAACCGGAACTCGTACGGTGACAGTCTTGGCCATGAATACCCGATAATTTCCACCCTCATGAAGAGTGGCATTCAAGTCAAATGGTTGATACGGATGTTTGTCTCGCAAGACATTTGGTGTCAATATGGCCAAAGAATACACCCCCGTCGACGAAGTTGCATGGCAACAGAAGTGGGTGGAAGCCAAAGTTTTTGAAAGCCAACTTCGTACCGATCGTCCAAAATTCTACTGTTTGGAAATGTATCCTTACCCGTCTGGTAAAATGCATATGGGTCACGTTCGAAATTATTCCATTGGAGATGCTGTCGCTCGATACAAGCGAATGATGGGATTCGATGTGTTGTATCCGATTGGTTTTGACTCATTTGGAATGCCTGCTGAAAATGCCGCTATGGATGAAGGAGGCCACCCCTATGAGATTACTGAACGGAATATGGCTTCAATAACAAAGCAAATCAAGCGGATGGGATTTTCATATGACTGGAAGCGGCAGGTGAAGAGCCATGACCCGCGCTACTACAAATGGAATCAATACTTTTTCACTCAATTCTTTGAAAAGGGTCTTGCCTACCGAGAACATGCTCCAGTCAATTGGTGTGGCCAGTGCGAAACTGTTCTGGCCAATGAGCAAGTCAAAGCAGGTCGATGCTGGCGTTGTAATGGGCCAGTCACTCAAAAAGAGATGAAACAATGGTTCCTTGATATCAATAAATATGCTCAGGAACTTGTCGACGGATTGGACACCATTTCTTTCCCTGAGAATGTCAAATCCTTACAACGCGATTGGCTTGGCCGCTCAGAAGGCGCTCAGATCACTTTCAAAGTAGCAGACTCTGATGCTATAATTGAGGTATTTACGACCAGACCTGACACCTTGTTTGGCTCAACATTCGTCACACTCGCTCCAGAACATCCAATGGCTGAAGAACTCGTCAAAGGTACAGAATTTGAACCTGCGTGGCAAGAACTCTACGACGAAGTGTCCGTTCTAACTGAATTTGACCGTATTCGAAACATGAAGAAGAAAAAAGGTGTACCATCTGGGCACTTTGCGCTCCATCCTTTAACGGGTGAAAAAATTCCAATTTGGATTGGTAATTTCGTAATTGCTTCATATGGTACTGGTGCGGTAATGGCAGTCCCAGGCCACGACGAGCGTGACTTTGATTTCGCTCAAACCTTCGATATTCCCGTCAAACGGGTTTTGGTCATGAAAGAAGGCGGAGACCCAGAAGCTTCGCTCGACTCTGCAGAAACTGACTACGGTTGGATGGTCAACTCTCCAATCGAAGGTTTTGATGGCTTGTATGGCGAAGCAGCAAAAACTGCAATCGCCGAAGCATTGGAATCAAAGGGACTTGGCAAACAAACCATAAATTGGAAAATTCGACCTTGGCTTGTTTCCCGGCAACGATACTGGGGGACTCCAATTCCAATGATTCATTGTGATGATTGTGGCGTTGTAGCGGTTCCACAACACGATTTACCTGTCGAATTACCGACCGATATTGAATTCGGTCAGGGGAACCCTCTGGAAACATCGGAAACTTTCCTCAATGTTGATTGCCCAAATTGCGGTAAAGGCGCTCGACGTGAAACCGATACAATGGATACCTTTGTCGATTCGTCATGGTATTTCATGCGTTATACGGACCCTCTCAACGACGAGATGTGTTTCGACCCTGAACTCATGAACCACTTCATGAATGTTGACTTCTATTGTGGTGGTATTGAGCACGCTCAAATGCATCTTATTTACGCTCGCTTCTACACAAAAGCTCTTCGAGATTTGGGCTTGCATTCAATTGATGAGCCGTTCAATGAATTACTGTGTCAAGGCATGGTGAATGCTCCAGCGCCATGGTGTGAATCATGCCAATTGACTCTTTCAGTTGCCCATACAGGCTCACCATGTCCTCATTGCCAATCACCTTTGTCGGAACGCTCTGCTAAAATGAGTAAATCACTTGGTAACACCGTTTCTCCTGAAAACATGATCGAAAAATACGGCGCAGACACCGTTCGTTTATTCATTCTCTTTTCAGCGAATCCAACCGCAGGAATGGATTGGTCAGATTCAGCAATTGCTTCAAATCATCGCGTCATAATGCAGATGGCAACCATGCCAGATCGCCTCCTTGAATGGAATGGAAGCGCTTCCTCAATGGATACATGGATGCTTGGTCGTCTGAAACAACGATGTGAAGAGTTCCAACTGTCAATGGATAATTTCGATTTACGACGGGCTGTTGAGATCTCACACTATGAACTCATCAAAGATATCAATTGGTATGTGCGGAGAGGTGGTGAGAATTCACAGCTCGGTTTGCAGATTCTGAAATCTTGGACGCACCTTGTCTCGGTGTCAACACCTCACTTAGCCGAGGAATGGTGGCAAACTATTGGTATGGAAGGGCTCGTTTGTGGAACTGAAATGGAACAACTTCCTTCAATCACCATATCCGAACAAACCGCTTTGGACTGTGAAACTTTACTACGCAGTGTGCTCGATTCAGCGCGACGGATCAAAGATGTTGCAGAGAGGCACCTTGACGGGCCTGCCCAATCCGCGACCATCGTCGTATCACCTACTTGGAAACGGGTTATGGCAGTTGAAGCGCTCGAATATCTCGAGCAAGGTGGTAGCCCGAAAAAATTCGTAGCCCACCTGTCACAAATGGACATCGCTCAAGGAGATCGCAAAGGCGAAATTATTGGCTATTGGGGTAAAAAGATGTTACCACAGGTCTTCAAGTGGGATGATGCTTCTCGAATACTTTTGCGCAGCACTCTTGATGAGGTCGAAGCCCTATCTGCTCGAGCATCCTTCATCGCTGAAGAACTCGGTCTTGAATCAGTTCATGTTGTTCTCGGCGAATCACCAGAAGATGATACCGGGCGTGCAGGTGGTTCACTTCCACTTGCACCAGCGATTGTCTACGCTTAATCAGCGCTTTTGCCATTCGGTTCCGGTCCACCAGAAGTTTGTACCATCATCCATGGCTCTCCAGGTGTAGCCTGCTTCATCAGTCCATTGTCGCAGGACCGTTGGTTCTGCAACTGCTACTGGCTGTTGAACAACAGGTTGTTGAACAACAGGCTGTTGATATGATTGTTGAACAGGTTGTTGATATGATTGCTGAGCAGGTTGAACTTGAGTTGGCATTGCTTGGTGCGTGAACTCCTTTGAAGGTACATCTTGGTCCTCATTTCCTCGCTTGCGCAGGAACAGTACTGCTCCAACACCGGCGATGAGAAGAACACCAACAACCGCAAGGATCGTCATCATTTGCTTCTGGGCAGCATCATCTTCTGCGGCTTGTTCAGCGGCTAGGGTTTCTGCAATCAGTTGAGCATTATCTCCAGTTCCATCGCCATCGGAATCGAGCGATTCAGTCGCATCTTGTGGGAATGCATCAGCATTGTCGCCAACACTGTCATTATCAGAATCGAGTGATTCAGTCGCATCTTGAGGGAATACGTCTGAATTATCTCCGACTCCATCCATATCCGAATCCATAGTTTCAGTCGCATCTTGAGGGAATGCATCGGCATTGTCTCCAACACCATCCATATCAGAATCCATGGTTTCAGAAGCATCTTGTGGGAACACATCAGCATTGTCCCCTACTGTATCATTGTCAGAGTCGAGTGTCTCATTAGCATCCTGTGGGAATACATCAGCATTGTCTCCTACTGTATCATTGTCAGAGTCGAGAGTCTCATTAGCATCTTGTGGGAATGCATCGGCGTTATCTCCGACTTCATCCATGTCTGAATCGAGGGTTTCAGTTGCATCTTGCGGGAATACGTCAGCATTGTCGCCGACTCCATCCATGTCTGAATCGAGGGTTTCAGTTGCATCTTGCGGGAATGCATCGGCGTTATCTCCAACTCCATCCATATCAGAGTCCAAGGTTTCAGTCGCATCTTGAGGGAATGCATCTCCATTATCTCCAGTACCATCACTGTCACTGTCTATGGTTTCAGCCGCATCTTGAGGGAATACATCGGCATTATTTCCAACTCCATCGCCGTCAGAATCGAGTGTTTCAGAAGGATCAGATGGGAATGCATCTCCATTGTCTCCAGTCCCATCACTATCGGTGTCGGTGGTTTCGGAAGGGTCATTTGGGAACACATCGGCATTGTCTCCAACGCCATCCATGTCCGAATCCATGGTTTCTGAAGAATCATTTGGGAATGCATCTCCGTTGTCTCCAGTACCATCATTGTCACTGTCGATGGTTTCTGAAGCGTCATTTGGGAACACATCGGCATTATCTCCGACTCCATCACTATCGGTGTCGGTTGTTTCCGAAGGGTCTTGCGGGAATGCGTCATCGAGGTCCATGGTTCCATCACCGTCAGAATCAACATCAACGATCACAGCGTTATCAGGGCAAATTTCAGTCGCACCCAAGTCTTTTCCATCATTTGGAGTCACTGATACGGTCCATGTTTCACCTACGGAGGTAGCAGTTGCTGGCAACATCTGCATGTCGTTATATGCAGGTACGACGACTCCATTCTTTGACCAGCGGATTTGTGAATCTACTTCGGAATCACCATCAGCATCATCGAATATGTATGAGAACATAATTTCTTCATCGACGGGCGTATCTCCTCCTGGTAAAATCATCAAATTTGAAGCAGAAGGAGGTTGGTTTGGTGTGATGGATTCAATAATTGTGGCCGATGTTGTGTCCCATGTATCACCTGAATTCTGGGAATTCCCATTTGCTTGAAGAACTGCGAGTGCCATGTTGACTGAACCGCTTCCTGAACTTGGAGCCGTCCAATCCATTGTCCAACTGAGAGCGCCGGAGCCAGAGTGTGTTGCACTTAGCCCTGCAAATTGAACCAGAGTTCCTGCATTTGAAAAAGACCCTTTATCGACTTGTAATGAAAAACCACCAACAAAGGCTTGAGTTCCACCAGTAGCGTCAATGGTGATTGAATAAACACTCCCTGGAGTATAACTGGTGGGGAAATTATGATTCGCTGTAATTCCATTTGCTCCGTTACTATGGCATGTGCATCCAGTAGTTGCTTGGTTTTGCTTTCCAGTTGAAGAACCTTCGATCGACGGAGCAGCAGCAAGGAGCACAAGTAAGACTGAAGCAAGAAGTACTCGAATGATAGGCGACATAGTTCCACTGAACGAATGTTCGCTTATATGTTGAATGGTGTTTTGCTTTTACAAAATCGAAAGTATCGCCAAAGACATAATATCAACTTTATTCTTCTTCAGTACTTGGTGATATATCAATTTCAGGGAAATCCTTTGGTCGCGGAGGTGGTTGTGAAGCGGTTTCAGTTTCCAGTTGATTTGTTCTAAGAGTCACAAAAACCGCTCCACCAAGGAGTAATGCTGCGAAGAAATACAAAATGGAAGACATGCTAACTCCATCTTTGGAAGATGCCCCATCGGTGGCAGAATTGTCTGAGGCAATATGGCAACCTCCCAAATCGACATTCTTACCAGCTTCAGTATTTTGACACAAATCAATCGCATTCGGAATTCCATCGAGGTCGTCATCAAGCTGATATTGACTGCATCCAGTAATTCCAACTTGTCGCCCAAGAGCCGTCCGAAGGCATAAATCATTGGCATCAAGTACTCCATCTCCATCGTCATCAGGGTCTTCAACACTATCGATGCAGCCATCTCCATCAAAATCTTGTCCTGGTGCAGCTGGCCCAATGAGACCAGTCTGACAATTATCTATTGCATCAGGTACACCATCAGCATCATCATCCTCATCTTCATTAAAATCGCGACACCCATCGCCGTCGTAATCGGGTATGGAGGTGTTCGAAGCCCAGCGGACTTCTCCCCGTGGACATGAATCATCTGCGTCTCCTACACCGTCCTCGTCGTCATCGAAATCAGTCAGAGAATCATGACATCCATCTTGATCATGGTCGTTGATATACGTGGAAGTCCAACCCGTGGAATCACCTAAACAATTATCAGTTGGATTGGCAACTCCGTCCCCGTCTTCATCAATGTCGCATACATCTCCAATGTTATCGCTATCTAAATCCAGTTGTTCGGGGTTTGCTTCATTGGGACAGTTATCCATTTGATCAACCCAACCATCGTTATCGGTGTCGATATCTGCACATCCATCACCTTCAGCATCTTCTTCAGGAGTAGAAATCCAACCAACTGGTCCCAACGGACATAAGTCATTTTGGTCAAATACAGTATCTTCATCATCATCATAATCTTCTGTTGCATCGTTGCATCCATCTTTATCATGGTCAGTTGAAGCTTCTGAAAACCAATTCGCATCTCCTCGTGGGCAATCATCGTTCTCATCGAAGATGCCATCATTGTCATCATCTTCATCGCAAACATCGCCACGAAGGTCATTATCGAGATTCGTTTGATCAGCATTCGAAATCCGTGCACAATTATCTTCTCCATCCAGTACTCCGTCGTTATCGAAGTCCGTTTGGTACAGCCAAACACCTACATCGTAGCTTCCTTCACTGGAAGTTGAAGTTAAACTCGCCCCAAATGTATCTGAGAATACGAAGGAGAGCAATGGCGAGCCATCAATTCCGAGCGAAAGGCTGGTTGGTTCATCATTTCCATCGCCACCTGCTTGAACGACCCATCCCCATGAGCCATTTGTGAGTAATTCGGCCAAGAAAACATCATTATACGAATTGTCGTTGACGCCGTCTAAATCCTGTAAAATGTATTCACCGAGAGTTAATTCTGCCGAACTGCTTCCAGCAATATAGGTGCTGCCTTGTTGAGAATGTATCACTGATGTGACGCGATCTATGCCTGAGCCACCTGCATGGTTAAGGTCTACCCAACCACCTGTTGGAGATACTTCGCTAATGAAGAAATCTACGTTGTTCGATTGTGAGGTAAACATGGATCCGAAGGAAGCATTGCCTGAGAATTCACCGACGACATGAATCCCTGAAGTGATTTTACCATCACAATCCCATACTCTTTCTGCTCCAACTCCTCCAGCAGAAATCGCCCAATTCCAACCGAATTCAGAAAAACTAGCTACGGATATATCTGTCGAACCAAAAGCATCGATGTCATATCCTTCAATATGGATTGCACCTCTATGAGTGATTGCTACATACATTTGCCCCGTCCCATCCATGCACAGAGCGCCACTGTTTTCGATTCCGTAATCAGATTCCGCCGTTCTATGTGAAAGAACTTGACCGTTTTCATCATATGTGGCAATAAGTAAATTCGGTACATCTGCCCCTGCAATCTCACTTCCATTAAATTGCAAAACCCCTTGGAAGAGTACCCCGAAATGAATTTCATTTGATGTTGAAACCATCACGTCCAGAACTGACAGTTCATTTGGGTCTTGAATTTGAGTTGACCACAACCATGAACCGTTCGAATCAAGACGTGCGAGAAAGACGTTTCCTCCATCGGCGTCATCTGTTTTTTGTAATGGCATAAGGTCTCCGAGACCAAGTTGACATTGGGCATCATCACTGTTCAAGCAATAGTTACCAGCAACAACAAGGTCGCCATTTGGCATTAGCGCGATTCCATCAATGGTATCAAAACCCGTTGATCCGCCATTTATTGCTGAATTTACGCTTCCATTTTCGTCAATCCATACGATAAAGAAATCAAAATCTTCGCTTCCTCCAATTGCTCCAATAGGGTCTGCGGAGTTAGGGAATCGGAGATTTCCTTGGAACCAACCTGCTGACACCGTCGTTCCATTTTCGTAAACCAAACTGTCAACAAGATAATCCATCAAAGGCCCACCGAATGGTGAAACCCATCCCAGCGCAGTTGTATTATTTCCGTCAACAGCAGAGATGGTGTTTATTTCATCTGACAGATGTCTTTCGTCGATTGGTATCGAAGAGAGACTTCCCAGTACAAGCAAAGCCACCAATACTTTGCAAATATTACTTCTGCGCATAGATGACGGACGCTGTTACAGCATTTGAAACCGTGTGCTTTTTGTCCCACAACTTCATGATGCGTTTCTCAGTGGAGAAGGCATGGATACTCCCCAAGGCGTCTGGCGACACGCTCTTGAGCCTCTTCAGTCCATACAGGCTGGTGAAAACTTGCTAAATCTGGATACGTGGCCTTCTTGGAACAGTTCGGCTCAAAGGGTTCTCTCATCGACTACAGGTCTACTTTTAGAAGGCCAACGATTTGATTTACATCGCATTGAACGTCAGCGATTAATCGAAGAATTATGGCTTGTTAAAATAATTCGAACTGGAAAAAACCCCGACTTTAGAGAAATTGAGTTTGAATGGTTAGGGCAACAACGAGAAGGAAAAACAGTTGGAACAGCCCTGAACTCATTACGAATGTCGATCACAGTATTGTGTGAAGAAGAAGGAGGTGTGGAGATCGCTGCATGGTGGAATATCCCTTGGTGGGCGAGACTCTTCCGTGGGCGCGTCAATGCGCAAGCCAAATCCTTTGCAACTCAATGGCTCAATGACCTTGTGACCAAAGGAGTTTCGCCGTATGGTGAATCTCAACCCTTTTCCTTTACAATCCTCGAAGGCGAGGATTCAAAGACGGTCGGCGACGACGATGTTTGATGAGCCAACCTAGCCGAGGAAAAAAACCTCATTCTCGGAACAACCGCGGAGGCAATCGAGAAAGCCGTCCGCGACGGTATGGTAGCACAGCCAAAAAAACTCTTGAGGAGCGCAATGCTACGGTTATCGAGGAAATGGAAACACAAGCACGGGGACGGTTTGACAAAAAACCAACACCTATGGGTTTTCCAGAGGATTTGGTAGAACCAAAGACATTCAAGTTTGAATGGGATATCTCTCCCGTTCCACTAAAAGATGAAGAAGCCATGGCTGATAAAGTGATGCGAAAGGGTGAATTTGGTTGGTTAGAAGACGAACGCGTCGATGAAATAGCCGTCATCGCTAAAGATTACAAAATGACCCTTGAACAAGCTCTCTCTCTTCGTTCTGCTCTTCTACAACAAAAAACAGTCTACGGGCATGGACGACTTCGCTCTCAGGGTCAAACGATGTTACGGCTCTACAAAGAAGGCGTGAGTGTTGTTGATTTGTCAACTCGATTTGATTTCCCACCCATGAATATTTTCCGCATCATTCTCACTGAAATGCGCTGGTCAAAATCGAAAATCAAGGAAAGCTTGCGCCAACCTAGCCGATTAAGCGAGCGTGAAAGAACTGAGTTCGAAGCCGCTGAGGCAGCCGATAGAGTCTCAAATGTCGACCAAGGAGAATCCCAAGAGCGAGCAGATTTATTTGAGGACATTTTAGCAGATTGGTTCGAAGAACAAGGTGTTCGATTACGCCGCCAACCCGAAATGGTGAAGGAACAAAAACAAGATTTGGGCCGACCTGTTCGGACCCCAGATTTACTTTTCCTTGATCACGTAGAAATCAATGGCAAGCCAGTGGCATGGATTGATGCCAAACATTTCTATGGAGCCGATGTCGAATTCCAACGTAAGAAAATGGCGAAACAAATGGCGCGCTATATCGAGGAATGGGGGAGCGGTGCTGTTGTTTACAGGCATGGCTTCTCTCAAAACCTCTTCATGCCAGGTTGTACATTACTCGATGCAAATGTCTTAGATTTAAGCAAATTGGGCTCAGGCGAGTAATCATTCGGTTCTTGTTTCTCGAACGCCAAGTCCGATCGCTCGTAATGCATCAGCGATACTCTCCAATTCGCCCTGTACCAGAGGACTATCCAACCGTCTTGGCAATATTGCCAGTGACACGCCAAGCATGCATAACCGAACATTTACCCGAGATTGGAGGTCGAGGATTAAAATCTCCTTTTGGACAGATGAGAGAAGTTTTTTACGTGCTTGTTCTTCAAGTAATCCTGAACTTTCGGCAAATTTCCTTGATTCAAGCATCAGGTCTGCCCATCGTTCAAATGTCCAATCCTTCAATCGTAAACGAGACACTGAACGCTCTCCGGCTTTAGAAATTGAACGTTGCCAATCGACATCATCAATATATTCTGAAGTGTGTCGACTTTCTTCAGGCATCCAAGTGACGAGAATTGGTTGACTGGTCGTAAAACTGACAACCTCTCCACCTGAACCCGGCGCCCCTGGCTCCAAGCGTAATTCAACTCCCTTGGCGGAAATCCCAAGGACATCTCCAAGACCAGACCCATGCATTCTTTCTATTCGGTGAGCGATACGAAAGTATTGTTCTTCAGTCCCTTTTTTGGTGAGCATCCGAAATGCTCGTGCAACTGCTACTAATCCTGCAGCAGACATTCCAAAGCCCTGGCTCGTAGGCAATTCTAATTCAACCCGAATATGGTAGGAATCTTCTCGTTTGAGTAAACGAACAATTCTTAATTCTTCGACAAGGTCGATGTAAATTTGTTTGGAATCAAGCATTTCTGATCCATCCATTCCAACAACATCGATTTCAATACCACCGTCATCGATTGGCCCTGCTGGCGTATCTAACTGTGACCCTGAAGACAACTTCGCTTCAATTTCAGGTTGATTTGAAGAGAGGTATGTTACTGTGGCTTCGACACCATCTACCAGATTCAATCCTGCTCCACGGCTGCCCTGTAAGCGTGCAAGATGGGATTCTTTCCAAATTGAAAACAAGAGCGTAATATGTCCGCCACATCGTTCAGTTACCATGGTGGTCAAACGAACCATCGGGTGAAGAGTCATGAACTCTCGCCCGATATCGCTCTTACACTTGCTTTCTTTCTCGAATCTCTTGCGAAATTGCACGCATTTCATCGTCAATGAGATTCTGTCTTTCTTCTAAAGAGTATGCTGAACCTTGTAATTCATCTTCAATGCACGCGAAGTGATGAGATAAGTTTCGTATTTCAATTGGAATCTGAGCATACACTTCATGTTCATCATCATCTAATGAAATACCTGTTGAAAAATAACCCGAGATCCATTGATGTTCCTCAGAGTCATGCGCTAAAAACATCTCCAATAATGGGATAGATTTGGCTAACTTTCTATCATTGCGAAGCGCTAGAATCATCGAACTCAAACGGTCACCAAGTGGTAAATCACCCTCTCCTCTCTGTGTGCCGATACAGAGCGAACACCAGAGGTCTTGTGCCTGAGGTTCGGTGAATTGTGAAACTGTTCCCCTGACTTCAAATGCATGTATTTCGACAAGCTCATTTTCACCTAAAGCGACCATTCCGCAAATCTGGTACATCCGTTTTGATTCCCCTTTGAGAGTGATTTCAAACGTCACATGCTCAAAATTGTAACTTTTGTTTTCACCTTGTGCGCTTTCAACGGCCACCCAATCAAGACCTGAGCAAATGTTGTCAAGCCATTCCATTGCTCTTCTTTCTTGAGGGTAAAGCGAAGAAATTTTTTTGAGTGGCGTCATGCTTATTTTTCAATCGACCGTTTATCAAGTCTAATTCAAATTTTCAAGCGAAGTGTTTTGAGTCACGGCGCTCTCAAAGGATTCATGACCCTCAATATCGGAGATACAGCCCCAGCTTTTGAACTGCAAAATTCGAATGAATCTCAGGGACTTTCGATCATGGCTCTTGAGGATTCTCGTCGAGTAAATGGACTTATTGTCGTCTTTGAGTGCAATCATTGCCCCTATGTAATCGGCAGCATCTCACGTCTTGAAAAGATGGCAGGGAAAGCCAACGGCCTTGATATTGGTTTTGTTGGTATTAATTCAAATGACCCGACCGCCTACCCAAATGACTCGTTTGAACATATGCAAAACCGGGCTGAGGGAATGTCGTACCCGTACCTTCACGATGCAAACCAAGATGTTGCACATGCGTATGATGCCAAAAGGACTCCAGAATTTTTCCTCTTCAACAACGATCTCAAATTGGTCTACAAAGGTCGAATGGATGACTCTCCACAAGACCCTACACGAGTTCAGATGACCGAATTAGATGATGCAATGCAAGCCATGCTTGCCGGAGTCGCCCCAGAGATAACGGTCACAGAATCGATTGGTTGCTCTGTTAAATGGAAGATGTGAGGTCATGTCTGGTTGCCGTCGACAATGTGATTGGGACAAAAATCTCGTCTGCAGGAGTTGTGGAATCGATTACAGTCTTCCCGATGATAATGTCAAGAAAGAAGTTGCTACTCCTCCAGCTGAAGAAGAATGATCAGTATTGTTCAAGAACTAACTCAGTCGTTGTGGAAGCAATTTCGTTCGGTGCAGCAAGCCACATTTTGTCGAGCAGTGTTCGCAAGGACATGGTATCATCGACGTGAACCAGTGCGACCAAGTCAGCACTTCCAGAGACTTCGTAAATAATTTCGATTCCATCCCATCCAGTCACTTCAGAAGCGAATGAACCAATTTCGGCACCTGGTGACACTTTGATACGAACAAGAGCAGTTAATCCAACGCCTCCTTCACGAACAGTGTAGCCTCGGATGGTCCCATCCTCTTCCATTTTACGAACATGTGTACGCACAGTTCGTTCCGATGCACCGACTTCTTTTGCGAGTTCCACATAGGACATCCGTCCATTGGTTCGAAGCTGGGCAAGAATAGCGCGGTCGATTTCTGAAACACGAGGCATGATACATCCTACGGTTTAGAGTATATCAAACCACCTTCATGCCTTTTTACGGCATTGGCAAGTTGGATACTTCCGGAATATGGAAGTAATTGTCATAAATGTCCAAAAATGGTCGAATGTGAAGTTTCTCCGTTTCATTGAAAGGGCGCCGTTGATTGGGGTGAAATGGGGAAGTCAATGTCAGGACATATCACCGGTCTCGATGCTCGAATGATTCTCGACAGTCGTGGAAATCCAACCGTCGAAGTCGATTGCTATGTTGATGGAAATCTTCTCGGTCGTGCCGCTGTTCCCTCTGGTGCTTCAACAGGCGCATACGAATCACTCGAAATGCGTGATGGAGATGCCACCAAGTATCTTGGAAAAGGCGTATCCCGTGCAGTCAATAACGTGACCGAGCGAATTGAAGAGGCTCTTCTAGGAATGCCGGTCGATGAACAACGTATTCTTGACGAATTAATGATTGAATTGGACGGAACTCCAAACAAAGCAGAACTTGGAGCAAACGCCATGCTCGGAGCATCTCTTGCCTGCCTCCATGCTGGAGCAGCCTCTCATGAGTTGCCGCTTTGGAAATATATTGGAGGAGTTGCTGGTGGATTAATGCCTGTTCCAATGCTGAATATTCTCAACGGTGGAGCACATGCTGCAACCAACGTTGATGTTCAAGAATTCATGGTTATGCCGCATGGTTTTGACACCTTTGAAGAAGGACTCCGAGCAGGTGTGGAAACCTATCACGCACTCAAAAAAGAACTGAAAGCAGATGGATTGCTCGGCGGAGTTGGAGATGAAGGAGGATTTGCTCCGAACCTACCTGCCAACGAAGAAGGACTCAAGTACATGGTTCGAGCGATTGAAAGCGCAGGATATTCAGTTGATGAAATGGGTATTGCTTTAGATGTTGCAGCCACTGAATTCCACAAAGAAGACGGATATCACATGGACGGAAAAGTTCTGTCGAGTGAAGAATTGGCCAATGTGTATTCAGGTTGGCTTGACGACTATCCTATTCTTTCTATTGAAGATGGGTTTGGTGAAGATGACTGGCGAGGCTGGACGAACTTTACCAAGCGAGAAGGCCATCGCGTACAATCTGTTGGTGATGATTTGTTTGTCACCCAATCTGAACGCTTAGCGCAAGGAATCGAACTTGGTGCTGCTAACGCCATGCTTGTCAAATTAAATCAAGTTGGAACAGTAACGGAAACACTTGAGGCTATGGACCTTGCAACTTCAAACGGATTCAATAACGTCATTTCGCATCGCAGTGGAGAAACTGAAGATGTAACGATTGCCGATCTTGCTGTAGGAACCCGTGCCGGCCAAATCAAAACCGGTGCACCAGCGCGAAGCGACCGAGTGGCCAAGTACAATCAACTGCTTCGTATCGCTGAAGATGTCGATGAGTATCGTTCTCCGTTTTGATTGCTCAAGCGTAATTTACAGCCCTTTAAGTAGGGGCTGAGAATCGACAACTCCATGAAGCGTATCTTAGCATCCCTCATATTAGCCAGCCTCGTCATGACCACCCTCCCGCTCAACGCAACTGCGGCTGAGACCGATGATATTCCAACGAATGCCGCTGCCACTGGAGTCCATGATTCATTGGTCGCGGCTCTTGCACATGCCGATTTAGTTACGACACTAGAGGGCACCGGCCCATTCACAGTCTTCGCTCCGACCGATGCAGCATTTGCAGCGGCAGGCATCAATCTGGAAGATTTTGACACTGCTGAAGAAAACGCTACACTCAGCGACATACTTCTCTATCACGTTTACTCTGGTGCAGTTGCATCCAGCGATGTTACTGACGGACTGACTGTAAGTATGGTCAACGGTGATGATGCCACTTTCACCGTCGCTACTGACGGAACTGTAATGATTGGTGACGCAACCGTCACGACTGCAGACGTCCAAGCCAGTAACGGTGTAATTCACGTCATTGACAAGGTCTTGATGCCTCCACCTCAACCACTCGGTGATATTCCAACAGTCGCAACCGGCACTGGTGTTCACACCGCTCTAGTTGCAGCACTTTCCCAAGCAGGCTTGGTCGAAACGCTCCAAGGCGTTGGTCCATTTACAGTGTTTGCTCCAACAGATGCAGCTTTCACAGCAGCAGGAATTGATCTCTCTGAACTCACAACTGAAGCAGGACTTGCAACACTAACAGACATTCTACTCTACCACGTTGTTTCAGGACAAGTGAACGCATCAGATGTGACCGACGGATTGGTTGCACCAGCAGTCAATGGCGACAACCTCACGTTTGCAGTTTCAAACGGAACAGTGACTGTTAACGGTGCAAATGTCACAATCGCAGATGTTGCCACCAGCAATGGTGTCATTCACGTCATCGATGCAGTCTTGATGCCTCCAGCAGATCCGGTAGGCCCACCAGGAGAAATTTGCTACAACATCAACACCCACATGATTGTGGCTGGAGCAGATGAAGCCACCTGTGGTGCTTTCATGTACCTCGAAAACTACACCATGAACGGTCAAGAGATTACTGGATGTTACAACTCAATCACCCATGCAGTCTCGAACGTGAGTCAAGCAGTGTGTGAGTCCTACATGTGGACTCCATCCGTTGACATCGCAATGACAGCAGGCGCAACTGGAATCCATACTTCGCTCGTTGCTGCATTGGCTCAAGCCAACCTCGTCGCTACGCTCCAAGGCGATGGACCCTTCACCGTGTTCGCACCTACTGACGCAGCATTCACCGCAGCAGGCATTAACCTCGATGACTTCACAACCGATGCACAAATTGCCGCTCTAGCAGATATTTTGCTGTTCCACGTGGTCTCAGGCCAAGTGAATGCTGCAGATGTTACCGATGGATTGGTTGCAGCAGCAGTCAACGGCGACAACCTCACATTCACTGTTTCAAACGGAACAGTGACCGTCAACGGCGCAACCGTTATCCTTGCTGATGTTCCAGCAAGCAACGGCGTGATTCACGTGATCGATGCAGTCTTGATGCCTCCAACAGATGTTGTTGAACCTGTATTGCCAGATTGTGACGTGACCGTTGGAATTGCTCCAAGCGGATTGAAATTCAGCCCATCAGAAGTGACTGTTACCGTCGGCCAAACCGTGTGCTGGCAATGGACAGATGAATCAATGGCTCACAACGTTCGAGAAGTTGATGGCGACAAATCAACAACCTATGCAGTCGATGGAGTCACCTCAGGTGCCGCCAATGTGACGGTTGATTTCCGTCACACCTTCGATGTTGACAGCACGTCATTCTATTACGCCTGTGAACCACACATGGCATCAGGAATGTTCGGCAAGGTCGTCGTAGGAGACGGCGGAATCGTCGTAGTTCCTGTTCCAGATAACGACATGGACTCCGATGAAGAATCCGTTCCTGGATTCCTCGGTGTGATGGCAACAGTCGCTCTTGCTGGAGCTGCATTTGTTTCATCCCGCCGTGATGAGTGAAATCACTCTTCAGATGAAGCCTCTTGAGGCTGTTCGTCAGGCATCATTGTCCAAACGATGATCGCTGCAAGAACAGCTACGGCTGCTGTGATGTAGCATGAACCGACCATACCTTCAACGAACGCATCTTGTGCTGAAACAATGAGCAATGCTCCATCTGTTCCGTTCTCAGCCCCGATACGCATTGCTGAAGGGAATGAGTTCATCAGGACGTCTTTGTAAGCCATGAGCGATTCAGGAATCACTAATGCCGACTGATAGATCTGGTTGAGAATACTGCCACCTATTGCGATTCCCAATGCACCGCCAATTTCACGGCTCGCATCATTGGTTGCACTTCCTACACCGGCTTTGTTGTGAGGGATTGCTTCCATAATCGCTGTTGTTGAAGGAGCCATAGTGAGTCCCATTCCAAGTCCAAGAAGGGCGAACGTCACTGCGATTTGTGCATATGCTGTGCTTCGGTCTACCAATGCGAACAACATCATGCCTGCTGCTACAAGGCAAAGTCCGAACGTGATGACTTTTCTTCGTCCGAATTTGGCTACGAATTTGTCACTGTTCGCTGCAGCAGGCATCAGACCAAGCGGTAAGGGAAAGAACCGAATGGCAGCTTCCAAAGGCGAAAGTCCTCGAACTAACTGGAAGTGCAGCATCTGCATGAACATAAATGAGAACATCACAAACATGGCCAACGCAATAGCCATCAAACCGATGCTGTACTGCCGTTGAGAGAAGAATTCCATTGGTAACAATGGATATTCGCACTTCAATTGCCATTGTACAAACGCTACACCAGTAATGAAAAAGGTAACAAAAGCGACGAGAACATTTTGGTCACCCCACCCAAGACTTGGCCCTTCTATGATGCCGTAGAGTAAAGATCCCAAGGCAACGACTGAAAGAAAGGCACCCAACCAATCGAGTGGCTTTCCAGTGGCATCCTTGGAACGAGGCACGAGTATGGCGCCCAAAATGAGAGCTACAACGATTACAGGGGCGTTAATCAAGAAGACCATTTGCCAATCATAATTCTCGACAGCCCATCCGCCAACAAGTAAGCCAATAGGTGCTCCAATTCCAGCCATTGCAGCCCAAATACCAATTGCTTTTCCACGTTCACCAGGAGGGAATACGACCAAGACCACCGATAATGTTGAGGGCATCACAAGAGCCGCACCCAAGCCCATAGCAGCACGAGCAAAAATAACTTGATTGGAAGTTTCAGCATACAAAGCCGTCCACACTGAAGCACAGGCGACAATAACTAAACCAATCTGCAGTGCGCCTTTTCTCCCGAACCGGTCTCCAAGTGCGCCCATGAGTAACAACGTACCTCCAAAGACAAGTGCATAGGAATCCATAATCCATTGCAATTGACTGTTATCAGCCTTGAGGTCTTTGGAAAGTTCTGGAAGGGCAACATTCAATGTGACGTTATTCAACATCACAATAACGAGACTGAGACTCATCACGCCAAGAATCATCCATCTGTTGTCAGGGTAATTTACTTCATGTTCCATGTCCTTTGCTTTCGCCCCCCCTTTTCAATTCAGTGGGTGAATGCACTCGCACATCGCATTTCACTCCACCATTCAAAATCAGGGGGGCGGCATATCCAAGAACAAGTGCAGGCTACAGAACATGAACAGCATGAGCGAAACTCCACGGAAAAGTCGCGATCTTGACCATTTGATGGAACAGAACTCGACTGAATTAGATTTTCTCTCTGCCTATGGTGGTTCGTCTTCGGAGGGGGACGGAGCCGCCCTTTTCTCTGCATTGCGCCGCTTTCTTAAAGCCGGAAGTGTCGCTTTTACCGTCAATAAAAAAGAAACTTCCCTGACCTTTCATTTCGGCAAAGCCTCCATCGTAGACAACGGTTGTTTGATTTCATTCAAAGGAAAAAATTTACCACTTGTGACAAGTGATCTGCAACAAGCAGGATTTATTCAGGGGAAATTAACCAAGACCAGAACATCATGTAAGGTCACTCTGGTCGAATGGGGTATTGAACAACGCAGGTTTGTCGAGCGTATGGTTGAATATCTCAATCACGGCGAATGAGTACGGTTGCCATTACAAGACTGGTTGTGGCTACAGCAAAGCCAAACCCAGGCATTGCATCACCAGAATCGATGTCACATGCTCCATCCTTGAAATCAATGCCGTCCCATCCAGTATCTTGTTGGAAATAGCATGATGACCAGGTTTTGAACCAGTCGCCATTTGGATAATTGGTGTAGGAATCATCGCTGTAAACTGCTTTCACTCTCCAATTCACATAGGTGTGGTCTGAAGGTGGCGTCACTGTAATCGAGTGGACTTTGTTATCGATTGATGCATCCATCAAGACTGGAGGGTCGCACACACCGTTATTTGTACAGACTTGTGTTGTGATCTCGAAACTGGTTCCGTTTTCATAGACGTCATCATCCATTACAACTGTGAGAGCCCATGATTGTCCATCGACTGAAGGGGAGGTGCGTTTCGAAATGGAAAACGGGACCTCATCCTCAGAGGGTGATACATCTTGTCCTGCAACGACTTCACTCCCCAGAGCCGCTAAGGGCATGAGCATGATGGTCACGATAAGCAAAACCAGCATGCTGCGGATACGCATAGTCACACCATTCCGACGTTGTATTTATGTGTAAGGTGAAAAAGCCCTCGATTACGGTTCCATGTCCCAAAGTTCATCCCCAACCCAATGGAGAGTTTTGATACCCTTTCCTTTTGACAGGTTCGTGAGGTCATCGGCGTTCATTGTTGACCACCCGATAGCGAGTGGACGTTTGTGTTTCATATCACGAATCCATACAAGATCGCCAACTTCGATACTTGCATCTGCAGCGTGAACTCCAGCCACCATGCAATCAGCACCCTTCATCAAAAAGGGAATGGCACCGTGGTCAACTTCAACCCATTTAGCTGCATCATCATGTTCAAGGAATCCACGAAGGGTGAGAAATACAAAACGTTCATTCTCTTCATTTTTCACTTCGATTGCTTTGGCTATTTTGTTGACTAAAACCATTGACCATGGCCCGTATTCGGCCATTTCAAGAAACGCGCCATCGACTTGAAGGTCGATACTGAGTGCTTGTTCAAGAGTTACGAGAAGTGGAGCGACTTTCTTTCGACGAACAGGTCGTCGTTTTTTCATACTCCAATCACGGGTCATGAACCTCACAGGCGACCTCTCTTTTTGACGCTTGGCTAAACCCCGTGCTTGATGAAGGGGAAACGCTTGGTTCGGATATGGCCCTCTGGTGCACCATCCGAACCTTCGCCAAACATGCTGCTGAATTGGGCAACCAACAGCCGGAAACACCAATTTTCTTTGTCAAACCGAATAATTGTCTTCAACGGACTGGGCCCATTTCGGTCTCTTCACATCCCGGCGAAGTCCATCATGAAATCGAATGCGTGGTACGTCTGAATGAACATGCGCAGCCTGAAGCCGTTGCCGTTGGTCTTGATCTCACCGACCGCTTAACGCAAGGTGAACTACGGACGGAGCAATTACCGTGGACGAAAGGAAAGTGCTTCCGCGGCAGCGCTTATGTTGGAGGCTTTGTTGAATGGAAGCGCTCTTTTGAATCTTTGAATGATGAAAAACAAAGTCTTTGCCTGAATCTTTGGGTGAATGACGTCTTGGTTCAATCCGCTTCTCTCTCTGAAATGACACTTTCACCAGCTGTACAAGTCGAAGAACTTCTTACTTGGGCTCCGGTTTCTGCAGGTGACTATCTGTTTACAGGAACGCCAGCAGGTGTTGGTCAACTCCATCCAAATGACCGAGTTTATGCGACACTTGAATCACAAGATGGCACCATCTTATCGTTTATTGAAACACAGTGTCAGTAGGGTTGCTTTCTTATATGCCCTGTTGGTGGCTTTGGACTGCAAGGTGGCATAATTATGGCTCAATGGCATGGTATCTCTCGACGTAAACCTAGTGGCGGACGCAAAGTACAGGCTCGTAGCAAGCGTTCTACGGAAATCTCTTCTGAGAAACAAATGGCTCTCGTTGGAGAATCAAAGCGCAAGATTTACCGCCGAACCGGTGGAAACACCCTTGTTCGCGTCATGTCCGAAAACCGTGTCTCAATTAACAATCCAAAGAAGGGAACCACAACCATCGGAACTATTCACAATGTCATCGAAAACGAATCAGACCCGAACTACGTTCGACGAAACATTCTGGTGAAAGGTGCAGTGATCGAAACCGACCAAGGTCGAGTTCGAATTACTTCTCGACCTGGCAAGGATGGCGTTATCAACGGCATTCTCCTTGACTGAAGTCGTTCCGCAGGGTTCAAGTCATTCCCGCTCTTCGGTGCAAATGGTGAATTTAAATGGACCACAATCCTGACCGAATTTGTGTTTGGCCGGGATATTTCGATACCCGTTCTTCTCGCAGAAGCGGCCGGAGAGTTCCAAAGGATTCTTCAGTTATCAAGCCAGACATTGAAGGCCTCTTTTTGGCATCACGCAAACTCGGTTTGAAAAAAATCAAGCGTGATGAAGGTGTCTCTCATCCATCCCGTCCTCATCTCAAAGAAGGAAGAATGTGGGTCTCTCGTGCAGGTTCCAAACAATCGGTCGGCGCTAATTCGAAAGAAGAACTCCTCCAACTCATTGGCGCACAATGGCGTCAAATGCAACGTGAACAAAAAGATGCATCGAATGAACGTATTGCCAAAGGGCCTCAAGCTGGCGATCGCCGGGCTCGTTCACAACGAAAAACCCAAACCAAAGATTCTACCACAAGCAAGCCAAGTTTCAAGAAACGTTCCGGTTTCAAGAAGCGATGATTCATTGTGGTACTTCGTGCAACCATCCGAAGATATCTTCTTCTGTCTCATTTTGAATGCCGACAAGGTGGTTGTATAATTGCTCAGTAATTGGGCCAGGCTTCTGGTCTCCATAGATTGCCTTCTTCTCACCTTTGGTGATTGAACCAATCGGTGAGATGACCGCTGCAGTACCGCAACAAAACGCTTCATCAGCAACCATGGCAAACTCAGCAGAAACCTTCGTTTCGATGACTTCATAGCCGTTATGCCGTGCTAATTCCATAATTGATTGTCGAGTGATTCCAGGGAGAATCGTTCCAGTGAGTTCAGGGGTGTAAAGCACGTTATCTTTGACGCAGAAGAAATTAGCTGCTCCAACTTCCTCAACATAGGTGTGGGTTTCAGCATCAAGGTAGATGACTTCCGCAAATCCAGCATCCTTTGCTTTTCGACTTGGCATCATTCCAGGAGCATAGTTCCCTATTGCTTTCACGCCTCCCGAGCCGCCAGGTGCAGCACGATGGTATTCTTCTGAAATGAGCAGGTCAATCGCAGAAACACCGCCCTTGAAGTAGGGGCCAACAGGCGTGACATACACCAAAAAAGTGTACGATGGTGCAGGAGCAACGCCCAAAATAGGACCGGAACCCATGAGTAATGGTCGGACATACATGGCACCTTTTCCAGTAGGAGGGACCCATCGCAGATTGGCTTGAACACATTGCTCAACAGCATCAATAAAAATCGATTCAGGTACAGGCGGTATTTTCAATCGATCTGCGCCACGTTGCATTCGACGAGCATTTTCTTCTGGGCGAAAGAAAACAACACGATTTTTCGAGGTTCGGAATGCTTTCATCCCTTCAAACAATCCTTGTCCATAATTCAAAACTCCAGATGCAGGAGACATTTCGATTGGTCCATAGGGCCGTAGTGTGCCCGGCATCCAAGGTTCTGTGGAACTCGTTTCAGTGAGATACATTGTATCCGTTGGGGTAAGTGAAAATGTAAGGCCGTCCCAATCAATTTCTTCCGACATCATGAGCACCTTGCCTTAGCATTTCACCCAAGGGGCTCGGGCTTTCAATCATTCCTCTCGTAAAACATGGAGAACAGGCGTGTTTTTGGAGTGTTGGCATTTATTCCCCTCACATGCAACCAAAGGCAAGACCCTTAGAGTGGGTCGCCATCCTTCATCTTGAGGTAGATTGATGACATACAAAGGAGACATTGGAGTCGTCAATGGCCGCTACCATTCGGTTGAAGCCAATCCCGAGACAGGCACTTCTGAGAAAACGGTCTTGGAAATTTTTGGCCGCAGTAAAAATGGTGAATCTGTATGCCTTCTTGTATCCGGGCTCCAACCCTCGTTTGAGATCACTCCATTGAGTGCTTGGCGTGAAGATATGGAAATTAGTGACTTCATTCTAGACCGAATCAAAAACATCGAGAATATGAACGATGTCGTAGAAGTGACCGGTCCAGTCATGAAACTTACCGACCTTGGTCATAGACCAATCTGGTCGGTCACTGCCCGACAACCCTTCTTGGTTCCCAATTTGCGCAAGACAATTGCAAAGCAATCATGGCAAATTTATTCGGGGGATATTCCTTTTCTCAATCGGTTATTTCTCGATTATGATCTCGGAATGCATATTTCAGTTCAAGGCTCTGTAGTGGACCGACGAAATGAACCTGATGAAAACCTCGAACGAACACATGCAGTCATCCAAGCAGGCGGTTCGGGGCGATATGCAGTCGATGTCACGGTTGCCTGTGACGTCACTCAACTCGAAGATTGCCATCCATTCCCAGTTCCTTTCCGGGTCTTTTCGTTTGATTTAGAAACCAGTATTGAGCATGAAACCATCCTGTGTGCTGCTGCCTGGGTCGAAGATATGGGGACTGGGACACGGCAAGAGTACTCATTTAGAGGCGATGAAGTAAGTATTATGGAAAATTTGACCTTAGTTGTTCGTAGTATGGACCCCGATATCATTACCGGATACAATATTGATAATTTTGATTTACCACGATTAAATGACCGGATGCAGGTTCAAGCGAAGTCGAAGGAGTGGAGAAAGCGCGCCCTACTGTTTGGATGGGGGAGGGTTGAACAAAGCGAATCTGAGTCAAAGCGCAGTCGTTCGGGCCTCTTTCCTCGACGCCAATCCTCTCGTGCTTGGAATCTTGCAGGTCGAAGTGTTGTTGATGCTTGGTGGCAAGCTCGAATGGCGTTGAAGCCTCAACGTGAAACTCTTTCCTTCATCAGTAACTTGTTATTTCCCGATGATAAAGAGAAACACAAAATGGATGTCGATGCTTCGAAGATGGACATGGAATGGGCCAACCGCCCAGATGAAGTGATGGAATATTGTATTCGGGATGCAGCATTACCTCTTGATATTCTGAATGCTCTACAAGTGATTCGACGCAAAGAAGCGGTTGCAGCAGTTGCCAAAGTCACGTTTGATTCTGCCGCCATTGGAAGTACAAGTCAACTGGTCGATTCATTAGTCATACGTTTAGCCGATGCAGAAAACGTCGCCGTTCCATTAACAGGCTCTGCTGAAGCCAAAGAAGGACAAATCACAGGCGGCTATGTTCACGAAGTCGATGCTGGACTTCATCCTTGGATTGCAGTCTTGGATTTCAAGAGTATGTATCCTTCGATTATGATTGGCCAGAATATCTGTTACACCACTCGAATTGACCCTGCTCAACCTGACCAACCAAAAGAGGGTGAGCCTGTACATACTGCACCAACAGGTGCTCGTTTCCGTCATCAATCGGTTCGCAAAGGCCTTGTTCCACGGCTTCTTGAAAATCTAATGGAGCAACGTGATGTGCATAAGACTGCGCTCAAAGACGCTCAGAACACAGGTGATGCTGCCAAAGAAGCGTTCCATGATTCGATGCAATATGCGGTAAAAATCCTCATGAATACCTTTTATGGCGTCTTTGCCAGTGGTTTTTACCGTTTCACTCACCGTGATCTTGGCTCTTCCATTACCGCGTGGGCTCGTCATAACATCAAAGCCATCATCGCTCAATTAGAAGAAGAAGGGCATGGAGTTGTTTATTCGGATACCGATTCAATTTTCGTCCGGTCACCCGTTGCCGAACATTCGCCTTCATCGTTACGAGAAGAAGAGATTCTTGCCGCTAAAAACGGGCAGAAAGATGCTGTTGAAAAAATTGAGAAATGGGGAATTGCCAAACAATCCATGATCGATTTTGGCCTTGAGATTGCAGAACGTTATAGCCGTGATTCCGCTGTTCTTGAATTTGAAAAAGGACTTTCAGTCTTTTTCAGCCATGGGGCGAAAAAGCGCTACGTCGGGCAAGTTGTTTGGCCAAAAGAAGAAATGTTGATCCGCGGTTATGAAACGCAACGTACCGATTCATTCAACTATCTCACCTCGACCATGAAGCGCATGTTCAGCCATGCTCTTTCTGATGAAGGTGATGAATTGGTGAAATACGCACTCACTCGAGTGAAAGCACTGAAAAACTCTGAAGTTGATGCCAGTGAACTTATTCTTGCTAAATCGTGTAAAGGGCGAGTCTCTTCAAACGGGGACATCGATTTCACCAAAGATTACGCCAACCCCGAGAGTATGGCTCAAGTTCGCATTGCGAAAGCAAGAATTGCTCTCGGCCTAGGTTTTACTTCCGGAATGAAGGTCTCTTACATCGTTGCAGATGCATCTCAACGGCCAATGCGGGTCGTGCCTTGGTTGGAAAATGAAGAAAACGGCGGCATCTTGACCTATGATGGTCAATTTTACGCTGAACGTTTAGCAGCAGCATTAGGGCGAATCACCGAAGCCTTCGGTTGGACCGCGAAAGAATTGGTCTCTGGCAACAAGCAAACATCACTGTTTTCCTTCTAATTCGACTTGAAAGAAGGAAGACCTTTTGATGAAGGCACCTACAACTCATCCTATGAAGTCGGCCTCTATGCCCGTTCTCCTCGCGCTCTTGATGGTTATTTCCAGTCTTGCTGGTTGTACTGCCATCACCGGCGATAGTGATTCTGATGCCGAGGTTCTTGCTGTTTTCAGCTATTCGCCATCGTCAAATATTCGAACCGGAGACACTGTAGTTTTTGATGCCTCGAGTTCGACACCCAGTAATGGCTTGACCTATCGCTGGGATTTTGATGCCGATGGCTCGATTGATGAAACGGGTCGTTCTGCTGAATGGCAATTCGATACGACAGGTGTGAAAACCGTGGAATTGACGGTTTCAGACGGTTCAAAGTCCTCTTCGCAAACAAAAGAGGTCACCATCGCTGATGCCACAGCTCAGCCACCATCTGCAGAAATAACTCAATATGCAGATGATGAAGATTGCTCCGATGACGACATAGATGAAACGACACATATCGTTTTGTGGATTTGTGAAATGGATAAATCCATGACCGACCGTGATATTTCTGCAACCACGACCGTTACTCTAGACGCAGCAACATCCGAAGCAGGTGATTCCAGCCAATACATTACAGAATGGAACTGGGACCTTGATTCGGGAACGGACAAAGATAACGATGGTGACTCTGAAAACGATGTCGACTTTTCCGGCGAAACGATCGACTGGTCGAACGTAGCCCCTGGTGAATACGAAGTGAACCTCCATATCCTTAACAGTGCAGGTTTGACTGATTCTGATACCATCAAAGTCTATGTCAGCTATGCTGGGAAATGGTCCGATTTCGAAATGGGCGGCAACAACTCTGGAAATGCTCAAACGCTTGATTTCGATGTGAACATCGTGTATGACAAAGACCAAGGCAACACCATCCGTAAAGCCGTTGGTGAACTCACTTACCCCCAAATAGACGATGGTTGTATTGAACTCGGCGCTGGTAACTGCCGAGCGAAGCTCGACATCCATGCCCTCAATGAAGAGGATGAAGAGGCGAGTAACACCTCGAGTAAGGCCTTAGATCAACGTACCGATGGCGATTGTGATGAAGACAACAACGATTGTGTCCATCTTACACTCAGTTCATACATGTTCACCGATACCGAATCAACATACGGTGACGGTGAATGGGTTTTCCAAATCCGTAATGAAAAAGTCAATGACTTACAAGTTGAATCGTTTGTGATTCGGCTTCATTATCGTTGAAACAGTGTTTCTATTGAGATAGATGTTTAACTCTTGGCAACTGAGGACTTTTTATGCGCCGAACACGAATTGTAGCCACCATCGGTCCTGCTTGTGATGACGAGGAGACTTTACTCTCTCTGCTTCAAGCAGGCGTCAACGTCTGCCGCCTCAACTACTCACATGGTGTTCCAGATGACAAAACGCCATTGTATCAACGTATACGTTCTCTTGAAGAAAAATTGGGCCGACCAACATGTATACTCGCTGATTTACCAGGTCCAAAACTTCGCTTAGGTCGTTTTCCGGGCGTCGTAATACTGGAACGTGGTGCTTCAATCCAACTCCATTGTGGCCAGAAATCAATGGACAATGCTGATTCAGGTAAGATCCCAGTTGAATACGAAGGCCTCTCTGCAGAATTAAACGAGGGCGACCCTGTACTCATTGCTGATGGCCTGATTCGCCTCAAGGTGATTCATTCTCCACAACAACCCGGTGGCATCGTTGATTGCCTTGTCGAAGATGGAGGGATTGTAAGTGAACGAAAAGGAGTCAATGTTCCTGGAACAATGGTTGACCTTCCTGCGATCGGTCCCAACGACGAAGCTGCATTAGCCCATGCACTCAAGGCTGGAGCGGATTACATCGCGGTGAGTTATGTACGAACTGCCAAAGACCTCGAACCTGCGCAAAAAGCAATTCGTGAAGCCGGCTTACACGTACCTTTGATTGCGAAAATAGAGCACCCTGTTGCTCTTGAACACCTTGAAGAAATTCTTGATTCTGCAGATGCGGTCATGGTTGCTCGTGGAGATTTAGGTGTCGAGATACCGCTTGAAGATGTCCCTGAAGCGCAACAACGTATTATTGATGGTGCACTCACCCGAGGAAAGATTGTCATTGTCGCAACTCAAATGCTTGAATCAATGACCTTGCAACCTCGCCCGACCCGTGCTGAAGTCAGCGATGTATCAGGGGCCATTCGACATGGCGCTACTGGAGTCATGCTATCAGGAGAAACAGCATTGGGCCAATATCCTCTTGCGGCTGTTGAAACAATGGCTAAAATTGCAGTTGCGAGCGAAAAGGGACTGACTTCATCTGAACAACGCCCAAGTGTCTTGGCGAGGTTTATCTCAACTCGTTCAGTAGCGCACGCAGGCGTTGAACTCGCCAAAATCTCAAAGGCGAAACGAATCGTTGTAGCTACACAACATGGAAATGCTGCCCGCTTGGTTGCTGGCTATTGTCCAGGCATCCCCGTTACAGCAGTCAGTAATCGAATTCGTGCCATGCGCCGTTTACAATTGATTCCTGGTGTTGAAGGTTTGATGGTTGAAGAATTCGAACGCGGCTCACAGACCATGCAGGCCTCTCTTCATTCACTTCTCGAAGCAGGGACCATTGGTATTGGAGACCGAGTTGTAGCCATCTCGGGCAGTCCAAAAGCCATCTCAGGTGCAACCAGCACCATCCGTCTGTATGAAATCGCAGAAGACGGCACGATTCACGGTGCTGAGTGAATCAAAGTGGAAAATCTTTGTAAATACCTATGCTGCTGACTCTAAAGGGCGAATAGAAGCGCATATATCCAGATTCGGTTGTGTGTTGGCGCGTCGCGGTTTTCAAATAGGGGTGGTTGTTCGGAGGACTCGATAAGGAGTAATTATCATGGGAAGTCAATGGGAAGATAAGAGCAAGCCTCACCTAAACATCGTGTTCATCGGACACGTCGATCACGGAAAGTCAACAACAGTCGGACGTTTACTTTTGGACTCCGGTCATATTGAAGGCCACGTTATTGAAAAGAATGAAAAACTCGCTCAAGAGGCAGGTAAAGCCGGTTTCGGTCTTGCTTACGTCATGGACGGACTCAAGGAAGAGCGCGAACGTGGTATTACCATCGACGTTGCTCACAAAGAGTTCTTCACTCCAAACTACTACTGGACTGTTATTGACGCTCCAGGTCACCGAGATTTCGTCAAGAACATGATTACTGGTGCATCACAAGCTGACGCAGCGGTCCTCCTCTGTGCTGCTAACGACGGTGTCAACGCCCAAACCAAGGAACACGCTTTCCTTGCAAAGGTACTTGGTGTTAAGCAAATCATCGTTCACGTTAACAAAATGGATATTTCCGGTGTTGACTGGTCCGAAGAAAAGTACAAGACAGCATGTGCTGAAGTTGGTAACCTTCTCAAGATGGCAGGATTCAAGCCGGATGATATCCCAATGATCCCTGCTTCTTCTTTGCTCGGCGACAACGTTTACAACAAGTCAGAAAACTGTTCATGGTACAAGGGTCCTACACTCTTCGAAGCTATCGACAAACTCACCATGCCAAACAAGCCAGTCAACAAGCCTCTCCGTTTGCCAATTCAGGATGTCTACAAGATCTCCGGTATCGGAACAGTGCCAGTCGGTAAGATTGAAACTGGAACTTTGAATGTTGGAAAGACTGTTGTCTTTAACCCTTCACAAAAGTCTGCTGAAGTCAAGTCGATCGAAATGCACCACACAATGGTCCCTAAGGCAGAACCTGGAGACAACGTTGGTTTCAACGTCCGTGGCCTTGCACAAGTCGACATCCGCCGTGGTGACGTTGCTGGATACACTGACAACGAGCCTATGTTCGTTCGTCACGACGAAACTTTCGTTGGACAAATTCAACTTATGGATATTCCAAAGGCAGTTTCCGTTGGATACACACCTGTTTTCCACGCACACACCGCACAAGTTGCAGTTCGTTTCCTCGAACTTCTCGAGAAGACCAACAAAGCTGGTAAGGAAGCTAACCCGTCTTTCCTCAAGACTGGTGACGCATGTCTCATCCGTTTCCAACCAAACAAGCCAATGGCAATTGAGCAAATGGATACGTTCCCTGAACTCTCCCGCTTCGCTATCCGTGACATGGGTAAGACCGTCGCAGCTGGCGTTTGTTTGAAGATTGACAAGAAGTGATCCTCACTTATATTGGAATGAATCGGAGGGATCACTATGGCAGCAATAACAATCATCAAGCTTACGGGACAAAACCACCGTGATATCGATACAGTTGCAAGTCAAATCAAAACTATCTGTGATAGTGGCGGTATTACTCTTCGCGGACCGATCCCATTGCCAACACGACACCTTGTTGTTCCTGTTCGCAAAGCACCTGATGGTGAAGGCGTTGAAACATACGACCACTGGGAACTCCGTGTCCACAAGCGTTTGCTTGAAATGGACATCACTTCCGGTAAGGGCGAATCTGCTCTTCGTCAAGTGACTCGAATTCAAATTCCAGATACTGTGAGCATTGAACTTTCAATGCGCTCTGTCAACTGATTCGTTGAACGGATTGATTTTACAACACGTGGTATGCCGTAAGGCTGTTCCAAGAGGAACAGTACGATTGATTAAGAACACGGCAAAGGCCTTGCTCGTATATTTATTCAAAGTGGAGCGGCTTCAGCAACACCCGAATCAATGAGCCATTGCGCAGTTTCAGTATCGACAAAATGTATGTCGCCTTCTTCAAGTGTGAGTTCTTCTCCTGTTTTTGTGGCTATAGGTTCTGGACTTGCCATCAAAACTCGAATTCGATCAAGTTCTTCTTCGAGTACTGGTTCAATACTGGTTTCTTCTGAAACAATTGGAGTTGATGGTTCGAGCGTTACAGATGCATCCGGCTTGACCTCAGGTTCTTCCATCTCAAACATCTCAATCGAGGAGGAAGCATTCTTTGAAGGCGCTAATTCTAATGCTGCTGCATGTTTTTCATTTGAGTCGACAGGTTTTACTTCGCTTGCCACTTCCACTTTCTTCGAAACGTCTTCGGTCAAATCAGCATGAATATACTCATCCAAGTCAGGCCATTCCTCATCGATAAACCGTTCTTCTTCATCTCCAGTGGATTCGAATGCTTCTGCGGGGTGTTCACGGTCTTCAAACGCTAAATCGGGTGGAGCAGAACCTGTGAGGTTTGTTTCGATGAAAGAATCGAGTTGAACCGTGCCAGGAGCATGCCGTATTTGCCCTTGCATCGTTTCACCAGCGATTCCATTTTGCATTGAACTCCAATCCACTTCCATCTTGAATCGGTCTATTTGAACTTGCATCATATGGTAAATTGCTTTCTCCGCCGGGTCATGACGTTGCCAATCGAGTGCAGGCAAATCTTGGGTAACTCCTGGTTGAGTCGATGTCCGTAACGATTGTGATGATACGTGCTGCATCAATGCTACTAACCGCTTACGAGCTAACTCCGAAGCGATGAGTCGAATATTTGCTTGTCGCTTTTGCAAATTCTGCAAACGCATACCAGTCATGCCTTTCATCAGCATATTTTGAATCTCTAAATCTAAACTTGTGAGTAATTGATGTATCTTATTCCAAAAGTCTTGACGGGGAAGAGGGACGGGGACATGTCGATTAATTTGCAGTCGATGGGTGGCAAATAGCTGCTCTTCGATCTCGCGTGACTGAGCACTGTCAAGGTCGCCGAGGTTGGACATCGTTCACTCCTATGGCCGACATACTTTGAACCCTTCATCGTTGATTTATCAAACATCAAGCGCGCTGATTGATAATCCATGGCCAAACCTCGCACAGCGAGGTGTTTTCCCAGTGTTGAAAAATTACGGTTCATCGAACGACTTTCGAAGGTCGTCAGGTACTGCTTTTTTACTGGTCTTTTTGATGCTAAGTGGTACGCTAAGCGCTGCCTCTGACGCTTCGTTTTCGTCGACCTTACTTCCAGAACCTGTACAAGATACAACAGGCGAATTGTACTTTCATCCGGGATTGAATCAGTCAAGCGTGAATACCAGTTTATCTTCGACTGTTGTCGTTCCTTCAAATAACACTTTTTTGAGTGGAACCCTTGAAGTCGAACCGCTTTGGAATGTCTCGTCCAACAATGGGACTCAATTCGGCGTCACAGCCTCGAATCAATGGAATGGAACGCATGAATTGACCAATGGTATTGGACATGGTGGGAAATTGACATTGGCTACCAATTCATCGCTTGGAACCATCACCGACTTTGAATCATCCGTTATCGTTGCACCTGGATGGATGGGGACGGGCAGCGATCACGAAGCATGGTCCATCCAACAACCAAGTCTTGTTCCTTTTTCCTCCGGTTCCGGTATGCTTGTTCCAACGAATGGCTCGAACTCAATTGGTTTTTTAGCCACGCAAGCACGAGGTGATCTTGGACCAGAGATGGAAGGATGCCTTCGCTCACCACTGATGGCAACTCCTTCTTTTGTCAAAAATCTCACCCTCTCTTTTGAGCATTGGACTGCCCTGCTTGATGACGATGCGGCATGGGTCGAAATTCGGTATGCAAATGGGACATGGGGGTTGCTTTCACCCTTCGATGGTTATTCTTCTACTTCAAACTTGAATCACTCTCCAACAACTGTTTGGAATGGGGAAGAAACCAATTGGAGTCGATCGCAATTCCAACTTGACGATTATGTCAGCGATATGCAGACAAGCGTTCAATTCCGCCTTTGCTTCCAAACAAGTTCAAGTTCTGGAATACGCGGTGGATGGTTTATTGATAATTTCGCCTTGTACAATCAAGGTGATGATTTCGGTGCATGGTTCCACGGTAATACTTCTGGTGATTACGCTGCCAATGCTTACGGTGACTTGGTGTTCCCTCTCAATCTTTCAAACGCAACTGGCCAAAATGTCGAATTGGAAGTGTGGGTGAATTGGGATATTCAAGGGGGCTCAAGTGATTATCTCACTGCGTGGCTTTCACTTGACAATGGTTCGACCTATTCGCCAATCTCGACACACCCCGGTCATCCATCCATGGGTGCAATTTGCAGTGGTCGCTGGTTCAATGGCGGTGATTCATTGAATGAATGGTGTCCTGTACGCTATTCACTTCCGTGGACCTTTAACGCTCCACAGAACGCCAGTCATGCCCTTCTTCGATTGAATGTGCAAACGAATTCACAAGTCAATTATGGTGGGACAACATCCTCTGGCTGGGAAGGAGTTGCTCTTGATGATTTGAGTGTTTGGACCAATCGGGGCACACCCTCTGAAGTCATACGTCGATTGAATAATTTCACCAATCAACCAACAGGGATGAACGGCTCAACCGATGGTTGGCTCGAAAGCCCCTCAGGACCAAATGAATGGCAATGGCTTACGCAATTCGAGCATAATACTCCGAGTACTTTCACCTATGATTTTGAATCCGGCCACGAGTTACCCGTAGGTTGGTCATTATGGGCACAGTCAAATCGACGTTGGGAAGTAGGACCTACAAGCAATTCATCTGGCTTTGGCCCTGGGGTTTGGCATTCTGGAATGAACGGCGCAGGGATCTATTTGGATGATGAATATCGAAGTGATATGTGGACAGACCTCTATTCACCAGAATATCGAATTCCCGAGAATTCGACTGCTCGACTCACCTTTCGAAGTTGGATTTGTACTGAATCAAGCTGGGACGGTGGTGCAGTCTCCATTTCGACTGATGGTGGTGAGTCTTGGTGGTTTATCCCACCAACTCTTGGTACATTCCACGACCAATTGTCAACAGTGAACAGTTTCTCTCCATTCCACAACCAAGGAATTTTTGATGGGTCCTCAGTTGTTGGAGGGTGCCATAACGTTCAACGAGGCTTCGACCTCAAAGAATTTGATGTATCAAATCTCACAGGCTCCACTGTTCGTGCCAAATTCAGTTTCTTTTCTGACCAACTGATCGAGTTAGATGGATGGTATATTGATGATGCAGGAATTGAAATCGATGTGTATGAACCTGCAGGAACTTGGACTTCTGAAGTTCTGACGCCCGACCCAATCTTTGGTTGGGGGCAATTGGATGGTTTTGTCCATGAACCAGAGAATTCAACGGTGCGGTTTGACATTCTTGACGCCAATGGGACACCACTTCTAGGCTATCAGAATCAAACGCTGCCACTTGATTTGCCACTTGATGTTACTCAATTCCCTCATCTGTATGTTCGTGTACATCTGACAAGTCTTGACCGGTTAATTACGCCGTATATTGAACGATTATCAATCGGAACACTGACGTTCTTTGATGGCTATCACCTCTCACACCTTGGGGAGTACAGTGGCTCAAATCTTCACGAACTCGAAATCAATGCTGATCATGCAGTTGTATCGAAAGCAACCACGAACCTTGTGTCTCTCCTTTGGACCACGAACGCTCTCTGCCCTTTCCAAAAAGCAAAATTCCAAACGATTGCGGGTAACCTCACGACATCCCATGGCCAATACTCAGTGATTTCCAGTCAATGGGATGGTACAATCCGTCCAACACTCACACAAACCATCGAACGGCAAGGACGACCTCAATTAGCAACCGACTTTTCATTGACTTGGTTCCCTGGAGAATCACTCGCAGGTTTCCTTTTCGAACCCACTTGTGCTCGTGCACCGACTCAACCAATCATTGAGATGGGAATGGAAAGCACTGAACTCTTTTCGTGGCCCGAATCAAATGCAAGTGATGAATTTGGCTTAAACCGTAATTTCTACGGTATTGAAACACCTGATTCCACTTTGGAATCGAGTGCACAATCGCTTCAATTTTCGTATACAGGAGGAATTACGTACGCTAATTTGACTGTACTTGTTGCTCGCGATGATGGGCCAGAACAAACAGCATCATCCTATGACATCAGTTTCTTGATGGCGGTTGAAACAGACGGAACTTCTGCTTGGATACGACACGCACCGTTTTCCCAAGGAGATTCCTTTGAAGCAACATCATCGATTCAATACCACCGAATTCAAACAACAGGTACATGTCATAGCCAAACACAACTCAGTGCCCATTTGGATGCCTGCGCTATACAATTACAATTGAATGGTAATTTTACAGTTGCCTTCTCACAATTACAATTTATCCCCCATCATCAATCATTGATGACTCAACTCTCTCACCAAACACTGAACAGTATTCTCCAAAATGCATACAACGCATCACCCATATTATCGCTCGATATCCCACTTAATGTCCAAACGTCTCGAGGTTCTGTGATGGTTAATTTGAGTTATGCAATGCAAACCAAACTTGTTGACCGTATAGTACCGCCAACTCATACTCGATGGCTTCCCAAACAAACAGTCGTTTTTGAAACACAACACTGGAGAGGCGATGCTCATTCTTTGGATTGGGATGCTCCTGATTTGTCATCGATTCTTTTCACGCTCTCTTCTTCTGACTCCTATGCCGATCACTTTGTTGAAGTCGAGGCATTTAACCTCGATACTTCACCGCAATTCCGTCAACTTTACGGCGTTGGTTTTGCTTCCATACTTGAAAATCAATCCACGATACAATGCACTGTGAACACATGCTCAGTTACCTGGGCCTTTACCAGCCATTGGTTAATGGACGATGTTGACGACATCTATCTCTTCGCCAAAGGAATCGATATTGATGGTTTCTCAACAGGCCCAACCCATCTCTTCAGGCAGACCTTGTTTAACGAAATTGAGAACGATTTAGAAGTTATTAATTTCAATGTTATCGATGATTCAAATCGTATTCTAAATGATTGGTCAAATCCGCAATGGCCATTCCACCTCAAAGCAAACCAAAGTATGCAGGCTACTGGTACAGTTCGATTCGAAGGCATATTAGGGGCATATGTTGGCTTAGGGGATGCTCAAATACGTATTGATGCAACTGCTGTGGCTCCACTCAACTTGAGTGGTGGACCAGACCAATGGCTCGATGAACCAATTGAATGGAAGTCATCATGGTATGCAGACGTCGATTCAAATGGTGATTTTTCAGTTTCAATGTATGCACCTGCAAATACCGAGGCTTTACCGAGTAATACGCGGATCTTACTCTCACCTCATATTGAGCGCTCAGGCCCACTCTCCGAAAACACAGCAACAAGTGTTGACCAAACCAACCCATCGCAAGGCATTCCCTTTATCTTCGATAAAGTAGAACCCACAACAACCACTTTACTGATCTTAGATTCAGGTGGTTATGCGCCAGCTGATGGACACATTTGGACCGCACAACAAGATGTAGCATTGCGATTAATGCTCCAAGACCCTGAAGGTTTATCAAACTCTATCCAGTTCAGTTATTGGCTTGAAGCAAGCCATGATTCGAACGAAAACGGAATGATGGAAGAAGAAGAATATGTGAATCAAACGGTTACCTTCAATTCGGGTTTGACTTCAGCAGAAATCGACCTTCCACTTCTTTCATGGCAAGAGATTCTACCAGTTGGTCGACCTTCAGGAAAAGTAAGCATCGTCGTCTCAGGTTTTGATTTAGCCGGAAACAGCCTTCTCGGTGGAGGGGCTTTTGGCGAGGAACTTGATTTAGCCACCTTCCAAATCCAAGAACGATACGCTACATTGATTGATACTGAAACGCTTTCTTTTGACTTATACGAGTCATCTCTTCTGATTGGTAACCAACACACCTTTTCATTCTCGGTTACCGATGGAAACGGTCTTTCATCTCTTGATTATCTAGAATTGGCGTTGCTTAGCCGCGAACAAAGCGAAGACTGTTCAATCAAATATCATCCTCGATTTGACACCGTTACCTACGATACAGCCTGCTTTGAAATGCCACCAACTGTTGATGTGGTGAAAACACCACTACAGGCAGAATGGAACATTGAAATCAAATTTAGAATCGCATGGAACGTCAGCAATGCATCGAATTTAACCGGAACTCCTTCATTGAAAATCTTTGATGAAGGTCAAAACCTTGGTCTAGGCCTTTCCCGTTTGACTGTCTTTGATTGGTCTCTCTCCACTGAACTGTTCCTTGGTTCGGTCGGGATGACAGATCAAACTCAACCCTTCGGTGCTCTAACTGATACAGAGATATGGGTCCATGCTGATGACAATCTTCTGATCCAAACGACCCTCTACTATGCAAATACCACGAAACAAGCTCAATATCTGCCGGCATCAGTGTACTTGCAAGCAACTCTCTCTGATGGCGAACGCTCTGTCCAACACAATTCGAGTTTCTCCTTAACTGGGAATTTATCGATGTCTCTTCCTTTAGATTCTATGATTCTTCGACATCGTCAGGCAACCTTAGATTTGGAAATTATTGGGATTCCTCTTCTTCTCTCTTTCCGTACATTCAATATTACTTTTGACCAAGACTCTCCAATTCTCTCGATACCACCTGGAATTCTTTCGCACGTCGATTCAGACTCTTTTGAAGACCAAGAAGTGATTGTAAGTGTCAGTGATGAAGTAGGCATGAACCTTGATTCAGTCGTCATGCATTGGTATTTCACTCGAGGTGGAATGGAGATTGAAAACTCAGCAGGGTCTTCTTCTCTTGATTATTTGAGTGGGGCTGGGCCGACCTCTACTTTTGCTTCGAATGTAAACCTTCAGCCTTCAAATGAGTCTTTACTTGTCAAGAATGATCAATTGTTGGTTTGGTTTAGTGGTAATGACCTGTCTGGAAGAGCAATCTCAGGATTTGGAACCGAAGGCTTACCGTTAACGCCGCAATTCAGATGGATGGCTTTTGAACCGCAGTTTGAAGACATTATTGTAACACCTTACCGGCCGGTTGTTGGTGAACAACTTTCGATCTTCGTCCGCGTTTCGAACACCGGTGTTCTTTCAGGGAACATGACGGTGGAATGTTACGATGACGTTGGGCGACTTTTGGCCTCGAATTCCAGTATGATCGAAGCAGGTTCTTGGATTGATTATGAATGGGAAGTTGAGGCTTGGAAGACTGGTCGTTTGGGAATTACGGTTAAAATTGTGAATTACACTGGTAATGTCCCAATACCTGTGGCTGATGTTCAAGCCTATCAAAACCAGGACAGTCAGACCGTTACCGCCCTTGGCTTTGCAGGACTTGTATTCCTGCTCGCAAGTGGCGTTTTTGTGGCTGCACTCCTTCATCGCCGAGAAAAAAACCATCAATTTACTACACATCAAGTCCATTCTGCAATGGACCACCGAACCCTACCGCCGCCTCGTCCGAAGGATTTAGTTGATTTAACTCAAGAGGAATAGTCAAAAACAGTTGGTTCTAGCCTCAACAGCAAGCCGGGGTTCCCGAGCGGTCAAAGGGGGTGGACTCAAGATCCTCTGCGTAAAGCTTCGCAGGTTCGAATCCTGCCCCCGGCACTCCTTTTACACCCTTCTAGGTCATTCTATTCCGGTGGATATTTTCACGGTTCATTTTGATTTGAGCCCCCCTCGTCTATGTGGATGTTCATCTCTTTCCCTTGTATACGTGGGTACCCTTGGCAAAGACCCGACTGTGACACAGGTCGCACTCGTGGCTTCTACAATCGATTCATTTCATGGATTGCTCGCCTCGGTTCGTGGGGTTGAAGACGCCGATTCACTTGAATTGTGAAAACCACATTTGAAGTGATGCAAGTCATACCATTGCTCATGGTCGAGCGATTGCAAGTCCAATCCCGCTCTCCATTTGAGATACATCACATACTGGCCGGTTTGGAAGCAACTCCAGAAATAAACGTTGACTCTGAACTGTTTTTGCCAGAAGGTGAAGGACCATTCGGATGTGTAATGGCCCTTCACGGAAGCATAGGTTGGGCATCTCATCATCAAGACCACGTCAATGGTTGGCTCGATGCCGGGCTCGCAGTTTGTAAGGTGAATTCATTCACCTCAAGATCGATTGATTCCACGGTTGATGACCAACTCTCAGTTACTCATGCCATGATGCTCGTTGATGCTTTCAGAACTCGTTCTGTGTTAGAAAAAGATCCTCGAATTGGAAAGATTGGGATTGCAGGGTGGAGCCTTGGCGGAACAGTAGCATTGTATTCTGCATGGTCTCCAATTATCGATATTTTAGGGACTCCATTTGACGCCCATCTACCATTCTATCCAGCAGCTCATCTCCGCCCTGATATTCAAAATTGGTCAGACTCACCGATTTTTATTCTTCACGGAGATGCTGATGATTGGACTCCAGTTCATTTTGTTCAAGACCTCATGCCTCAACTACCAAATGCGAACTTGCATGTCTATCGGGGAGCACACCACTCCTTCGACAGCGAAAAAGAATTCGAGTGGCTTCCAAAGGCTGTTCGTTTGAAGAAGAGGACAGTTCGTATCGACAAGAATGGATACATGTCTGGAATTTTATTCCTCGGCATCCGATTCCCTTTGAACAAACGCTGGCAGCGACGATGGATTATCCGAATCTTGCGGAATAGAGGCGCTCACGTGGAAGGTAACCCCCCTGCTCGTGCAGATTCTCTCGTTCGTGCTAGAGAGTTCTTCATGGAGCTACTTTGCTAATGGATCGCATCATCATTTATCCAATCTCTAAAATTCAACAGCATCCTTCAGTTCGTTCAGCACTCAATTTCCACAGCCACAGCCACGTGTTTGGCAAGAAGGGTCATCTGCCTTAACAGCGACCTCTTGTTTGATTTCTTCTGCGACTGCTTTCTTAGGCTTACGGCGGAGTACATTCGGTAGTCGAACTTTTCTCTGGGTTTGGGAGGTGCGGCTGTTCATATTCCCCCCACAGCGAGGTGGATAATAAATGTTATCAAATAGTTAATAATCCGTACTTTGACAAATAATAATTCCACAAGGCCAAAAGAGTATAGCCATTCAACTTTGAAAAAGAGTCTGTCGGAACGCTTATCCTAGTAAACAACTGATTGTTCAACAACACCCGGAATCGCGCATGGGAGCAGAGATTATGGAAACCTTGTCGACGTTTGGAATATTTTGCAACTGTTCAACGGTTTCACGGTACTGAGCGGCCGTGCCAATGGCATGCATGACGTCGACACAGGTGTGACTGTGATTGAGGCAACTATGGCTGTAAGAAGTGATTTCAAGTTTATTTGAATGACGAATTTCCATTAACTTGGGCTCGATACCATGTTGGTAGTAAATGATCAAGTGAGCCTCAACGATTTCATCATCTTTCATGCTCGCAATTTCCCCTCTCTGTTGAATGTCAGCATAATACAACGCAGCATCTCGAAGGAATTTACTCCGGTTCTTGTATCCTGATTTTTCAATTAGATTTTCAAGTCCTTCCGAAAAAGATTTGTCGACGCTAAACGATATGATTTGACTCATATCTTGGAATATGGGGGCGCTGTTAATAATAATACCCACTTAACAATTATTAATCATCCTTGAATCATGACGACCTTGAGGGAACTTGGAGATGGCTCGGATTGCTCTTTTGTATCCCGGTGTGGATGACAAAAAGGCGTCACGGCCAACCAAGGTGGTGATCACAAGTTCTCTTTCGGCTTGATGATTGCAAGAAGTACAGTTTTCGAAATGGCTACAAGAGCGAATATAAGCGCTGCCACCAAAGCAATCATCGAACCACTTCCTGAATCGTATTCTGCAGAAAGATAGAGCCCTAAGAAAATAGCAGAGATGCCAAAAATTTGAGTCCAAATAAGACACGCCCGGAAACTACGTCCTACCAACTGACCGGTTGCAGCCGGCGTTACCAACAACGCTGTAACCAGCAAGGCTCCAATCACTTGAACCATGCTCACCACTACAGCTGCAGTGATGATACTAAACACCAAACCAATCGCTCTGACAGGGAGTCCTTGGACACGTGCAGCGAGTGGGTCGATGGTGGTTGAGAGTAATCCGGAATACAAAAACATGAGAGAAATTAATGATAAAATACTGATCGTTGCAATTAAATCAAGGCTTTGTTCATCGATAAGCAGTAAACTGCCAAACAGATAGCCTTCGATGTCACTGGTAATTCCTCCCCCGAATACACGTAAAACAACCAGACCTAATGCAAGCATACCGGTTAAGAATATAGCAATGGAGGCGTCTCCAGTCAACACTTCCCTCGTCTGCATTTCGTGAATGAGAATCGCAGAAATCACGCTGAAGAGCAGAGCATACCAAAGCGGTGATGAGGCGCCCAAAACCACGCCAACTGCAACTCCACCAAAGGAGACGTGAGCCAACCCGTCACCAATAAGGGCGAGATTTCGAACGAGTAAAAACGACCCGAGAACACCTGCAACAACCGTCACGAGGATGGCTGCAACCAGCGCACGTTGGAACATCTCCATCGTGAAAAAATACGGAAAAGTTTCTCCAGGGGCAATCGGTGCGATAAACTCCATCACTGGTCCTACCAAGTCAAGAATAGTCGTACCTAGGCCCATCATTCATCCTCTCCGTTTGAATCGCCTTCTTCACGATTTTTAATCGTAATGGAAGGGGGGTGTTGTTTTCCATTGTGTTCATGTTCATGTCCATGCACGGGTTCAATACCGCGTAAGCCAGCGAGCGCCTTGAGATCTGGGAAGTCTTCAGTGAGTCCATCGAACCGTATTGATTCTTCTAAGTAAATCATACGATGAGCAGTTTGACGAATTGCAGCAAGATCGTGGGAAACCATCAGAATTGTTTTGTTTTCGTCATGACACAGCGTGTCTAATAATTTTAACAAAGAATTTCTGGCTTCACGGTCAATACCTACAAGTGGTTCATCAAGTAAAATAAATTCTGCATTGGACGCTAAAGCACGACCAATGACCGCACGTTGCCGTTGCCCACCAGAGAGACGAGCAATATCTCGGTCAGCGACATCTCCTAATCCGACCATCTTGATGGCCTGCTCGACCCTTTCTCGATGAGCCCCTCTTTTTCTGAAGAACATATTCCTTGAGTTTAAGGTGCCAAGTTGAATGAGTTCACGAACTGTGATTCGAACGTTTTTGGGCATCACTGCCGCTGCTTGCGAAACCCAACCGATTCTACCGAGAATACTCTTTGACATTGGTTTTCCACCATAGATCTTGATGGTGCCTTGTTGCGATTTCAAAACCCCGAGGATGGCGAGAAGAAGTGTTGACTTTCCACTTCCATTCGGTCCAACTAAACCTACGAACTCGCCTTTCAAGATATTCAAATTGATGTCCGAGATAACCATTTTTCCTGAACGGCTGACTGACAAACCTTCGATGTGGAGAACCTGCGTCTCTTCCATCAATTTATCTAACGTAGGAGATTGCATTTAAAGCACACCCATTTGTAAATTCTACATGACCTTGTTCAACAAATGAATCTCATTCATCAAACAACATCATCATTACGTGATGCTCTTTGCCAGAATGATTCAATCAAAAGATAGCCAAACAAAACGACAAACACAACACCGACGAATGCAATTGGAAGTGTATCTACGATCTCCATAACGTTCACCTTATATTGAATCCAGATTCCCTGTTGAGAGATAACTGCTGGTGATCAGCAGCCAATACCGGCTACAAGATTCTCGAGGTTCTTAGCCATCATTGTCATGTAGTCGTCCGCAGAGTCGCTCGGAGCCATTTCCATGGTGTAGAGGATCTGAATCGACACACCGGTTTCATCGACGATGCTTTGCACAGAAGATTGGTCGGTGTACTCTTCAACGAACAGTACGGTAATTCCTTCCTCAGTGATGAAGTTGACAACCTTAACAAGGTCCTCAGGAGAAGGTTCTCCTTCCGGGTCAAGTCCATGAACGGTAACGAATTGAATACCATACTGTACTGCAATGTAGGAGTAAGCGTTGTGATTTGCAGCTACAGTCTTCATCTGGTCTCCCGTCATGCACACTCCGCCTTCTCCGAAAGCAGCATCAAATGCAGCGTGTAATGCGAGTAATTGCAATGCATAACCATCTGCGTTTGCCTTGAAGACTTCTTCTCCAGCAGGGAAAGTAGCGGTGAGGCCCTCCAGGACAACGTTGACCTGCGCTCTGAAGGCCAGTGGGTTGAGCCAACTGTGAGCGTCATAAGAAAGAGTTTCTTCATCGGCATGGTCATCACCGTCTTCGTCAGCATGGTCATCACCGTCTTCGTCAGCATGGTCATCACCGTCTTCGTCAGCGTGGTCATCACCGTCTTCGTCAGCGTGGTCATCACCGTCTTCGTCAGCGTGGTCATCATGACCTGCATGATCATCATGGCCGCCTTCGGCCATCAAGATGTGGAATTCAACATCCATTGGTAGAGCAAATCCATAGTCGCCTTCAGCGTTAATGTGGATTTCAACGAAACCAGCAGGGTGTTCATCGTGTCCTTCCTCGTGCCCTTCCATCGTTTCGAGGAAGTCAATGAGTTCTGTGACATTCAAAAGTTGGTTTCCGTCAGCATCAGATGCGTTGAACAATTGTTTGATTTCATCAGCACTCAATTCAACATGGTCATCATGTTCGTCGTGTCCTTCTTCTTCATGTTCGCCGTGTCCTTCTTCTTCACCATGTTCATCGTGTCCTTCTTCTTCATGATGTTCGAGTTCGATCCAAAGGTAGCCTTCACACTCTGCTTGAGTTGAGTTTGCCGCAATGTGTGTACCAGTGTTGTAGCATCCTGTGAAGGATGAACCGTCTGGCATGGTACTGTTTTCGAGGTAAGTGTACTGACCGCATGTTGTTTCATTGTCCATTGATGCTTCGTGATTGACTGTGTTGTAACAGAAAGAATCGTCTTCCTCATGTTCGTCGTGGTCGTCGCCGTGAGCGTCGTTGCTCATGTTCCAACCGGCCCAGAACTCATCCCAAGAGAGATGGCTGTCTTCGTCAGCATCGTAATCTTCAAGCATGTGTTCTGCGGAAACATGGTGTTCATGTTCTTCCATCATGTTGATGAATGTACCAAGTTCGCTGAGGTTGAGCAGTGCATCACCGTCAACATCAGATTGGTTGAACATTTCCATCAATTCAGACATTTCTTCGGCTGAGTCCTCACCATGTTCATCATGTTCGTGGTGTGGTTCTTCTTCACCATGTTCATCGTGTCCTTCTTCTTCATGATGTTCGAGTTCGATCCAAAGGTAGCCTTCACACTCTGCTTGAGTTGAGTTTGCCGCAATGTGTGTACCAGTGTTGTAGCATCCTGTGAAGGATGAACCGTCTGGCATGGTACTGTTTTCGAGGTAAGTGTACTGACCGCATGTTGTTTCATCGTCCATTGATGCTTCGTGACTGACCGTGTTGTAACAGAAAGAATCGTCTTCCTCATGTTCGTCGTGATCATCGTGGTCGTCGTGTTCGCCACCCATGGTTGGGTCAGGCAATTGAGACATGTTTGAAGAGTTAGCAGCCCAAGCGATGTGTTCTGTAGTTTCAGGTATCATCACCGAGTCAATGCCTACATTGCTGACTTCCCAACCAGGGGTAGCAGCGGTCTCGTTCCAGAGCATAAGTTGCCAATACCAAGAATAGTCTGTAGGAGCATCAGTTCCGTTGATTCCAAGGAGATTGGTTCCAAAGGTCGAGTGAACGGAGTAGTTGAGTGCGAGATTTCCATCTTCCATAAGCGCTGCAGTTGTAAGATTCCATCCAGTTGCCTGTTCAGGAAGTGCATCGTGCTCTGCTTCGTACATTTCCATGCTGTTGTCAGGGTACAGCACAACGACGTTGTGGTGCTCTTCATCATGTTCGCCGTGGTCCTCGCCGTGGTCCTCGTGGTCATCTTCCCAAGAGTTCCAGAATTCATCCCAAGAGAGGTGGCTGTCGTTGTTCATATCGAATTGTTCGAGCGCTTCTTCAGGAGTAAGAGGACCTTGGTGGTCATCGTGGTCTGCGTGGTCGTCATGATCATCTTCCATCCACATGTGGCCAGCAGCTTCACAGTCTTCCTCAGTCGTGTGGTTTGTGTTTTGGTGCGATGATGTATCGTGGCAGTAGTCGCCTTCATGGTCATCATGTCCATCTTCTTCCATCCAGGTGTGGCCAGCAGCTTCGCAATCGGCTTGGTTGTCGATGTCGTTGTTGGAATGGTCGCTCATGTCGTGGCAGACGCTGTGCACCTCTTCTCCATGGTCATCATGTTCGTCACCGTGGTCGTGATGGGCGTGACCGCCGAGCATTTTGAGAACAACCATAGTGAAATCTTCAGGGTGGTCCGCATCAAATTCGATGACGTATTCGCCTTCTTCAAGGTGGAAGATGGAGATCATTGTGTCAGCAGGACATCCGGTAGGGTTGGAAATGGTCTCTTCGGCTTCAATGTGAGCATGCCCTTCGTGGCCATCTTCCTCATCTGCATGTTCGTCGTGAACTTCAGTTTCATTGTTTTCATCGTGACCGTCTTCATCATCATGGTCTTCGCCTTCTTCGTGAGGGAACGTGATGTCGTATGCGGTGTATTCTGCGTGAATTTCAGCATCGTTTGCGTGTTCTTCTTCGTCGGCAAGTTCAACATTTTCGTATGGTCCAACGGAGAGTGTCTTGCACAAATCTGATACGAGCAACGATTCGTAATCAAGCGTCTCTTCCCCATCATGCATTGTGTGGACTTGGATTGAAGTTGGTGCAGCACTACCGAGGGATTCGAGCGTTGCATCGACCCAGGGTTCGAGCCCTAAACCGTGGTAAAAGAACACATCAGCGTTTTGAAGTCGTATTAGATCTGATGTCGATGGTTCGTAATCGTGGGCTGGAATATTGTCAAGGCTCATGTATTCCATGTCGACATGTTCGCCAGCAATTGCTTTCACGAGTTCTCCGACGTGGTATGTAGAAACCATCACGGAACCCAGCATTCCAATATCAGTCGAATTGTTTCCATCATTCATGATGTCAGTGACTTCTTCAATGGTTTGAATCTCATCATTCCCAAGGCACCCAGCCAAACTGGATAAAATCATTATTGCACTTACAAAAATTGCTCGAACACTGTTGCTTCGCATGGCTCGGCCACCAATATTAACTATTTAATAAAAACTAATAATCTCAATCTTGGTAATTATTATTCGTTTTGCTATTATGGCCCACTGCGCTCAAATGAATCAAAAACCATTCCTTCATCCAACTGAAGATCCAGTATGTTTGATTTCTATTGTTTCGAATCTTTTTGTGCTTTGAGAATTGCTTCAACAAGCGGCTCAAACGTATCCCCATGAAAATGAGGTGAACATACATCTGCAGCATCAGAAACAGAGTCGAAGGCACCCTTTACTGCGACGGACCAATGGGCGGTTTCGAACATCGAAAGGTCATTTGGTGCATCTCCAACACAGAGCATATCTTCTTTTGACCATCCCATGCGGTCGAGAATAATCTCCAGCCCGCTCCCTTTCGAAAGATGAGGCTCCATCAAATGAATCGCAAATCCAGTTCGAAGTGCCGATAAGTGCGACCATTCACTTTCAGAGAGTTTCGTACGAATCAGTTCTAAATCTTCATTTGGTTCGAGACACCATTCACTTTCTCTCCATTGATTTGATTCGATTCCTTTGGCATTGACTGGCATGACGGTTGAGAGCCATTCAGCAGCGCGTTTAGCTTCCGCCCCATCGGCTTGAAAAATTGGGTCACCGAAGGTTGGGTGCCAAAGCACCCCTCCATTCTCACAGCAAATCGGTCCAGTGAGTTTGAGGAATCGCCAGAGCCCATAGGTGATTGCACGAACATTTCCTGTGGCTAGAATCACTGGGATTCCTGCGTCTTCAAGTTCCCGTAAAGCATCGAGTGCACGAGTATTAAGTTGTTTTTTGTCATCGGTGAGTGTACCGTCAATATCGACTGCGACAAACTTGGGATGCCAATCTTTCGGTAGCCACTCCATACTCTCTGCTCGTCGTGGGGGTGTCATCAATTTTCGCTCCGATTTACCTCAATATACCCTGTTTGCAGGGATGTATTCTTGAGGGGGGGACTTGAGGAGACATCATGTCAACAGGCAACGATGAGGAAGTTTTTCTCTCGCTTGATGATGACGAGGTATTGGAAACACCCAAAGCAACGGAAAAAGCCACACGCAAACCTCGTGTAAAAAAACCGAAAAAAACATCTGAAGCCCCACAAGAAGTACTCGATGCAGAGATTCTTGATACTCCAATTATTCGCCAAGCCACCGGGAAATTTGAAGTTGGTTGGCCTTTATTGGGAATGGATTGCCCAGATTGTGCAACCAAAGCCACTCGTGCGCTCAAAATGCTCCCTCAGGTGACCGAAACAGCGGTGTCTGCGACAGCAGGAACTGCCAAATTAACCATTGACCTTGAGCAAGGAACGCTCTCTCAAGCATCTTCAGTTTTACGTTCACTGGGGCATGCTCCGGATATTGGGTTCAATGAACTCGTGGGTGTTCGAAGTTCACATGTTGCTCATCGAAACGGTGTCGATCAAAGAAAACTCGGAAAAATTTTCCGTCAGCAACCGGGGGTGATCGATGTTGAATTCACCGACGATGAGCGAATTCTTCTCCAATTCGCTCCTGATGTACCGCAAGAGTTGTTCAAACTCCGTGATTCATATCTTACTGAAATCATTGGTTCTTCAGTCAAGTATGTCCCCGCAGAATCCTATCGTATTCGTCCAGATCAGTGGCGTTTAATCGGCGGTGGTATTGCTCTACCTCTCTTGGTGTTGGTCATCATCGGAGAACTCATCGGCTTCTCTTCTTTTTTCATAGGGCTGATTGCGGTGCCTGGATTGGTTATCGGGGGTTCGCAGATGTTCAAAGAAGCCTTTGCCAGTATTCGTAACCGTCAACTTGGATTCCAAGTGCTCACCAGTTTAGCCGTCATAGGAGCGGCGGTCCTCGGAATGTGGGAAGAAGCACTGGTTGTTGCAATTCTTGTTGCTTTCACCGCCCATCTTGAAGGCGATGCACTTGTCAAGGCTCGAAAAGCAATGCAAGGTGGCCTTGACCGTCTTCCTCGAACAGCACGAAGAGTTACGGGTAACAAACCCAAGAAGGAAGAACTTGAAAAAGTACTTGTGTTTTCGTTACAAATGGCTTCGCCAGCACCACTTCTTGGCGCTGATGGCTGTGTTCTTCCAGACCCCGATGCAGAACATGAAACCGTCCCTATTGAATTAATTCAAATTGGTGATTTAATTGAAATTCGAAGTGGAGAATTAATTCCTGCTGATGGAAAAATTATCGATGGACATGGTTCATTGGACAAAGCCCCACTCACTGGGGAGTCGGTGCCTGTCGAAGTTTCGGTAGGTGATGAAATACAAGCAGGTCTTGTTTTAGCACGTGGACCTGTCATCATTGAAGTCACAGCCGTTGGAGAAGATACTCGTTTGTCTGAATTGATTGATGCCGTCCATACATTTCGTGAAGAACCTCCTCGTTTACAGAGCAGCATTGAACTTTTTACGGCCATTTGGGTTCCAATTGTTCTTACCGGGGCTGTCGCGATTTGGTATTTCTTATTCCCAGATGACTGGAAAGTCATTTTACTCATTTGGGTTGTTGCATGCCCGTGTGCTTTGTTACTCGCAACCCCTGTCCCTCACGCAGCAGCCCTTTCACGTTCCGCTCATTTTGGAGCCATAGCCCGAGGGGGAGATGTCATTGAACGCCTTTCAAAGGTCAATCACGTTTTACTCGACAAAACTGGTACATTAACATCAGGAAAACCGAGATTGGGTGAGGTCATTATGGCCAATGGGCGTCAACTCTCATCGGCATTGAAACTCGCAGGTGGACTTGAA